>Ga0209039_10000837_pt1 | contig 29523 bp, 19 predicted proteins | sample BogFormECP12_OM1_FD_188238 | JGI IMG/M metagenome (GOLD analysis project Ga0209039, IMG submission 188238) | Bog forest soil microbial communities from Calvert Island, British Columbia, Canada - ECP12_OM1 (SPAdes) (version 2) | ecosystem: Environmental > Aquatic > Freshwater > Wetlands > Bog ... | reverse complement strand
TTATTGACAACCTGGCCACGCTGCTCTGGACGGGCGATGAACGGAGCATAACGCCTTCTTATTCGGGCCTGACCTTCAGCCTATTCGGCCTTCGCTTTCCTCTTATCGGCTGCGTAGGGCTGGTCTTCGCACTCGTTATCATAGCGGCGCTTCACATTTTTCTTTCCAGAACGTACTTTGGAAAGTCGGTCATGGCCGTGAGCCAGGACTATGAGGCAGCGAGCTTAATGGGCGTTAACGTGAACTTCACGTGCCTCGTTTCTTTCGCCATCAGTGCGGGACTGGCAGGCATTCCTGCCGTCCTGATCGGCCTGAAATCTTTCTCACCGACAGTCGGCATACAATGGTTCAATAAGGGGATTATCGTGGTGATGCTCTCCGGCATAGGTAACATCAATGGGGTCTTCCCCGCCGGACTCTTCCTTGGTGTTGTTGAAGCGATCAGCGTCTATCTCTTCGGCGCCCCGTACAGGGAAGTCACAGGTCTCGTTGTCTTCGTGCTCGTGATGGTTCTCTTTCCAAAGGGACTTTTCAAGAGGCAGGAACTATGATGAGGAACGGGATACGGATTCTTGCTGGTACCGGAGTGGTGCTCTTCGCTATCCTCCCCGCATTTGTACGATCCGAGTATCTGCTTAATCTCTCGCTCATGTTCTTCCTTTACGTAATTGTCGCGCAGAGTTGGAATCTTCTCGGAGGCTTTGCGGGTCAGGTAAGCCTCGGCCACTCGGCCTTTTTCGGAACAGGCGCTCTGATCACCCGTCTCCTCTGGACTGCGGGCGCCCCTATCATACCCTCCCTCATTGCCGGAAGCCTGAGTTCCGCTGCCTTGGCGCTGCTTGTAGGTGTTCCGTGTCTGCGTATGCGATCGGCATATTTTCCCATCGGCACGCTCGCTCTAGCCATGATCGCCCAGATTACGGTAGCCAATATTTTCCCGTTACCCGGCTCCCTCCCCAGCACGTATCTGGCTGACTACAATATGCTCAGCCGGTACTATTGCGCCCTGTTCGTGGCCGCACTCACGGTCGCGGTGGTCTATTGGATCGTGCGCTCCCGCATCGGACTCGCGCTCGTCGGCATCCGCGATGACGAAGCAGCAGCGGAAGCCATGGGCGTAAGGACATTCAGGCAGAAGGTCTTTGCCCTTTTGGTCAGCTCTCTTTTGGTCGGCCTCGGCGGTGGCGTTTTTGCCTACCATCAGGTCAGCTACTACTTCTACGCACCCTTCGAGCTCTCCTGGTCTTTTCTGCCTACTCTGACCACGTTCATCGGTGGTCTTGGCACGATTGGCGGGCCGATTCTCGGTACCGCGTGCTTCCTTGGCCTGAGCGAACTTTTCGCGATCAGTTTCGGCGAGGTGCACATAGTGGTCTTCGCATTTACCTTCATCCTGGTCGTGCTCTTCGTGCCCGGTGGGTTGATTTCCGTAAGCACGAAACTCCGAACGTTCAGCGCGAGGATGGCAGGTAAGGTGACCAGGACTTCATGAAACGGCGAGTACCGACGACCGATAAAGAGTAATCCAATGAGTAAAAGGAAAAAGTACAAGAACCTGCAGCTGGACCCACGCTCCACCGCGCTCGTCCCGATCGACTGCGGCGCGGGCCATCTCAGGGGGCGCCGTATGCTCGAGCGGCAGATGGAAGAGCCTGCTTACAACTATACTGTTGCAGTTACGCATTCAGACCTGATAACCTTTGAGTAACCGAACCCTTTAGAGAAGGGTCAACGTTCAAGCGGAGGGGAGCCATGAAAGAAAGAGTGCGCATCAAACTGACACTTGCGATTTCGCTACTCGGGTTAGCTTTCTCAGTTTTTTCCTGGCATACCGCTTACGCGGCGCCGGCAGCGCCGGCCACTATCAAGGTTGGCGTCGTAGATGCGCTGACCGGCAGCATGGCCGCAGGAGGTAAGTGGGTCAAGCAAGGTTACGAGATAGCCGTCAAGCACATAAATAGCGCCGGTGGTGTCTCCATCAAGGAGTTCGGTAAGAAGATACCTCTGGAGCTCATCTTTCTGGACGACGAGTCGAACCCGTCCAAGACTGCAGGCAGGATGGAAAAACTTTACTCCATCGACAAGGTGGATTTTTTTCTTGGCGGGTTTGCCAATGCCTTGATCATTCCGCAACTGGCAATCGCAGAAAAATACAGAGTGCCGATCGTCGTCACCACCATCGGCAGCACGGCCGAGTTTGAGAAGGGGTACAAGTACATATTCTCCCCTTTCATGAGCGAGCAGGACCAGGTGATAACCTTTCTCGATGTGCTCGATTCAGTCCCGCAGGCGCAGAGGCCGACCAAGATCGCCTTTTTTGAGATTCAGGAAGAATGGGGTGTGGCCACGGGCAAGTATCTAAGGGAGTTCGCGAGCAAAAGAGGCTACAGCATCGTCACCTACGAAAAGTATTCGATGAGCGCAAACGATTTCTCGTCACTGATCGTAAGCGCGAAATCGGCAGGCGCCGATGCCCTTTACAGCAATCCGACCCCTCCGCAGGGACTTGCGATCATCAAGCAGATGAAAGAGATCGATTGGTCACCCAAGTTCGCTTACATCATGAGGGCTTCGGATGTAGCGATGTGGTCCAAGAATCTTGGAAAAGACGGGGACTATGTCTGCCACACCGGTGGTTGGGATTATCACCTGAAGCTGCCCGGTGTGGCCAAATTCAACGAGGACTATAATGCCGCTTACGGCAATTACCCGGAGCCGCCTGCAGGTTCAGCTTATGTCTGCGTCCAGGTATTGGCAGACGCTCTCCAGCGCGCCGGTACGCTGAACAGGGACAAAGTTCGCGATGCCATCGCTACGACCAACATGATGACTATCATGGGGCCCATGAAGTTCAAGCCTAACGGCAGAGGCGATGGTAAATATCTCCAGACGATGAATCAGTGGCAAAACGGCAAGGACGAGCTGATATGGCCGAAGGATCAGGCTTCTGCTCCTTTGGCCTATCCGATGCCACCCTGGAACAAGCGCTGACCTTAGCCTTCTGATAACGGCGTCGCGTTGCGTGGCATTTACCATATGGCGGCCCAAACTGATACCGATTTGCATTCAAGCGGAGACCGAGGCGGCAGCGAGGAGCCGACGCAGGCGTACTTGGGAGTACGTCGAGGAGAGCGACGTAGCGACAACGAAGGTATACACTTGAAGGCAAATCGGTATAAGGAGAGCGTGAAATGATTAGAGCATACCGCAAGAGAGCAGCCGTGCTTTTCTTCGCCGCTCTCGTCATCCTTCTCTTTGCCTTGTCCGGATACGCACAGAAGGCAGATACGAAATACCCTTCACGTCCCATCAACTTCATCGTGCCTTTTTCCCCTGGTGGTAGCACGGATCTTGCTGTCCGTCTCATCGCAAAGGAAGCGGAGCGCTACTTGGGACAGCCCCTTGTCGTGGTTAACAAGCCGGGCGGCGGCGGTTCTGTCGGCCTTGCCACGGTGGTGGTCGCAAAGCCCGATGGATACACCATCGGGCAGAGCCCCGGAGGTGCGCCCCTCTTCATCATGCCCTTCCTGGAGAAGCTGCCCTATGATCCTGTGAAGGATATCAGGTATGTGATGCAGTTTGTCGAACTGAACTTTGGCATTCTGGTAAAAGGAGATTCCCCTTTCAAGAGCTTGAGGGATCTTCTGGATTACGGCCGACAGAATCCGGGCAAAATGATATACGGTACGAATGCTCCCAACAGTATCTCGAATCTCATCGTGGAGCAGGTCGCAAGAAAGGAGAATATCCAGACCAAACATATTCCCTTCAAAGCAAGCCCCGAATACCAGACAGCTGTCCTGGGAGGCCATATCCTCTTTGCGGTGGGGGATTTCAATTACTCACTGGTGGATTCAGGAGAGCTCAGGCTTCTCGCCTACCTTTCTGAAAAACGCGCTGCCGCGTATCCGCAAGTCCCAACCCTGAAAGAACTGGGTTACGACATTCCGTGCCCGGTATTTCTCGGTGTCATGGCTCCAAAAGGGACTCCTGACGAGATCGTCAGAAAACTGGAAGACGCATTCGGTCAGTCCATGCGTCAACCGGCGTTCATCAATGGAATCAAAGACCTGCGGCTTACGACGAATTACCGTAACAGCAAAGAGCTGACCGAGTACGTCTCGCGCAACTACGATATGTTTGCGAGGCTGATCAAGGAGTTGGGACTTACTAAGTAGGTCGAGTCAGACACGGCGCGAGGGATTGACGTTCAGCCTGTATGGTGCGCGCCAGAGATCGCTTCGCATCTCGCTATGATCTGCGCATCAGTGAAGTGTTGCAGCGTGATAGCCCTGGCAGGACACTCTGATGCGCAGAGCCCGCACCCCTGGCACTTGGCCATTTCAATCTCTGCTGCGCCTTCCGCATTGATCACCGGCACATCGTAAGGACAGACGCGCACGCAGCTTAAGCAGGCAGCGCACTTTTCTTGATCTACCACCGAGACGACTCCGCCCACCTGGATCGTGTCCCTGCTCAACACCGTACATGCGCGCGAGACAGCAGCAGAAGCCTGCGACAGGCTCTCGTCGATCAGTTTCGGTGCGTGGGCCATGCCGCACAAATACATACCTTCAGACGCAAAGTCGACCGGCCTCAGTTTCATGTGCGCTTCGAGGAAGAACCCGTCGGTTGTCCTGGGAACTTTCAATGTGGCAGCCAGATGCGCGGTCTGTGCAGGCAACGTAGCACTGGAAAGCACCACCAGATCCGGATAAAAAGAGACTGGTTCCCGGAGCACAGGGTTGTAAACGGTGACTTGCAAGGCACCGTTGGCAGATGACACCTCGGGCTTACACCCCTCATCGTACCGGAGGAAACGGATTCCGGCGTGACGCGCACGCGTGTAATATTCTTCGAGCAGACCGTACATGCGCATGTCCCTGTACAGAATAGTGACGCGCGTGGCAGGGTTGCGGGCCTTTATGGAGAGAGCGTTCTTTACTGCCTCCGCGCAGCAGACCCTGCTGCAGTAAGGCCGCTCCTCATTGCGCGACCCCACGCATTGAATCATTACCACTTCTCGTAATGCTGAAGCGTTTATCGCTTCTGTAGCCAATCCTTTCTCCAACTCGAGCTGGGTCACAACCCGCCCATCTTCACCATAGAGATATTCTTTTGGTTTCAGTTCGTCGCCGCCCGTTGCAACGATGATTACGCCGTGCTCCAGTTCATGCGGGAAGGCTTCCGGCCCCACAGTGAGTGTCGTCTTGAAGTTACCCACATAGCCTGAAAAATTGGTGATCTCAGCGTTGAGGAACACCTTGATACGCGGGTTATTCAGCACGTCGGCACGCAGCTCCTCGAGGTACTGCCGGACATCCTTGCCGTCGAGGGTCGTGTATAGGTGACGCAGGTTGCCGCCCAGTTCTCCCTGCTTTTCCACCAGGAAGACATCAAAACCCTGTTTGGCCAGGCCTGCTGCAGCTGTCATACCTGATAGGCCTCCACCGATTACCAGGCCCCGTTTGACAACCCCTTTGTTCAGCTTCTCCAGTGAACGGACAAGACGGGCATCTGCCACGGCCATGCAGAGCAATTCCCGCGCCTTTACCGTAGCATCCTCTTTCTGGTTCATATGTACCCACGAACACTGATCGCGAATATTGGCCATCTGAAATAGATAGCGGTTGAGGCCTGCCTCCTGGATCGTCTCCTGGAAAAGAGGCTCGTGCGTGCGGGGAGAGCACGAGGCTACCACGACCCGGTTGAGTCCGTGCTCTTCGATGGCCTTCTTGATCTTCACCTGAGTATCCTGTGAACAGGTATAAAGATTCTCTTCCGCTAAGACCACATCCGGAAGGGAGGCTGCGTATTCCTTGAGCCCGGGAACATCCAGGACTCCGCCGATGTTACTGCCGCATCGGCAGACGAAAACTCCGATCCTTGGCGACTCCCCCGTCACATCCCTCTGTAGCGGGTACTCTTTGCGCGCTACCATCGTCCCTCGGGATTCTGCCAGCATTTCAGAGGCTGCTCCCGCAGCGCCACTGGCCTGAGCAACGGTCTCAGGTATGTCCTTCGGTCCCTGAAAAGCGCCGCATACGTAAACCCCCTGCCTCGACGTAGAAAGGGGTGTGAACGTATCCGTCTTTGCAAACCCGTAAGGATTGAGGTCGATGTTCAGCTTTTTGGCCATGTTTCTGGCACCCCGTGAGGGCCCCATGCCCACGGACAGGACCACCATATCGAATACCTCTTCCCTGATCTCACCTGAATCGTCAACGTAAGTAAGAAGCAAGTTTCTCGTCTGTGGATCCTCCACAACCCTGGAAATCATGCAGCGGGCGTAGCGTACGCCGTGCTCTTTTCGTGCCCGCTCATAGTACGCGTCAAACCCTTTGCCGTAGGCGCGCATATCGATGAAGAAGATAGTCGGCTCGATCTGGCGTTCATGTTCTCTCGCAATGATCGCTTCCTTGGTGGCGTACATGCAGCAGACCGCCGAGCAGTAGGGATGGTTGCTGTCCCGGCTGCCCACACACTGGAGAAAGGCTATCCGTTTGGGTGTTTTTCTGTCGGAAGGACGTTCGACATGTCCCATAGTAGGACCGGAAGCGGACAGAATGCGCTCAAACTGGAGCGCATTCACCACGTTGGCGTAGCGGCCCAGGCCGTATTCCTGGGACTGGACAGCATCGTACACATCGAAACCGGGCGACAGAACGATCGAGCCTACCCTTACCTGTTCAAACCGCTCCACCATGTCATGGTCGATAGCCTTCATGCCGCAGACGTAGTAGCAGCTCAGGCATTCCGAACAAACCCCGCACGCGAGACAACGGGCTGCTTCAGCCTGCGCTTCCTCGTCGGTAAAGCCCAGATTCACCTCGTCAAAAGAGCGCTTCCGCTCTTCGAGCGTGCGGGCCTGCATGCGCACCCTGGGCGTGACATGAGCCTCACCGTGCGCGACCCGTTCATCGATCTCTTCCTTTGTCAGTTTGATCACGGGCAGTTCCGGCCTTGGCGGAGGCTCCAGGTCCTCTCCCTGCAAATACCTGTGCATGCTGGCGGCTGCCTTGTGGCCTGAATCGACCGCTTCAATGACAAAGGCCGTTCCCTTTGTCACATCCCCTGCAGCGAACACACCGGCACGTGTTGCTGCAAAGGTATTCGGATTGACGGCAATCGTTGCCTCACGGGTGAGACCAACGCCCACACTTTCAGGAATGAAGCCGAGGCCGGCGCGCTGACCCACAGAGAAGATCACGTTATCACAGGGTACAACATGTTCTGATCCCGGCACCGGCATAGGCCGGCGGCGGCCGCTCTCATCAGGCTCACCCAGTTCCATGCGAACCAGGCGAATTCCGGACACACGGTTGTTTCCGTCAGCCACTATTTCAACAGGGTTTGAGAGATAGTGAAACGTCACGCCTTCAGCCTCGGCGTGCTCGATTTCAAGAGGATCAGCCGTTGCCTCGCTGCGGGACCTGCGGTAATGAACGCTGACCTCTTTACCCAGCCGGACAGCTGTGCGTGCGCAGTCCATGGCAACGTCCCCCGAGCCAATCACAATGACCCGGTCACCCAGTTCCGGCGGGTGACCCAGGCGCACGTCGCGCAGAAATACGGTATTGATAAGTACGCCATCCAGATCTGCCCCGGGGATTGGCAGCCGGATACCCTCGTGCGCGCCCACCGCGATAAGCACTGCGTCAAAACCCTGGCCGAATATATCATCAAGGTTTGTGACCGGGCTGTTGAGGCGCAGGTCCACCCCCAGATCCGCAATGTCAGCTACTTCACGCTCGATGGTCTCTTTCGGCAACCGATATTCAGGGACACCGACGCGCAGCATCCCGCCCGCCACCGGAAGTGACTCGAACACGGTGACAGGATACCCGAGCCGCGCCAGATCCTGTGCTGCGGTCAGGCCGCAAGGCCCAGCTCCGATAATAGCAACTCGTTTCGTCTGCGTCGGTGTGACCGGCTGGACCGGCTGACGTGGCTTCTCGTAGACCTTGTCAGTGACAAAGCGTTTCAGGGCGCGGATGTCGAGTGCCTGATCGAGTAACGCCCTGTTGCAGGCATTTTCACAGCGATGGTTGCATATGCGGCCGCATATGCCCGGGAACGGATTGTCCTCCTTGATCACGCGCAGCGCATCATCGTACCTATGTTCGCGAATAAGGGCGATGTAGCCCTGGGCGCGCTGGCCTGACGGACAGGCATCACGACATGGGGCAATCCCCTTCTTCTCAATCGCATACGCATTGGGCACGGCTTGAGGGTAAAGCTTGTAGGCGGCCCGCTGTTGGGCCATGCCCTCGTCAAACCGACCGGGAATGACCACAGGGCAGACCTGCGCACACTCAGTGCATCCTGTACACTTGGCCACGTCGATGTAGCGCGGTTTGTGGCGGAGCGTGACCGTGAAATCGCCCGCCTCCCCTTCCACCCTGGCCACTTCCGTATCGGTCATGAGCTCAATGTTGAGGTGACGGCCGGTTTCGACCAGCTTGGGGCTGATGATGCACATGGAGCAATCATTGGTGGGAAATGTCTTGTCCAACTGAGCCATGCGGCCACCGATGGCGGTACCCTCTTCAGCGAGATACACCTTGAAGCCTGAGTTGGCGAGATCCAAGGACGCCTGCATGCCTCCCACGCCGCCGCCTACCACCAGCACAGCCCCGATCTTGCCGTTGTCGCTTTGGTGCTGCTCGCCCTTTTTCATGTCAGCTACCTGAGACGAGACCTTTTGCAGCGAGAAGCTTCCTGGGATCCACAAAGTGGCGTCTGAACCACGTGTTTACATTATTGTGGCCCACAGCCAGGCCGATCAGCTCGGTGAAATAGAATATGGGTAATGGATGATGGTTACCGGTCTGCCGGAATATCTTCTCCTGGCGGGAATCGAGGTTTGAATGGCATAAAGGACACGCGACAACCATGGCTTCCGCGCCGGCCTCGATGGCCTTCTCAAAGAGCTTTGTTGTTAGGCGCGTCACGATATCAGTTCTCGTGAGCACGAGACTTCCCCCGCAGCAATCCGTTTTATAAGACCAGGGGACGGGCTCGGCGCCTATGATCGCCATCAGTCGGTCCATTTCGTCCGGGTGCTCGTGATGCCGTGCTCCGGTAACGTCCGGAGGCCTGACGAGCAGGCAGCCGTAGTAACAAACTACTCTAAGCCCCGTGAGTGGGTGCTTTACAAGCCCCTGGAGTCTCTCGGTCAGACCTGAAAGGAAGAAGAATTCCAGGGGACTGATTACACGGGCGCTGGTACCGTCTCTTCCTCCATTTTCTGCCATGGTTCTTTCCGCTGCTTTGAGACGACTGTAACAGGCTGCACACGGGACAATCAGATCCATGCCCTGGGCCGCGGCAATCTTAAGGTTTCGCTTTGCAAGGTTGAGCGCAAGAGTATCATCCGTCACATGGGCAGAGCTCGCGCCGCAACAGTTCCAGTCGGGCAGCTCCACCAGCTCGAGGTCGAGAAGTTTCGTGATAGCCCTTGTCGACTCATCGTACTCCAGGGCCGTCCCATGGAGAGCGCAGCCCGGATAGTAGGAAGCCTTCACCGCCTCCTCCTTTTCTATGGTCCGGTTTATGGACCGGTTTATGGTCCGGGCCTCGTGAAAAGCCCGGCAACCTCTTTCCTTCCTTTGATGTTTGAAGGCAAGATCCTCAGTTTACCCCTCGCGAACATTTTCCAGCCGAGCTTCATATCCTGAAAGTACCTGTGCGTCTTCATTTTGTAACGGGCAAGCATGGAGAGTTCGTGAACACGGCCGTGGCTGCGGATCGATTCCAGGAAAGCAGCGTGGAAGAAGGGAACCTCTTTTTCAGCCGGAACAACGCCCTCTCTGAGCGCAGTCTGACGGAGCCAGTCCATGACCCCTGCAATGTTAATCTGGTTTGGGCAGCGGGTACTGCATGTATAGCAGGAGGCGCAGACCCAGATCGTCTTGCAGGCGAGCAACCTCTCCTTCATGCCCAGAGAGACCATCTGCATGACCTGATTGGGCTTATAATCCATTGCAAAAACTACCGGACAACCAGCCGAACACTTCTGACATTGGAAGCAGTCCTGGACCTTGTTCTGCTCTGCCCAAGCAGAAAAGTCAGGAGTTGTGCCTGATGGCTGGTCTCCTCCGATCCGTGACATAAAAAAGCTCCTTCTTAAAGCTTTACAGCATCCAGATACTTGGCAAGCTTGTCTTCGGCCCCAAAGGGGACTATGTGTATGCCGTGGCACAGGCCGCGGAGACCCTTTATCAGCTCTGTAAAAATCTCAACGCTTGCCTTCTCCTTGTCAGGGGCTTTGAGAAGTCTCTGGATCATGCTTCCCGGTACCAAACTTGGTCGGATGTACTTATTGAGGAGATGTCCCATACCGGCTGACCTGATCAAGATTACTTCCGCAATAATGGGCACACCAAAAGGCTTTACCCTCTGACTGAACTGTGAAAAGTCATCCAGGTCAAACACAGGCGTGGTGATGAAATACTTCGTCCCCATTTGGACGAGGTGTTCCATCTCCCGAAGCTCGAGATCGGGTACCTTTTTGCCCCATGACGAGTCAATGCCGGCACCCACGGCAAATTCGAGGCTCTTGCTAAGTTGATTCCCTTTTACATCATGTCCTTCCTTCAAGGATTCCAGAACCGAGAAGAGCTTTGCCGAGTCTACATGAAAAAACATCATCTCGTTCAGCCCGTCCCCGGTCAACCGGTAATCCCGGGTAAAGGTGAGCAAGTTGTCGATGCCTGCGTCAGATGCTTTGATAAGCTGATTCTGGAGCTCGATCCTGTTCTTTTCTCGGGTAGTGGTCTCGAGCAAGGGATCGTAACCACTCTGTCTGAGCGTGCTGCAGACATTAACAGAATCGCAGACCACGCCCTCAATTTCTACTTCGGAGACGATCAGTCCGTCGACCCTTCCCTTTATTCTGTTGAGGGCCTCGATCATGCTGTTCGTGTCAGTTTCAACTGAGACCTGAACCTCTGATGTGACCACGAATTTTTCTTTTTGCAAACGCTCCAGGAATGACATGGTAGCCCCCCTCTGTTAGAGCCCGAGAAGTTTTGTGATCTCCTTTTTCAAATCGGGCAATGGCAGGGGCTTGGAGAAACATGCATCAGCCCCAAAGGCCTTCATCTTATTAAAATTGTCTTCGTCCAGGTACGCTGAAAGAACAATGATCTTGATGTGGCGATATTCTGGGTTGTTCTTGACCCTCTTACAGACCTCATACCCGTTGATGTCCGGCATCATAATATCGAGAATGAGGAGATCAGGCTTAAAGTGGCTCACCTGCAAACCTGCTTCAAAGCCATCGCCGGCGGATATGACCTCATACCCGTGCTCATCCTCTTCAAGGGATAGCACGATGCTCTCCACGATAATCTTGTCATCATCCACAACGAGTATTCTCTTGCGCGCGTCCTCTTTTTCTTCCTTGGGCAAAGGCATGTGATGTTCCTCCATAAACCGGTAGAGGTCATCCTTTTGAATGCGGCGATGGCCCCCGACCGTCTTGTATGCCTTAACGTGTCCCGCGTCTATCCAGTTGATGAGAGTCTTGAGGGATACCCCACAGATCTTGCTTGCCTCTGATATGGTTAGGATGTCCATGGCAAACTCCACTATTTATTTTATAGATTTTACCGTTATTATAATTATTACAGACTTTACTGATTTGTCAAGTGAATTTGTGAAATTTGTGAAATTTTTTGATTCTCTATGATTTTGCTCCGTGTTATGCTTTTTAGAGCCAAGAAAAAAAGGGGGGGTACCATGGGACGTGCAGGTGTCGGTACACAGGGAGTGAAGGCGCCCCGATTGGAGGAACGTGCCGCGAGATTTGAGAAAATCCTCGAGATGGGGGATGACGGCATCATTGTGACTGACGAGGCAGGCCAAGTTGAGTATCTGAACAGTATGGTATCCGCAATCACCGGCTTCTCAAAAGAGCAACTCTACCAAGGCACTATCGGCATGTTTCTTTCGGCAGCTTCACTCAAGGTTCTGGCCGACATGGAAGAGGAGATCAAGGGAGACGAAAACAGAAAAGTCTGCACCGAGATGCATGTGATGCACAAGGCGGGTGGTCTAAAGGACTGCGAGGTCTGTATAGCAGTCGGAAAAGGGAACGGAAAGCGGAAACTTTACATTTACATGCGCGACATCACCGAACGAAAGAGAATGGAAACCCAGGTCAGGTTGTCCGAGCAAAAATACGGACGCCTCTTCGAAAACATCAGGCATGGGATCTATATAAGCAGCAAAGAAGGCAAATTCACGGATTGTAATCAGGCAATGGTGGAGATGCTCGGCTATGAAGACAAGGCCCAGGTCCTTGCGCTCGATCTCAATACGGATGTGTACCAAGACCCGGAGGACAGAAAGAGGTTTCAGGATATCATCGAGAAGGATGGCTATGTGAAAGATTACGAGGTCGCTTTCAAGAAAAAGAACGGAGAAAGCATCACCATTCTCTTGACAGCGCAAACAATAGCCAATGAAAAAGACGAAGTCATCGGCTACCAGGGAATGATGATGAATATCACGAAAAGAAAGAAGATGGAAAAGGAACTGAGGGAGGTGAACAACTTCCTGAATATGCTGATAGAGGCTTCGCCCGACGGCATCATCGTAACCGATGCGAAGGGTGAGGTCATCCTGTACAATAAGGCGGCCGAACGACTCCTCGGGTATAAGAGCAGCGATGTCATAGGGAGAACAAACGTGAGGGACCTTTACCCCAGGGGGCTTGCGCGCAAGATGCGGGAAATGATGATGGACGAAAAGTCGGGCACAAAGGGCATGTTGCCGCCCACTGAGCTCTATGTCAAGAACAGGTCTGGAGAAGTCATCGATATCAGTCTTTCCGCATCCATCGTCTATGACGAGAGGGGAGAAGAGGTCGCATCCATCGGCATATTCAAGGATTTGCGCGAAATGATCAGCATGAAAAGAAAGCTCAAAGAGACGCAGGACCAGCTGATCCAGGCAGAAAGGCTCGCGGCCATGGGGCGGCTCACGTCTCAGATAGCTCATGAATTGAATAATCCCTTGTATGGCATCATGAATACCCTCGAACTTCTCAAGGCAGAAATACCGGAAACGAGCAAGAGGAGAAAACTACTGGATATGTCCCTGTCGGAGGTGGCGAGATTATCTCTCATGCTCAAAAACATGCTGACCTTCTCCAGACCCGAAGAGGAAGCGAGGAAAGAGGTGAGTATCAACAGTTTCCTTGAAGGCATCCTGATGCTCATGGAAAAGCAGTTCAAGGAGCTGGACATAAAGTTCACAGCCGACTTTGATGAAACCATGCCGATGATCAAGGTTTCTCCGGGCCAGATACGACAGGTACTCCTTAATATAGTAAAAAATGCGATGGAGGCAATGCCGTACGGCGGCACGCTCAGTGTTGCGACGAAGAGCGAGGACAACCTGGTCAAGATTATTATAAGCGACACGGGCATCGGGATGAGCGATGATGTGAGGGAAAAGATTTTCGATGCCTTTTTCACTACTAAAGAACAGGTGAGAGGGGTAGGGCTAGGCCTGTCCGTCTGTTACGGGATCATACAGGATCACCGCGGTACGATAGAAGTGGAGAGTGAAGCGGGCAAGGGATCAACCTTTATCATTGTCCTGCCCGTAACCTAGCGAACGTCCGCATCACTGCGAAACGAGCAGGGAGCATCAAAAAAAGAGCTGCGGGTTTCACCAGACTAAGTAAGCAGAAGGCTCACTCGAGCTAGACCGTCAGGCAGGGCATCTATGACGCATCCCAGCTTCCTGCATACGTTGATCATCCTGCGGTTCTCTGCTTGCACAAAGGCGTAACATTCTTCCAATCCTTTTTCCTGCGCTATGCCGATCATTATGTCCACGAGCTTGTATCCGAGCCCTTTGCCGTGGAAGTCATCATGCACGACGACCGCGAATTCTCCCCTCTTCGCGTCGGGCTCGACAGTCAGCCTCCCTATGCCGATGATCCTGCGCTTCTCGCCCTGTCTGGTCTCGGCAACAATTGCCACTTCTCTGTCGTAATCTATGTTACAGAACCTGACGTGCATCTCGTGAGTGATCTGCTTTATGACCTGAAAAAACCGTTCCCGCAGCGTCTCTTCTGACAAGCTCGCCAGCATCTCATGCTCAAGGGGTTCGTCCTCGGGTCTTACGGGTCGAAGCAACACCTCAGTGCCATCCGCAAGCCTCCACTGCATGATATACCTGGTGGGATAAGGCGTGAGAACCAGATGGGGATAGAGGGCATGAAGGTTAAGAGAATTTTTGTCGATCACAATTTTGGCATCCAGGGCGCTGGCTTTGCCATTCTGCACAGCGATCGGATTTATGTCCACTTCCAGAATCTCCGGAAAATCGACGATCAAATTGGAGAAGCTTACGATGATCTGCTCCAGCTGCTTCAGGTCAGCCGGTGGTTTTCCCCGGTATCCCTGAAGCAATCGATAGACCTTGGTTTCCTCCATCAACCTCCGGCCAAGGGTCTGGTTCAGAGGAGGCAGCCCGATAGAAAAATCGTTGAAAATCTCGACTCTCATGCCCCCCATTCCAAACACGATGACAGATCCAAAGTCCTCGTCTTTCTTTGCTCCCAGAATGAGCTCATAGTCTATTTTCTCCAACATCTCCTGCACGGTAACACCTACCAGCCTTGCGCCAGGACAATTCTGCTCTACCCTTTTAATAAGCCTCTCATACTCTACCCGCAGTTCCGCCTCCAGATTGATACCGGTGACAACACCCCCCACATCGCTCTTGTACATGATATCGGGTGAGGCGATCTTGAGCACCACAGGGTACCCGATCGCCCGAGCGATGTTTACTGCCTGTTCCACGTTTTGCACCAGATAGGTCTTGTTGGTGGGTATGCCGTAGTTGTTGAGGAACCTTTTCGCTTCTTCCTCGGTGAGCAGGAGACGTTCCGCAACGACGGCTCTCCTGATCAACGCTTTGAGGCTGTTCTTTGGTGGAGCCTGGTCCACGGGAAGGTCTGCGGGTGTCTCATAGAGGAGCTCCAGATTCCGCTCATAGCTATACATGTAAAGGTAGGTCCTTACAGCTTCTTCAGGGGTGCCGTACGTGGGCACGTTGCCTTCCATGAAGATTTCTCTTCCACTCTCTACGTCTTTACCACCCATCCACGTCGTGATAATCGGTTTCCAGCCATTGCTCGCAATGTTCACAACGGCGGAGGCGAGCTGATCGGGCCTCGCAGCGTCCTGAGGCGTAAAGATGACCAGTATCCCGTCCACACCCGGATCTTTTAAGCAGACCTCAATGGCCTTCGCGTAACGTTCCACATCCGCATCTCTCAGGACATCCAAAGGGTTCCCTTCCATCCAGTATGGGGGCAGGATAGATCGGAGAGCTGCGAAGCTATTCTCAGAAAGTTTCGCAATCCTGCCACCGCGGCCTACGAGGGCATGCGCAGCTATGGTGCCGACTCCGGCTGCGTTGGTGATGATGGCGAGCCGGGGACCTTTCGGTAAATGCTTCGAGTAAAGCACGCCGGCCGCATTAAACAGGTCGGCTGTTGCTTCGACACGCACAACACCTACCCTCTTCAGCACAGCATCGTAAACGCGGTCGCTCGTAGCCATCTGTCCCGTATGGGTCCAGGCGGGTAGTATGCCCTGAGTGAGCCGTGGTGGCCGGAGCACGACAATCGGCTTGTTGCGGGCAAAGCCGCGAGCAGCGCTCATGAACTTCTTTACATTGCCGATGCTCTCTTCCATGTAGATCATAATGCTTCTCGTATGGGGATCGTAACCGAGAAAATCAATCATCTCTCCGAAATCCAGGTCGATCATCGATCCGAGAGAAACAAACATACTGAAACCCATACGCGCATTGATACCCCAGTGCAGTAATGCTCTGCCGAAGGCACCACTCTGCGAAATAAAGGCAATGTTTCCTTTGACAGGGTTTCCTTCCAGGGGTGTTGTGTTCAAGTCGAGATTGGGCCTGATAAAACCGAGACAGTTGGGGCCGAGGATTCTCATCCTGTATTGCTTTTGAAGTTCAACCACCTGCTGCTCGAGTTTCTCGCCCTCAGTGCCTGTTTCTCTGAATCCTGCAGAAACAACAATCACCCCCTCAACACTCATCTTGCCACACTCTTCAAGAAGCAAAGGCACTGTCTGCGCTGGAGTTGCTATGATGGCAAGATCAATCGGCTTCGGTGTCTCCAGAATAGTCCTGTAACAGTCAACCGCGTTAAATAGTCTTTTTCTTTGGCGGTTTATTGGAAAAATTTCTCGCTCTTTTGAAAGTAGAAGATTTTCGAGAATGATCCTTCCCGCAGAACCCCCCTCGTCGCTGGCACCGATGAGGGCAACGGTTTTCGGGTCAAACATCTTTCGGAGGTCACCCATGGTTGGCCCCGTATTTTTTCAATTGTAGGCTGTCACCCTCTGTCTGTCAACAAGTACGATCAATTGCAAAACAGATTGTTCGTCGTTACCATGAGGGAAATGGCTCAGTCGTTCGAGGTTAGTTAATGTTTGCGACGAAAATCCCCTCCACCAACCCCTTGTCGGCGAAGGGGATCTGAAGCTTTATACTCTTTGAGGACCCCGTCCGAGCTAGCAGCCGGGGACTGGCGAGAGTCTTAGTAGATTCTTAATTTATTTGAGGTCTCGGGTAAAGTCCTGCTGCCTTAACGATCTCGGGGACCTTCTCCTCCCATTCAATGGCCATGAGGTGGACACCGGCAACTCCCTTGATCTCGCGCATCCGCTGAATCATTTCAACCGCGATCTTGATGCCCTCATCAGCCACCTTCTCCTTCGGAACACCCTTGAGTCGGTCAATGAGCTCGTCGGGCACGTCCATACCTGGCACGGACGTCTTCATATACCGAGCCATGCCGATCGACTTGCACGGCGTGATGCCAGCGAGAATGTAAATCTTTTCGTGGACACCGAGGCCACGCACCATCTCCATCCACTTCTCAAATTTGGGGACATTGAAGATGCACTGGGTCTGGACAAACTGCGCACCGGCCGCGGCCTTCTTTGCCAGCCTCATGGCCCTGATCTCAAAGGGGTCTGCAAAGGGATTCTCGGCACAGCCGATAAAGAGATCGGGTTTGCCCTTCACTTCTTCGCCGCTTAGAAATTTCCCGTCATCCCTCATTCTCTTGACGGTCTGGATAAGCTGCATCGAGTCTATATCATACACGTTCTTTGCGGTTGGATGATCGCCGAATTTCTGATGGTCACCGGAAAGGCAAAGGAGATTGTTGATACCCAGCGCTGAAGCTCCGAGAATATCGCTCTGGATGGCGATCCTGTTCCTGTCCCTGCAGACCATCTGCATGATGGGATCGAAGCCCATCTCCTTCAGGATGAGTGAAGCCGACATACTCGACATCCTGACCACACTCGTCTGGTTATCAGTGACATTGACGCCGTCCACATATCCTTTCAGGTGTGCCCCTTTTTTCCTGATGACCTCCGCGTCCGCCCCTCTCGGGGGACCGCACTCACCGGTAACGGCGAAGTTTCCGCTTTTCAGGATTTTCTCGACATTGCTCGCGCTCATATCTTCAGATCCTCCCTCACCCGTTTTCTCGGGCCCCCGCCATGGCTTGTCGACCAGTCCTTCAAAGGCTGGATCTCCATGTATTTATCCATCATGTTCATCTCTTTGTACCGGTCTACGATGAGCTGCCAGCCGCACGGGGTATCCTTGTTCACTTCACACTTCCCGTCCTGCGACCCGCCACACGGTCCGTTCAAAATGCTCTTTGCACAGCGCGTTACCGGGCATATGCCGAGGGTCTTATCGAGAATGCAGTTGCCGCACCCCAAGCACCGTTCCGCCCAGACTCCATGCTCCTCGGTAACCCCGTCAAACGTGGTGTTTACCGCAGGCAGAATAAGTTTATCCCTGTAATGCTCACCAACAAACTGGATACCGCATCCGCATGCCATGGAAAGGACCGCGTCGTAGCCGCCGATCATAGGTCTCAGGCCCTCAACATACTCCGGGTCGCAATTTCGCTCGAGTACGTGTTCCGTGATCTCGATCGGTCGCCCCTCTTTCTCCCGATGCATCTTTAACTCGGAGGCAAGTATGGCAACCTCCTTGGCCCCGCCTGTTGCGCAGACCGTGACGCACTCGTTGCAACCCAACAGGAGTATTTTCGAGTACGGTTTGATGAACTCGAGAAGCTCTTCAAAGGGTTTTCTATTTGCTACTATCATTGGTCACTCCTTACTTTAGGGTCATGGGTCAAGGGGCATGGGTCACGGGTAGACAAAAAAGCGACCACACTGAAAACAATTCTCTGCCGCACTTATCCTCGACATTAACTCTTGGTTTCTGTTCTTGCCGCCTGTTCCTGGCTCTCATTTTCACTTGACCCTTGCCCCATGACCCTTGACCCTGTCTTCATGGGGTTCGGTCACAGTTGCCTTATCTTTTCCGTCATCTCACGGGCAATCTCCGCAAAGCGTTGACCCTGTGCTGAAGAGAGGTTATACATGGCTACACGCTCTCCACCGATGCCACATTCTTCGAGGAGCTGCTTGGCATAACCTACCCGTTTTTTTGCCCTCAGGTTACCCACCAGGTAATGGCATTCTCCTTCGAGGCAACCCGCGAGATACACGCCATCAGCCCCATTCTCAAGCGCCTTGAGCACATGGATTACATCGACCCTACCCGTGCACGGCACTTTGAGCACCTTCACGTTGGTCGGATAATTTAATCTCATCGAACCTGCCAGGTCCGCGGCGGTGTACGCTCAGTGCTCGCAGCAGAATGCGATGATTTCAGGTTCAAATGTTCCCATCATCTCGCTCCTTGCGCCACAAGTGCGCCTGCTTTCTCAACAATCTGTACATCTCTGTAATGCATGAGCTCTATCGCCTTGGCTGGGCATTCAGACACGCAGGTGCCACAGCCCTTGCATTTGCTTATGTCAATCTCCGCCTCGCCCTTCTCATTCACGAAAGGTACATGGTACGGGCAGACCCTGACACAGCTCAAGCAGGCCGCACACTTGTCTGCCGTCACATCCGCTACCACGCCACCGACCATAAGCTTGTCTTTGGCGAGTATGGTACACGCCTTCGCGACAGCCGCCTCTGCCTGGGTAATACTCTCCCTCATGTTCTTGGGCGAATGGGCAAGCCCTGCCAAATAAAGGCCATCAGACGCGAAGTCCACGGGCCGCAGCTTCATGTGCGCTTCCAGGAAAAATCCTTCGTTGGTCCTGGCACACTTGAGGAAGTTCGCCAATTCCTCGTTGTCCCTGGGAATGACCGCAGCGGAGAGCGCCAGCAGGTCTGTCTCCAGCTTTATTTCTTCCATGATGGACGGGTCGAAGCACGAAAGTGTGAACCTTCCATTTGTCTTTTCTAGAACAGGCGGCTTCTCTTTTTCATACCGTACGAACCGCACACCTGCACGTCTCGCCTTCAGGTAATATTTCTCCAGGAATCCATACGTCATGATGTCCCGATACAGGATGACCACATCCATCTCGGGCCGATCCTCTTTAAGGCGCAGAGCATTCTTTATTGCAGTGGAACAGCATATCCTGCTGCAATAAGGCCTTTCGTCATTTCTTGAGCCGACACACTGGATCATCACCGTGCGCTCTGCCACCGGGAGCGTTCCTTCAACAATATGTTTTTCCAGCTCCATCTGGGTCATGATAGACGGGCTCTCGCCGTAACCATACAGCCCTTTCGGTTTCAGCTCCTGGCCACCTGTCGCCACTATGGTGATGCCGTGCTGCAGTTTTCTGGAAGCCATGGTTGGGCCCTGCAGGAGACCTGTCTCGAAATTGCCCTTGAAGCCGGAATGGTCCACCACGATCGTTTCCGTCAGTACATGAATCAGGGGATGCGTTGTAACCTGTTCAAGCAGGTTGGCAAGAAACTCCTGAACATCGAGACCATCAACTGTGGTGTAAACATGCCGCATATTCCCACCCAGCTCAGGCTCTTTTTCCACCAGGAAGACTTCGAAATTCTGGCGGGCAAGCTTCAGGGCTGCTGTCATGCCGGCAAGTCCTCCGCCGAGCACAAGTGCTTTTTTGTTTACGCCTACAGAGATCTCTTTGAGCGGCTTGATCTCGTTGGCGTTCGCGACGGCCATGCGCACGAGCGTCTTCGCCTTCTCCGTGGCACTCTCCTTCTCCTTCATATGGACCCAGGAGCATTGATCCCGGATATTAGCCATTTCAAACAGGTACTTGTTAAGCCCTGCTTCTCTGATCGTTGTTCGAAAAAGAAATTCATGTGTCCTGGGAGAACAGGAAGCAACGATAATCCGGTTGAGATTTTGTTCGTCCAACACCTTTTTCATCTTCTCCTGAGTATCCTGAGAACAGGTGAAGAGGTTCTCATCAGCGAGGACCACATTCGGCAGGGTTCTGGCATACGCAGCCACTTCAGGCACATTCACCACGCCGGCTATGTTTACACCGCAGTCGCAGACAAAGACGCCGATGCGCGGCTCTTCGTTTGACACGTCCCTTTCTTCCGGAAGCTCTTTCACGACGAGGCTCTTACCTCGTGCCTCCGCTATGATGGTCGCCGCCTCGCACGCGGCACCTGACGCCTGGGTCACCGTCTCCGGTATGTCCTTCGGAGACTCGCATGCGCCGCTCACGTAGATGCCCTCGCGGGTTGTGAGGAGCGGATTTCGCGGTGAGGACTTCACAAAACCATATTCGTTCAGGTCTACACCAAGCACAGCCGCAAGCCTGGGCAAGTGCTCGGCGGGCCTCAGGCCCACAGAAAGAACCACCATGTCAAACATTTCCGACTTTGTAGTTCCATCCTCGTCCACGTAAAATACTTCCAGATCCTTCGTCTTGTGGTCTTCCAGTATCCTTGATATGGCTGACTTGACGTAGCGGATGCCGTGCTCATGTTTGGCCCGTTCGTAATACTGGTCAAACCCTTTGCCGAAGGCGCGCACATCCATATAAAAGATAGTAGGCTCCAGATCATTCTGATGCTCTTTTGCGATGAAGGCCTCTTTTGTGGCATACATGCAGCAGACGGACGAGCAGTACTCGTTTGTCTTGTCTCTGCTTCCCACGCACTGCAGCCAGGCCACCTTCTTGGGAATCTTGCCATCGGCCGGTCGCATGACAATGCTGCAGGTCGGGCCAGTCGCCGAGAGTATCCTCTCGAACTCTGTACTGGTCACCACGTTCTTGTACTGGCCGTACCCGAGTTCCGGCTTCAAAGAAGGGTCGTACTCGGTAAGACCCGCGGCAATGACAATGCTGCCCACATTAACCTTCTCTTCTTCCGACTCCATAAGATAGTTGATGGCTTCTGGCTTGCAGGCCTCTTCACAGAGTTTGCAGCCCAGACATCTCCTGCAGTTCAAACATCGCTCTGCCTCACTTCTCGCAGCAAGCTCATCCAGGACAAGGTCAACTTCCTCAAACCCCACCCTCTGCTCCAGAGGCAGCGTTGGGATGGCTACGCGTACCTTCCTCTCCACGTCGAGGGGGGCATGCACGACCAACTCATTCTCACGCGCTAATCTGCCCTCTCTGAGGTCCCTTCCTTCCAGGTACCGCTCGATCGACTCAGCAGCTTTCTGCCCCTGGTCAACAGCATCGATGGCCATTTTCGGCCCCGTCACGATGTCACCGCCGGCAAAGACCCCCGGCACTGACGTCTCAAGGGTGCAGCTATCAGCCTTTATCCAACCGCCCCGCAAGGGCACCAGCTTGTCGAGGTCCCGCACGAAATCTGTTTCCGGCGACTGGCCAATTGCAAGAATGACTGTTTCAGCACTGAAGGCTCTGGCTACTACTACATCATAGCAAGGACTGAAGCGTCCAAACTCATCGAAGACGTTGGTGCATCTCTTGAACTCAATACCTTTCACACTCCCGTCTGCGGCCCTGATGATGTTTGGCCCCCAGGCTGTGTGGATCTTTATCCCTTCTTTGAGCGTCTGTTCCAGCTCAGACTTGCTTGCCGGCATCTCTTCCCAACGTTCAAGGCAGACCATGTGCACGTCTTCCGCCCCGAGGCGTTTTACGGTTAACGCAACGTCTACGGCAACGTTTCCGCCGCCGACAACCATCACCCGTTTGCCCAGCTTTAAGGGTTTCTTCTCGTTCGAAAGTCTCAGGAGCTCGATGCCGGTCATGACGCCGCGCGCATCCTCTCCTTCGATACCGAGCCTTCTTCCGCCCTGCGCGCCGCAGCCTATGTAAACAGCATCAAACGTTTCATGGATCTGTTTCAGGGAGATATCTTTCCCGACCCTGGTGTTGTACCGTACTTCTACACCCGCTTTTTCAACAAGTGACGTCTCGCGCTCAAGCACATCTTTTGGCAAACGGTAGGCCGGAATGCCCCAATAGAGCATGCCGCCGAGTTTGCTGGATGCCTCAAATATCGTTACCCCGTAACCCGCTTTCCTGAGATCGAGCGCACAAGCCATGCCGGAAGGTCCGCCGCCGATGATGGCCACGCGTTTGCCCTTGTCTGCGCCAGCTTCGGGCACGGGTATCGCTCTCTTTCCAACCTCGTAGTCTGCCACGAACCGCTTTAATGCGCAGATGGCAACCGGTTGGTCAACTTTTTCGCCCCGGATGCAGACATCTTCGCACGGATGGTTGCAGATCCGTCCGATCACGCCGGGGAATGGCAGCCTGTCCCTGATAACGTCGAGGGCTTCCAGATACTTGCCTTGAGCTATGAGCCCCACATAATCACGCGCGTTCAGGTTAACCGGACACCTGTTCACGCACGGGGGAATTTCTCGGTCTATCATATAGGTGGACGGAATCGCCTGAGGGAAATTAATGTACGCGGCGCTCCGGCGGGACAGGTCTTCATTGTAGTCGGCCGGCACTTCGAGGGGGCACTGTGGAGCACAAAGCCCACATGACGTGCATTTCTCTTTTATGATCCTGCGCGGCCTTCTCTTCAGCGTCACCGTAAAATTGCCCGGCTCACCGTCCAGGGCAACTACCTCGCTCGCCATGAGAAGTTCTATGTTTGGGTTTCTTCCCGTTTCAACCAGCTTTGGCGCCATAATACACATGGAACAATCGTTCGTGGGGAAGGTCTTGTCGAGCTGCGCCATTTTACCGCCGATATTAGGCTTCTCATCTGCGAGATACACCTTAAAACCGGCCTCAACCAGGTTGAGGGAAGCCTCCATACCGCCAATACCGCCACCGACGACGAGTACTTTGCCAACCTTATCCATAATTACCTGTCACCTCTTTCTGTATACGGGATGTCTTTCTTCGAACCCGACAATCTCAACCAGGTTCCTCTTGAGCAGATCCTTTATGTAGTCAAACGTTCTGGACTGTTCCAGGGAAAGCTTCTCGGCAAGTGCTGGAACCGTGTCATTTTTTTCGGAAAGGGCCTTCAGTATCTGGGCTCTGTCATAGCCTGAGCGAACAAGCGGGTCAAAGACAAGATTGAACTGCCGTTCGGTGAATGTCTCGCCATACACGTTTTTATCCATGAGGTAGGACTTCCGGTCGAGGAGCCGTTTCAGTTTGTCCATGCCTTCGGGGTCATAGGCCTTAATGAATTCAAGCCTCTCTTCCAGTTCCATCTCAGGCCTCCCTGACTTTGATGAGAATTTTGTCCGCCCCTATCATGTGAGATGAGGTTCCGAGCATCTTTCCATAGAGGGCAAGCTCAAATACTTCTGAAAGAAAGAGCACGGGCAGTGATTCTTTAGTTCTGCCGAGCGCAGGAAGAAGGTCCAGATTCATCTGACACAGGGGGCATGGGGTTATGATAGCATCAGCACCCAACGTGATAGCCATATCCATAATTCTGTTCGAGAGTCTTAGAGTCATGTCCTTGTTGGTAAGCGTCTTGCTCGCTCCGCAGCATTCCATCTTAAACGGCCAGCGCAGCACCTCGAGTCCCGCCGCAAAGAGCAACCTGTCCATGCTCTCAGGGTTTTCCTTGTCGTCGTAGGGCTTCACTCTCATCATCCGCGTGAGGACGCACCCGTAGTAAGGGACAACCTTCAGGGCCGAAAGGTCATACTTCCTGTCTTTTGCAAGCACTTCCACGCCAACGTAATCGTCCAGCACTTCGATGATGTTCTTAACCTCGATGGCGGCGCTCGTCTGCAGAGGCTCGATTGCCCTGTTCATCTCTGCCTGCAAGGCTGAATCGGAACGGATCATTTCATTGGTCACCTTCGCCCTGTTGTAACAAGCCGAGCAAGGAGCAAAGAGATCGTATTCCGCTTTCTCTGCCAACGCCAGGTTTCTCGCCGCTAGGGCATGGCCAAGTCGTTCATCGATTGTGTGCCCTGCTGACGCACCGCAACACGACCAGTCCTCAATCTCTTTGAGTGTAATGCCGTATCTCCCGAATATCTTTTGTATGGATGCCTCGTAAAATTTGCTCGACGATTTGAGAGAGCATCCCGGATAATATGCAAGCGTCGCCGCCATGTTACTCTCCTCGCGCCTTTTCAAACAGGGCTTTCATACCCCGCTTATCCTTTATGTTGTGGGGAAATAAGCCCATCCTTCCCTTCAACATCATGTTCATCCCCATTTTCGTATCTTCAAAGAAGTTCTTCTTCGCCATCTTATACTTGAGAATCGTCTCCATCTCGTAAAGCCTGCCGTGCTTTTTCACGCTGTCGAGGAAGTACTTATCGAACGTCCACGTGTCCATATCCTTGGCCTTGCCTTCTTTGACCGCAATCTTTCGCAGCGTATCGATGACGAGGGCAATGTCTATATCATTGGGGCAGCGTACACTGCACGTGGTGCACTGCAGGCAGGACCAGATCATTTTTGACGTGAGCGCCTTCTCTCGCTCTCCCAGGATCACATACCTGATGAGCCGGTGAGGGGAAAAATCCATCTCGGGGAGCGCAGGGCAACCATTCGTGCAACGATAGCACTGATAGCAAGCACTGATGTTTTCCCCGGTCTTCCGCTCCATCTCTTTTAAAAAGCCCAGATCATTCATACGCCTTCCTCGCATCATAGCCGGGCAAATTGATGCCCCAAACTATATACAGATATGGATATATATAGATATATTATAACGCTTCGCTACCCGTTTTTAAACGGGCCTTGGGTCTACAGTTCCAGCCACGAGTCTGAATAGAGCGTCTGCCCGAGCAGCACGCGTGCTGTCTTAATGTACTCCACCTCTTCTTTGGACAGCTTTGCCATATCGACCGCCTCGCCGTCCATCACCTTGTGCACCAGCGCTTCGAGCCCCGGCATCTTATCCTGGCAGATGGCTGCCATTTCCGGATCGAACGCATCCACAATAGCAGAATACATGCCGTACCGTTTTATCATAATGAGGTACGTCCGGTTCAGAATCCCGCGCAGATGGCCCGGCGCGCCATTGGAGATATTTGAAAGCCCGCAGGTCGATTTGCAGGTGGGGGCTATATCTTTCATCATCATGATGAACTCGGTGCACCCTTGCACCTGGATCTGCTGGGTGTTGATGGGCAGTACAATCGGATCTATCCAGAGATCTTCTTCCGGTATGCCGAATTCTGCGGCCTTGGCAAGCTGCTCTGCTGCGAGCAACCCGCGCTCATTGGCGTCTCTAGGGATACCCTCGACACCTAACATAAGCGCAATGTAGGGAGCATTATATTTTTTTGCCAGAGGCACGAGGGCTTCCATCCGCTCGGGCCGCGCCGAGATCGAGTTGATCAGCGGCCTGCCTTTATGGGCCTTGAGTCCTGCCTCCATGGCCTCCACGTTAGTCGTATCGAGGGAAAGCGGAATGTGGGGCACGACTTCCTGGACGGTTTTTACGACCCAGTCCATAAGCTCGGCTCCGGCCTTTCTCGCAGGCCCGAGGTTAATATCAATCAGGTCTACACCCGCTTTTGCTTCGGCCTCCGCCATCTCACGTATGGGAACCGGGTCCCTCTCTTTGAGTGCCTCACCAATCTTCTTTGCTATCACATTCAGATTCTCACCTATGCGTAGTACCATTGGCTCCTCCTTTATGAGATAGGGTCAAGGGGCCTGGGTCACGGGTCATGAAAAAACAGAAACAAAACTTGACCCTTGCCCCGCGTGACCCGTGACCCTGTAGTTACTTCCACTGCTTCAAGAACGCAGGTATATGGGCCGCTTCACGCGGTCCCACCGTGATCTCCCAGCCAGCCAGTTCTTCTTCCAGGTCTCCTAGAATACCTGCAGCATAACCCGGGATTACCAGCTTCTTCTTATCAATCTTGTCCGCGATGCCACATTTCTTGATGAACGGTCCCACAGCGTCGCCGACAAATTTTCCAGCTGCCCAGGCGGTCATGACCGAAAGCCCTTCAGTATCCATGACACAGAGCCAGGTTGGTACTCTGCTGTTTTCGATCTCACCAGTCACTATGAAGTACGTCAAAGAGAAGTTGCAGGTCACGAGTGCGGGCGAGTTCTGGTCAGGGTTGTTGATCGGGTAGATGCCCTGCTCGGTCGTCATGGGCCGTTGCGGGTCTGTGTAGATATTGAGCCTCTCCAGCAAGAGAGGGAAGACGTTTTCTCCCTCGATATCACTCAGAACTATTATGCCCGCATATTTTGCGACAAAGAGAGAAGCAATCAGCGTCTCTTTCATCACATTGTCCGTCATCTCACAGGGAAACGTGATCGTCGGAAATCCCAACGGCCGCAACCGGCTCAGCAAGGCTGCCCTTCGGATAAAAATCTGATCCTGGAAAGCGCCTTTTACCGTGCGGGCGCCGGAATCAAGCACCAGGTCCTTGAGCCCCATGCCCGTGAGTTTTTCACTTAAAGCACTCACGTCATCGAGGTTGCTGCCCCTGACAGCCAACGGGCACGCATACTCTTTGGCAAGCGCCCCGAAAGCATCCACGTTCTCTTTTGTAGCAGCATAGATAAGCGGTTTCTTATCCTTCGTCAGTGCGAGCGCCTCTTTCATCACCGCAGGGTCACTCGACATAAGGATCACACCATAGGGCGTACCCGCTGCTTTCTTCACGAGGTTCAAGAACTTCTCTTTATTGGTGCCGTTTTTGAGCGCGACCAGTTCGGGTCTTAAGGTCAGGCCCACACGCTCATACTGCAGCTCTGCCAATTTCCCGAAGCGCCGGTCCACCTCGGCGTCACCCATCGCATCGGTGATGAGGACTGCGAGCCCGGGTTTGTTAAAAAAGGTTTTTTCGTGCCTGTAGAGCACGGTTTCGCCACCTATCTTGACCGCGTAATCACCTGTGCCTATGGTCAGCGGCCTGATGGGTGGTGCGCTCGCTTCAGACAGCTGCGCCTTTGCCTCATCTGAGACATAAGGGCATTTCTCGAGTTCCGCCTTGCCCGCGGCAAGAGCCATGGCAAAAGCAAGACAGGTGGGAGAACCGCAATCCCCGCAGTTGGTCTTGGGAAGAAGCTTGAAGATCTGGATTCCTGTCAGTCCCATACTTTTCTCCTTTTCAGATTGGACATTACTGGGACACCCGCAAGCGGGTACCCGGCCTCCCCTCTAGCGAGCCGTGCTCGCTAGAGCTCCCAACCTCGAGGAGAATCTATACGCACGGCTTCAGGCAGGTCTTCTGGCTCGGGGCTCATCCTCAAGCTCTCCCTTCCCGGGCATCCCCAGTGGTTTCATCGAGCTCTCGTCCCCCCTCACAGCGGCGGGTCCGCGATGGTATTACACCATCTTCCCTTTTAAAGCGTTGCCGCTACCTGTCGCCTCCTTCCTATAGAATCGATTCCATCGTCAGCGCCGGATGGCCCTTTTCCGTGAGGTAGGCCACCACTTCGTCTTCGGTCGTTGCTACGGTTTCGTCAGCAATCATATCTATCAGGCCGGGTACGCCCAGCTCCTCTGCCCTTTTTACCAGGCGGTCATGTAACTCCTCCTTCAGTCTCTTGGGCATCCAGACCATACGGGCCAGACCACCATCACCGGTCAGGAACTTCCTCTGCGTAATGTTGTACTTGCTGTGCCCGAGGAAGCCGGGAGACTGGGCGCCGCCGCCAACAGAGCCAGCCAGCGTCGTAAACTTCATCCCGCACGGTGTCATACCGGTGTAGTCACGGTCAACGGTCATGATGCCGTTAGCCATGGGCAATACTGCTGCGATGCATTCGCAGCACCCGCACGTGGTCATCGGGTCGACCATGAGGCTGTAAAAACTCACATTCTGAACCTTCTGCCTGGATGCTTTGAAAACAAAGTCGTTGGCACCCTTGAACTGGCCGTAACGTGCGTCGAGAACTTCGCCCTTCTTGATGGGCTGGTTCGGGCCTTCCGGATTGATCTCGTTTGATGCGCGGCAGTCAAGCCAGTTATACGCACCACAGAGACCCGTCCGCTCAGGGGCCACGACACAGACATGGTTCGGCGCGAAGGACTGGCAGAGCGTGCAGGAATAGAACGTATCGACCGATTCATCCGTCATGTTTTCTACTCTTGCGTCACGGTGGTTATAAGACGCTCTGGCTTGCCCCAGGACCTCGCGTACCTTGGGCTCATCCGTATAAATTTTCACCTGGACCTTATCGAATATTGCGCCAAAATCCTGGTGATACTTGGCGTGGATGATCTTGCCTATGTGCTCCAGTTTGAATCCCTTTTCAACCGCCTGTTTCGAAACACGTATCCAGGCTATGTCCCGCTGGCCGATGTGCATGATGCCTTGGGCCTGGTTGATCAGGTGGTGGTTCTGGCGCTCTAAGATAGGCTCGAAATCTTCCTGGAAGTTACGGCCCGCAACCTCAGCCACCATGGCGAAGTGGAGTCGCGTACCTGCCTGCACATCACCAACATCAGGGCCGACCACCTGCACCCTTCCATCTTCAACCTCTTCCATCCGCTTGGTGGTCGTCCACTCGACGGCAGTCGTTTTCCCACCACCCATCTCGAGGTAGATATCTTCACCCCTTACGCGTTCGCCCTCAAAAGCGGGCCCGTAAGAGACAGGCACCGGGACCTTGGCAACTTGCACCTTCAAGCCCCTCACCTCGACGGCCTTCTGCACGATGTTGTCATGCGGAATATTCGAGACGACGTGTTCATATGTGCAGATGCCTGTGGGAAGCACTTCGGGGATCGGCGTATCAGCGATCGCAGGGAAGCCCCAATTGATACAGCCTGCTGCGTTGGCATACCATTCGTCGGTGACATCGCCAAGAGCCATCACGAACGCATACGTCCGGTCCTTGTTGTAGATCAGATTCTTTCTGAAATCTCCGGGCTTCACGCCGCCGAAAGCCATGGCTACGCGGCAGGCAAAGCCGATGGCAAAAACAGCCTGGTATATGTCAGGACCAAAAGATACAAGCCTCGTGGGCCATCCGACCTGCACGCCGGCTTCAACGAGCTGTTCCGAAAAGCGCTTGCCGCCATTCTCGGCGCACATGAACACATAAAGATTCTTCTCCTGCAATTCGAGCGCGATCTTCGCTGCTGTCTTGGCGTCGGGTGCTGCCCCCACTATCGCAGCAAAACCTGGGGCTGTGCCATCCACGAACTCGACGCCCCTCTTCCTGAAAATCAGATCGCTCGCTGCGCCGAGCCAGATGTTCCCATCCGTCGGGTCTTCGCCCGT
>Ga0209039_10000836_pt1 | contig 29524 bp, 22 predicted proteins | sample BogFormECP12_OM1_FD_188238 | JGI IMG/M metagenome (GOLD analysis project Ga0209039, IMG submission 188238) | Bog forest soil microbial communities from Calvert Island, British Columbia, Canada - ECP12_OM1 (SPAdes) (version 2) | ecosystem: Environmental > Aquatic > Freshwater > Wetlands > Bog ... | reverse complement strand
TCAGAACGCTCATCATCTCTACAAAAAAGGGTTCTGCATTGAAACTTCTGGAATTCTCCGAGCCCAGTTTAAGTGCCGGATAACGATCCCAAAGTATTTGCACATTCCCGGCAATGACAGCTTTCTTCCGATAGTAAAAGTACTCCTGCACCGGTTTCATCAGCATCACCCAGGTACCAGGATCAGGTTCTGTAAAATCTTTCGTAGGTGGGGAGACCGGCGTAATCGGTTCCAAACATGCGGAGGTGTTCTCGGGAAGTGTTGGCAGTGGCGTTACTGTCTCCGTAGATAATAAAATAATGGTGGGTGTAGACGTCCCAATGGCTTGGGTCTCCATGCTGGCAGTTGAAGGCGCTGATGTGGATGGGGCACAACTTGGGAGAAGAGCTAATAAGACAAAAACAACCAGAACTGCAGGGATAGATGGTCGCTTCCAATTCGTTCGGGCCATATTGCCGTCCTCCTGTCACAACTAATAACTAATCTTGCCACAATTCCGCACCGATTGGCTCAGGGTCCCAAGACGTCTGGGATCCCGTACACGATCCGGCTTATCGAGACTTGCGATTCCGTGGCGGAGTCCGTGCACTTGCCTCCAATTTGTACGGGCAGCGATGACTGCCCGGCACCTCCGGTGGGAATGTCGACAGGCATCATTTGCTCAGATAATCGCAGTCGAATGGTCACACCTTGAGCAACAGGTGCCTGGCACCAATTCATCCAGCCAACATAGAACCCGACCGGCTGCCCGGGTTCGGCCAGGAAATAAGACGGCGCGATCGGATCCTTGAGGGATGCGTACTGGATCGGGAGCGACTCACCTCCGCTGGTCACTATCGTGATGTCTGGGAATAGTGCTAACAGGCAGGGGCCAACCCCCAGGACGGTAAGTACCACGACCGTCGTAACCGAGAAGTGGTTGTCATACGAACCGGCGATGGTCGCATTCAGGTCGACCGGACGACACAGCTCTGCAAGCAGGGGAATGGTTGTGGTCGGATAGAGGGGAGGTATTGCCGTTGACGAGGGAGCCATCGTTGGAATAACCGTCGTTCCTTCTGACAGGGACGTAGGTGCTGGCGCGCATGAAGCCAGAAGTACCACAAGTATAAGAGGGGGCAATATTCGAATTTTCACCCGGTCTTTCAAGGAGGTGTTTCATCTTGGAAGAGGGCGCGCGTATCGTTCCAGCCGTATGCAACCTCGACCAGTTTTTGGTCACCGATTTCGATATCCTTCTCTCTCAGGTATTTCCCGCCCAGGGCTTCGTAGAATTTGCGGGCTGGATTTACCGCCAGGACCCAGATGAGCAATGAAGTTAAACCACCTTGCTCCAATTCGGTTACCGAAGCCCGGAACAGCATCTGCCCAATGCCTTGTCTCTGATGGCTTTGAAGCAGATAAAGCGCATAGATCTCACCTTTGAAGGTAGGATCACCCTCGCGCTCGGGGCCGGCATTCGCAAAGCCAACGATAGCGCGGCCAGGAGTTTCGGCGACGTAGGTGAAACTTTGGCCTGCGGGCGATGAAAGCACGCCACTCCACATCTTTTCTCGTCTTTCATAGGAGAGCGCAGCCATGAATTCGCTGGAGACAATTCCCGCGTAGGTTGTACGCCAGCTGTCCACATGCACTTTAGCGATCGCCAACGCGTCGGGGGCCTGAGCCTTACGAATAAGCATTCTTGCCTCTTTTATGAAGTATTCAGGTTGGAGTGCATCCTGTTTATTTGAGGCGTGTCCTTATGGAGGTTCACCTCGATATTCAGACAGAAATGTTCCTTAAAATCAGGCTTTGAGTCGGCAGACGATGGATGCCGCGTCCCTTTTTGGGGGAGCTTCGTGTTCTTCTAGCTTCTGTACAATTGGAGCCATCCATCTCCTGTCCATTCCCAGGCGACAAATGTAAAACCCATGCTAAAGAGAAGCAACTTTTTGTTCCTGGTATCATAAACCATGTGCAGTTCCCCACCGAATTGGGTGGTATCGATCTGACTGGCGCTCGTTTGGATTTCTGTCCAATCTTTCCCATCCCAAATCCAAGTAGCAAATACAGATTGCGAAGTTTCGGCTTGCTCTCCCAATAAGACGGTCTCATGTCGTCCTTCATCATACCCTATCGTTCCATCGGGGACCGCAAAGGGTTGATGAGGAGGATGCTGCTGTGCCCAGGTTTTGCCATTCCATGTCCAAGTGGTATTCAGGTCCAGGAGTACAACAACCTGGTTGGCATAATCGTAAGCCATATACACCCCTGAACCTTGTGGGGGGGGAGGGTTTTGGCCAGAAAAGGCTTGTTTCCAGGTAGTTCCCTCCCAGAGCCAGGTGTCATTTAAGTCCTTGGAATGCATTGAATCTACATACGCCTCGCCCCCAAACATTACGACTACCTTTCGGGCAGCATCGTAGACCAGGATATTTCCCGGAATACCCCAGCGTGCTGGAGGGGAAACCAGTGGATGCATTTCCTTCCAATTCTGTCCATCCCACACCCAGGTATCATCTAATATTTGAGGTACTTGGGTTGGACTCCCAAACAAGATGGCATTTTTCAGAGCTTCATCATAGGCAAAACCTGCCCGGATGCGGCCTTGAGGAGCGGATTGGGGTTCAAGCTGCCGCCAAGTGGTGGTCCCCCACACCCAGGTTTGATTACATTCAAAGCCGAGAGCGCAATGATTTCCGCCAAATGCCACCACTTCAGACAGCGTCCGGTCATAAGTCATATTTACCGAACGGGACAGGTCCGGTAAGGCTATGGGAGTTAGGATGGTGCCGGGAGCGGGAGGGACTACTATTGCACCCAGCTCAGTTCCTGACAACGGTACTGGAGTGATTGTAAAAGCCTCCGCTCTTTGAGAAGGTGTTGCGACTTCATTATTCGAGAGAGGAGGCGTGGCCGTGGTTTCCGGTAAGGTTACCTGCTGACACCCCATCGTACCCTCGGGGATCAATGAAATGATCCCAAGGATCATCCAAATCCTGGCTTGGGTTGGTTTCCCCATGATCACCCCTCCTTTTGATAAAAGGATATCCAAACCGGGAAGCGAACTTTACCCCCGCTAAGGTTGATTGGTTTCATACTGAAATCTGCTGATCGCAAAGATAAACGATTTTGAGCCCGTATCGTCGCACCGCCCGCCTCCGTTAACTGGGGGATTCGGGCCGCCGCCCGGAGGAATGTCGATCGATCCCGATTGATCCGGCAGGAAAACGCGGATAAATACACCCCCGACAACTTCACCGCCACACCAGTTTCCCCAGGCAAACATAAATCCCACCGATTGCCCCGGGAGTAGCAGGAGATAGCCATAAGTTTCATCCCCCTGTTCATATTGGACGTCGAGAGGCTTCCCGGCCACATCGACCAGGTTGAAGACTGGCCAAGCTTGCAGAAAACAGGGGGATCCACTGCTATTGACGATCCCGGCGCCCATTGAGATATTTCCGCCTGCGCCCATCGATCCGTAAGGTTTGGCTTTGAGATTGCTCGGGCGGCAGGGAGGCGTGTGCGGAGGGACCGGCGGGAAGGGCGTTCCGGTCGGAAGGGCGGTTTCGGTCAAATACGTCTCTGTATTCAAGGCAAACTTGGTCGCCACGATCGCCGTCATCATGGCGTCGTTTGGATATTCGCCGATCTGTGTTTCGGCTTCGGCAGTACCTGCAAAAAGCTTGGTCCGAGCGAAGGCTTCTTCACTGGGTACTTTGGATGGAGTGGTTTGTGGAAACGAAATCGTGGGAGATGGAGGCTTGGTTTGGATCTGTGCTGTACAGGCCGTCAAGGCGAGCAGAAGAACCACACAGCATTGGAAAACCTCTTTTTTCATCGTTTGCATCCTCACCTTCAATGGGTCGGCAGTACGGAAGAACTACCCGCTGCCCGCGTCCGTGTGGGATGAGAGAAATCTGATTGAGAGATCACCTTGGATGCGCGATCCATATCAAACTACCGAAGATATTTCGGGACAAACCTGACAGGTTTGGGCTGTTTCATGGGGAATTAGATGGCAGGTAGCGGGCAATTCCGCCGTAGTAGCCCACCCAGATTGACCCATCGGGAGCTGCAACGACAGGACCCACCCAGGGAATGCTCGGATCATTCCCCAGGGCGAAAGTAGTCCACTTTTTCCCATCAAACCGGGAGACACCACCCGCCGTGCCCAACCAGACGGTACCATCTCTGGCAACGGCAACATCTTGAATGTTGTCGCTTGCCAGTCCGTCCTTCGTCGTAAAGTGTGTCCATGTGTTTTTGGATAGACGGTAAACTCCCGAGGCTTCCGTGGCGAACCAGATATCTCCGTTCGGAGCCACTGCCATATCCTCCGTATATTTTCCCTCGTCGGTCCATGGAGTTGGATAGTTGGTCCACTGCTGCCCATCAAAACGGACGAGCCTGGCAGAATTAGCGATGCTGGTATTGATGCTGGTACTGAACAATAGAGATTTGTCCGGAAGCACAAAGATGCGTCCAACAAAAGCTCCCCATAAGCTGCCATAATAGGCGGGATAGTATTGCCAGCTTTTCCCGTCAAAGCGGGAAGCACCGACATCCTGCGTCCCCACCCATAAGGCTCCGTCCGAGGCAAACGCCAATGCGAGAACGGCGTTGCTCTGAAGGCCGGTATCCGTTGTGAAATTCGTCCAGCTTTTCCCATCGAACCGGGAAATTCCACAGCAGAGGGTGCCAAACCAGACCGCGCCATCCGGAGCCACGGCGCTCGTGGATAATTCCTCAAAGGGCGGACCATTTCCTGTGGTGTAATGGTTCCAGGTTTTTCCATCGAAATGGTAGACCCCTGCACCAACTGAAGCGGGACCGCCCATGGTGGCGAACCACAATGTGCCATCCGTAGCCAGGGTGATGGATGAGATATCCGGAAATTCTCCTACTTGCCGATATTGTTTTGTCCAATCTTGAGGAACATAAGTCGTCCAGGCCCCCTGGTAGAGGCGATGGGTTTCCATTTCCTCGACCAGGGGAGCATGAAACATATCTACGGGAATAGCCCTTGGTGGCGGAAGGACAACGGTTGGAGGCGGAAAGACGAATGAAGTGGGGGTTGGGATGAGAGATGGAACCGGATTCAGGGTGTCCGTGGGCGAAGGAACCGTAGGAGAGGGTGAGGTGGGGATTGGCTTGGGCTGACATCCCATCGTGCTCATGACTGTCAGATAAACGGTCAATAGGCCCATGCCTATCCTGGCTGGAGTTGATTTCTTCATGATCCTGCCTCCTTGACCCGGTCGGTAGGCATCCACCCCATTAACGAGAACCCGGGTCGTACGCTGTTAGCGCTTGCTCAAAGCCGAACAGGGTCCCGCCATGATCATACTTGACCTCCACCACACCAATATCCTTACAGAACCATTGATAGGTAGGACCATCATTGTAGAACAGCTCAGTCTGGAAACATTCCTCGAACTGGCCGGCCGGCACCTGGTAGGCCGTTTGTTGCAGGACGGTTAGTTTTCCGCCATTATCGCAGTTGGTGACATGAGGATGGTTGGGATTTTTAATATCAATTAGCAGCGGACACCAGCTTTTATTGACGGAGAGAGGAAAATCAAAATCCAGGATGAGCGTATCTGTATTCACTGTTGTGAAATCGACAAGTTCATTACTCTGAAAAACCTGCTGGCCTTTAATCACGTACCAGAAGTCCCCGGGCGGCGAAAAGGGCGTCCAACCGGCCGGCACCTGGACAGGTTTCTCAGCGCTTTGGATATGGGCGATAAACAAACCGTTCGTGCTGCTGATTTCCGTCACCGTTTCCGTGAGCTGAAATTGGGCCGTGATCACTTGAGTTGGATCGCCAGGCGCTGGCTGATATTCGCTATAGGAATACGTCCAACGCATGCCTTTTGCCAGGTTGAACTCACTCTGCACCGGATTAACCGGATAAAAATTGGGTGTCGCGGTTTGATCCAGGCCGACATCCAGCGTACCGCAGGCGGAAAACACAACTGCAGCCGTTAACAACAAAAACTTCCTTAGCATGTGTACCTCCCCGCGAATCGAGCAGGCGCCGCTGCTCATAGCTTGATTTATATCAAATTGGTGCTACAAGCGTGTGACAGCCCGGTTACAGTTTAGTAACGTGCCCTGGATATCATTACCTCCCGAATCAAGATGCCTACCCTGGCTCTGCGGCCAATGGGTTTTTCTTCTTGTTTTCATCGCATGGCCAGGTCGCCGGCTGGGACGGGCATTCGTGCGATCTGCAGGATCTCTTCTTCGGTCACATTTTAATAACCCCGGCATTCCAGCTATCATTCCCATTTGTTCTTTTCTCGAGTCCGCTGAAATGGTGTTGATGGCAACCTAAAGAATATTTTCTGATATAAATCACAAACGGTCTCGTTGACATGATGTCCGAGATCGTTTTTGATTCCACCAGCCACAACCTATAGTTCTAGATGATTGCTTCAGGCCATTAACGTTTTTACCGCTTCTGATTGCAGGAATAAAGATCGTAGTTCGTCGCTTCTTATATGGTCAAAGATGAACTGTATGTTATCACGCGCTTGTTTTTTCAATATAGCGGATTTCTCATGATCAGACTCGATCTCAGCCATTGCAGAGAGAATTTGCCATAGTAAACGACGGGAGCCAATAGCCTCGGCAGCAAGGCGTGCTTGTTCGAGCGCAGCTTTGGCCAGGTCATGTTCGCCATTCATCAAATGAGCCTTGCCTTTGAGGAAAAGCGCCTCAGGAAGATATTGGCCGACTTTGAATTGCTGGCTGTTCTTAACCACGGGGTCAATGATTGCGATGGCTTGGGCATGATCTTTACGAGCCAGGGCCAGCCTGCATTGGGCCAGTTTCAGCGCATAGTCCGAAATGGTGTCGCTGAGGCGGCGGGCGCCGAGAGTGGAGGCTGCCAGATCGAGCTGCCCGGTTGCAATCTCACAGAGTGCATAGAACACCGCCGTTGGAGTCCAAGCCGTGGGCGCGGGAATCTCCTGGTTTGGAACGCGGGTGGTGCGATACAAGTCCATCCCTTTTTGAATGGCTCCGATCTGGATGTACGCCCAACACAGGCTGGCGCTATACCACTTTGTGTGGATAGGCGCATTCGCATCCCCTGCCAGGCGAACACTCGCATCAATCTCATCCAAAGCCTTGTCAATCTCTCCGTATTCGAACCAAATCTGACCTTGCAAATAATGGGGCCAACCTTGGGCCCAGACATTCTTCGTTACCTTGCTGATCTCAAGACTTTCCTGTGCAACGCCAAGAGCTCTTTCGTATTTTCCGCACCAAACGAGAGAAAGCAGCAAGGTGTTCAGGTTATCGTTTAGCATGAGCATATTGCCTAACTCGCGCCACAAGCCGGCGGCTTCTATCAACCGCGCTTCGCCTTCTTCGAAGCGGCAGGCACCGTTATATGCCCGGCCCAGGTCGGTGAGCGTGTAGGGGATCTGTTCGCGGAGGTTCAAGGCACGTGCGAGCCTCAGGGATCTCTCCCCGTAGTCTATGGCCTGGTCGGTCTTGCTTGCGTGCAAATTCGCCAGAAGTAAATTCCATAGCACTCGGCATTCAATGGACTGGTCTCCCAACTCCTGAGCCAGTTTGAGGTTTTCCTCGGATAATGCCCTGCCTTTTTCCGCATCCATCACAGCGGTGGGAGTGGAATAAAGCGTACTGGCCGCCACCTGTGCTTCCAATTCCATGCGGCGGTAGACGCGCTCTCGCGCGGTGGTTAACATTTCATCATAATTTTTCAAGGCCTGCTCAAATTGCCCGATCAATTCCATGGAGCGGCCGCGGCGCGTGTAGAGATGTTGGAGCTCGTCCGAGCTTATTTCGATCTCTTTGCCAAGTTCGAGGGCGCGAGTGTAGGCCGCAATGGCCTCATTCTGTGCATAAGCGCGGAAGGCCATGTCTCCGGCCATGATCCAATAAGGAATGGCCTTTTCAGTTTTCCCTGCTTCGTCATAATGGTGGGCCAGTTGCAAGGCAAATTGGTCGCTATGATCAGCGGATATGGCTTCCAGGGTTTCGGCAATTTCCCCATGCCGCATGCGCCGTTCTCCCGCGCCGAGTTCGTCATAGAGATATTGCTGGGTCAATGCATGCGAAAATCGATAGATGGAGAGAAACTGTTTTCCGATTTTCGTTTCCCCTTGTTCGAACACCAGTAGATAGCGCTTCTCCAATTCATGCGATAGGTCTTTGACCAACTCGCGCTCTTGCACCTTTTGAACGCGCGCCACCACCTGGGCAATGAAGTCATAGCCCATCACACTTGCAATGGTGATGGTTTCGCGCAGACCTTCCGGCAGACGTGCGATTCTTTCTCCAATCACACCTTCGACACGTACAGGCAATGTGCCCCAATCCAAGGTTAACCTTTGGATCCAGCAGCCATCTTTATCCTTGAGGAGGTTGCCGCGTTCCTGCAGATTGCGCAACAATTCAATGGTAAATAACGGATGCCCATCTGTATGGGCAAACAATTGCTCCCGGAAGGCGGCATCCAAATGATTGGGTTCGGAATCGATCAGCTCGTTAGTAAAAGTCCGGCCTTCATCCGGACTGGAATTCGAAAGATCAATTATGATATCGCCGTTGTAACGTTTTAGTTCATTCAGGATCGGCTCAAGGGGATGACGCGCACCCTCACGGCCCAGAGCCACATCGTCAGGGCGGTAGGTGCCGAGGAGAAGGATGCGGCTATTTTTTAGTTCGCGGGCAAGGTGGAATAAAAGGTTCAATGACCCTCGATCCGCCCATTGAAGATCATCCAGTACAAGAATTAGCGTGCGGTCTTTTGACAGGGCCTTCAGCACGGAAGCATATTGTTCGAATATCTTTTCCTGATCGAGAGCGGGATTGATCTTCGCCGGTTCTTTGCCCGTTTTTTTGCCGACCAGTTCTGAAAGGAGACCGCTGTTAAGTGCAACTTCGGTCGCAATGCGTGTCATGAGGCCTGCAACCGGGACGAAAATACCAATCAGATCGGGTCCGATCTTAATCAACGTCTGGCTCGATATGCTCACAAATTCCTTGAGCCGGCTCGTTCTTTTTGCCCTGGCAATCTCACCCGCTGATTTTTCCTCTTCAGGTTCCATAGTCAGAGTTGTTAATACCTGGCGAAAGGGAAGATATGGATCGCCTGAGCCTGTCTGTGCGTTGCATTCACCAAGCGCGGTGATGAGTGTGGGATCTGCTTCTTCGCGGCTGCGAACGAATTCCTCCACAAGGGATGATTTCCCAACCCCTGCTTCACCCGAAATGAAGGCGACTTGCAACAGTCCACCGGCGGCCTTCTTGAGGAAATCATCAAGAAGGTGTAATTGGGCTTTCCGACCAATAAAAGTGTTTTGCAGCATCAGTTCCTTTGAGCTGAAGAATGTCAAATCGACTTTCTCGAGTGTAGCATATTCTTTAGTTTTATGACGTTTGAATTGGCTAACCTTGACAGCCTTAAAGTGAGACACTGTCCCGTGCAACATGAGTTTTATGGTGCCACAAGTCAGATCCAATGGTCTTGTGCTGTGTGAGGTGCTTGAAAATGCCCGATTCTACTTCGTTCCGGAAAACGCCGTCTAAAAGATTTATACGCTTATGTCTCGTCAACGCCACCGTCCTTTTCGTTCGAATGATCCTGTTTCCAAACCTACGGCTATTGGATTAGGTTGCGAGCCTGAATCCAGTAAAGAAGGTTTCCCCTTATTTGTCAGAATTTATGTCCGAACTTTTGTCCGAAGGTCAGAATTAGAACCTGCGTTCTGGGTATTATAGTGCTACAATCCGGTTCCAGATGAATCCCTTTTTTTCTCGCCAGGCCCTTAATGTGATCTAAGTCCGCCGGGTCAGGCAGAATCAGTAGCCGGTTGATTGGAAGTGTGCCGTGGGAGGCAGACTCTCCTCCCATGAGACCTCCTGGTTGTTGTAATAGCGGTAGACGAAGAACCTGACTCTATAATGGTGCATAAAGGGGCAAAGACCACTGGGCGAATGAGATTTGGTGATTCCAGAGGTTTGTTAATCAAAAACCCCTCGCAAAAATGAAAACGAAATAATAACAAAATTCAGACCCTAATCTACGATGGTCTTAGGATTCCGGAACTGCGGCAAAGACATGAGTGATGATGAAAAAGATAATGAATAAAAGCTGGCAAGACTGCCGCGAATTGTGTGGAAACGTTTTGAGACCGGGGGCAGGCAATGCCCGAACGGACAGGATGAACGTCCTCGCCCGGACTTATACATTGGAAGCCGCCGCAAAACGCATAAAACTGCCTGGAAGAGCCATTGCGGAAGCGGTCAGGAACAAGGCTATTGCCTTCTTCGCCGACCCTGAAGGGAAAATCCGCATCCCGGCTGCGTCTGTGGAAGCGGCCGTACAGGACCAGGAAAAATGGGAACAATTGGCGGGGTACACCCACCTCAAGGCACGCCAGATCTCCCTGGTGTCAGGACTCTCGTACTCCTCCGTGCGCAGCCGGCTCAATAAAGGCGGCCTCAGCTTGACAGATCCCGCCTGGAAGGATATCCGGGGGCAATGGGGGCTGCCGGACAGTCTGAAGACATTTCAGAAAATTTATCAGGAACGTTTTCCGGCCTGGTTGAGCGGCGTCCTGGCAGAGAAAGGTCTAGCCGAACGGCAGTCCTGGATAGCGGATCGCAAGGCCCGGGAACCATCAAGGAGGGATCGGGGAGATCTACGGCAGAGGCTGCTGGAGGTTTTTCCCACCTGGGAAAGCAATCTGCGCCCCTTCCAGCATGCCACCCTGCACATTGGCCCAACCAACAGCGGGAAAACCTTCCAGGCGTTGAATGAATTGGTGAACGCGGGATCCGGCTGGTATCTGTCGCCTCTGAGACTCCTGGCGTATGAGGTTTTCGATAGCTTGAACAAACGAGGAGTGCCCTGCAGCCTCTTAACCGGCGAGGAATCCATCCCGGTGGAAGGGGCAGCCATTACCGCTGCCACAATTGAGATGTTCAATCCGGTACGGAGCGGCAGCTGCGTGATCATTGATGAGGCGCACATGCTTTCCGACGCCCAGAGAGGCTGGGCCTGGACCCGCGCCATCATGGAAACCAGGTCCCCCGACATCCACATCATCGGTGCGCCGTACATTGAGCCATTGGTCATGCGCTTGGTCGATGCTGCGGGGATCAGGGTGGACAGGGTGGAACATGAACGGCTGACCCCGCTCCAGGTGATCCAGACCCCCTGGTCGTTAATGAGTTTGCCCCCGCGGACGATCCTGGTGGCTTTTTCTCGGGCGATGGTGTTGGGACTCAAGACCGAACTGGAACGGGATCGTAAACGGGACGTCTCGGTGGTGTATGGAAACCTGCCACCGGAAGTGCGCTTGAACCAGGCGGATCGATTCGCCCGCGGCCTCACCGAGATCTGTGTGGCCACGGATGCGGTGGGCATGGGCCTCAATCTTCCAGCGGATAATGTTTGCTTCTTCGAGACCGACAAGTTTGACGGGCGCAGCCGCCGCAGCCTGACCCCCAATGAGATCCGCCAAATCGGGGGACGGGCCGGCCGCTTCGGCCTCTCGGATTTCGGTCAGGTGGGTGCCCTGACCAAGGGGGACCTAGCGGTCGTACGCCAGGCTATCGACAATCCCATTTTGGAATACAGCTTTGCGTATGTGGCTCCCACACCGGAGGCGCTAACGCTGATTCCTGGAACACTGGCAGGGAAACTGGACACCTGGATGCTTCTGCAGAGCATCCCTTCAAAATGGAAAATGATCCTGCGGCCTGTGGACCTGTCTGCGCAAATCGAACTGGCGAACCTGTTATCGCCGCAGGAGGTGGGCAGGCTGGGGGAGGAACGTGCTTTCAAGCTGATCAACGCTCCCACATACCATGAAACAGAAAATTACTGGCTGCTCTGCGCCAGGGCGATCATCCATGGAAAGCGCATGCCCACACCACAGGATCCCGGACCGAAGGTCATCACCAGCGCTAACGACCTGATCTTGTTTGAGCAGGCGATTCGCTCCGCCGACTGCTACCTGTGGCTCTCCCAACGGGAGGAGTTCTTTTCCAGCGGTCCGGAATCTGAAAGTGTGAGAGCTCGCAGGGCCAAATGGTCTTTAGAAGTGGATGCTGCCCTGCAGAGGCGGGTGGACACTGCCCGGCGCTGCAGGCAATGCGGCAGGCCGCTGCCGCTCAAACACCGGTACAATATTTGTCAGCACTGCTATCTCGATCGACCGGCCTGGAATGAAGAGCGCTGGTAGTGCGGGGGATCTTTTTCGCGAAAGAGGAGGTGTCCATGAGGTCATTTTTTCATCCACCCTGGAGTCCCGCGGCAATCCCACCCCATCAAGATGGTGGATCAGTGCGAAAAAGGCCAGTTTCATAGTAAATTCAACCCTCCAAAGGACCACAAATAAATGGCGTTAATCAGTCTGCAAGAGGTGAGCCTGGGTTTCGGCGGACCGCTCCTCCTGGAAGGGATCAATTTACAGATCGAAAGCGGCGAGTGGGTAGGACTGCTGGGCCGGAATGGCATGGGTAAATCCACACTGCTGAAGCTGGTCAACGGCGACCTCTTGCCGGAAGGCGGGGTGGTGGCCCGTCAGCAGAATCTGCGCGTAGCCTATCTGCCGCAGGAAGTTCCCGAGGACCTCGCCGGGACGGTGGCAGAGATCGTCGCAAGCGGGTTGGAGGGAAGCGCGGTGCCCGCTGGGTCCAGCGCGGAAGACGCCGCCTGGCAGCGCCAACTCCAGGTGGAGCAAGTCATCGCCCGGATGGGTCTGGAAGCCAGGACCCGCTTCGAGGTTCTTTCGGCGGGACTCAAGCGTCGGGTCCTGTTGGCGCGCGGCCTAGCGCGGACTCCTGACCTGCTCCTGCTAGACGAACCCACCAACCACCTGGATATCCAGTCCATCGACTGGCTGGAAAATTTCCTGAAACGTTGGGGCGGCACGCTTCTCTTCGTCACGCATGACCGCGTATTCCTTCAAAAACTAGCTACTCGCATCGTTGAGTTGGATCGCGGCTGCCTGATCGATTGGGATTGCGATTATGACACCTTCATCAAGCGCAAGCAAGCCTTGCTGGCGGCTGAACAGGAGCAGAATGTGCTCTTCGATAAAAAACTGGCCCAGGAGGAGGAGTGGATCCGCCAGGGGATTGAAGCGCGACGCACACGCAATGAAGGCCGCGTGCGGGCTCTGCTGCGCCTGCGCGCCCTGCGCCGCGAGCGGCGCGAACAGCCGGGGAAAGTCCGCATGCAAATCCAGGCCGAACGCCGTTCCGGCCGGCTGGTGATCGAGGCTGATGGCGTCAGCTTTTCCTTTGGCGACCGGGTGGTGGTGCGCGATTTTTCGACCACTATCCAACGCGGCGACAAGGTCGGCATCATTGGCCCGAATGGGTCGGGCAAGACTACCCTGCTTCGCCTTTTGATGGGAGAACTGTTGCCTCAGTTGGGGGAGGTACGACATGGGGTGAATGTCGAAATGGCTTATTTCGACCAGCTCCGCAGCCAACTCGATGAAACCAAATCCGTGCTGGATAATGTAGGCGAAGGACGGGACACGATTACCATCAACGGCCGGCCGCGCAACCTGATCGGATACCTGGGAGATTTCCTGTTCACGCGCGAACGCGTCCATGCTCCGATCAGCGCTCTATCCGGAGGAGAGCGCAATCGTCTGCTGCTGGCGCGCCTGCTGGCCCGGCCGGCCAACCTGCTGGTATTGGATGAACCCACCAACGACCTGGATATTGAAACGTTGGAAATCCTGGAAGACCTGCTTTTGGAATATACCGGCACATTATTGCTGGTCAGCCACGACCGGGCTTTCCTGAATAATCTGGTTACCAGCACCCTGGCATTGGACCGGACTGGGAACGTCACTGAAACCGTGGGCGGATATGACGATTGGCAGCAAAAGAACCATTTGGAGGCGCCCTTACCGACCGCACCAACCCGGCCAACCAAACTGGCGAAAGCGCTGCCGAAAAACGTAGGCCAGACCGTTGTACCCCGTAAGCTGACTTATAAAGAGCAGCGCGAGCTTGAGGCGCGGAAGCGTGAACTGGCCGAACTGCCGCACCGGATCGAAAGCCTGGAGGCAGAACAACACCAGCTGAATGTTCTGATGTCCGCCCCGGCTTTTTACCAGAAGGATAGTTCTGAAATTTCCCGGTCCGCCAATCGGCTAAAGGAGTTGGAAGGAGAATTGACTCTTGCCTACCTGCGCTGGCAAGAATTGGAGAATTAATCTTATTGGGATAATTTATCATAGCCAATCAGGCGTGAATTGTGTAAAATCTCCTTGGAGAATAGCGATGAACTGGAAATTGATCTCGTGGAATGTGAATGGCATTCGGGCTGCTGAAAAGAAAGGCTTCTTGGAATGGCTCGGGGTATGCGGCGCTGACCTGGTTGCTGTGCAGGAGACCAAAGCCCATCCAGAGCAGCTCTCCGAGGGGCTCCTCAAGCCAGCTGGCTACGAGGCCGCCTGGAACTCAGCAGAAAAGAAGGGCTACAGCGGCACCGTAACCTATTCAAAGCACTCGCCGGTGAAAGTCCTTACCGGTATGAATGAACCCCGCTTTGACACCGAGGGCCGGGTTCTCATTCATGAGTTCGAACCGATCGTCTTCTTCAACATCTACTTTCCCAACGGAGGTCGCGGGGCGGAGTGGGTGGAGCACAAACTGGCTTTTTACCGGCGCTTTCTGGAAATAGCGCATGGGTACATGCAAACCGGCCGGCCGATCGTCGTCACCGGCGATTTCAACACGGCCTACGCCGAGATCGACCTAGCAAGGCCCAAAGAAAATGTCGCTCACAGCGGCTTCATGCCGGAGGAACGCCAGGGTCTGGGCGAGTTCTTCGAGGCAGGGTTGATCGATACCTTCCGCTATCTGCATCCGGATACGGTAAAATATTCATGGTGGGACCAGGTGACTCGGGCGCGTGAGCGTAACGTGGGCTGGAGGCTGGATTATTTCTTGGTGTCTGCGGATCTGAAAGAGCGCATTGTGGCCGCGGCTATCCACGAAGAGGTGATGGGCTCAGACCATTGCCCGGTCAGTTTGGTTCTGTCGTTATGATCCAGAGTATCCAGATTGGAGTCTCTCGGGTCTAATTGATGGGATTGTTAGACACAACCGGTGATCACTCGGCAGACGCTCCTGGATCAGGATCGTTATCGCCCGGACATGCTCCGGCCACGTTGGTTTCAGTGAACTAGATGAAGCTGAAGAACTCTTTCGTGTAGTTGAAAAGTGATCGTGTAAACTATGAATAAGAGGATTGCCTTACCTCTATCCTCAGGCTTACCTGGACGGATCCGAAACATCATCCCTCCCCAGGCAGACCGTTCAGAAGAATCCCTCTCATGGATGCGAATCCCAAAACCTCTATTCTGCTGGTCGATGACGAAACCGCCATTACAGGCAACCTGGCACCATTCCTGAACCGGTCAGGTTTCATGGTAAATATTGCCTCCAACGGCGAAGAAGCCTTGCAAAAAGTCGCCTCCCAGCACCCAGACCTGCTCGTTCTGGATGTCTTGATGCCCCGCCTGGACGGCCGCGAAGTCCTGCGCCAGCTCCGCAAGGCCGGCAACTGGATCCCCATTATCCTGCTCACCCAGGTGGGCGAAGCCAGCGAGCGCGCCATGGCCCTCGAGGAGGGGGCCGATGACTATCTGAATAAACCCTTCGACCCGCACGAGTTGGTTGCCCGCGTTCGGGCGGTGCTGCGCCGCGCCCGCCCCGGCCAGCCGCCCCTCGCCGCGGCAACGCGCCTGGCCTGTGGGAGCCTGACCCTCGACCGGACCTCCCACCGCATCTGGCTGGGCGAGAACGAATTGTCGCTGACGCCCAAATCCGTCATGCTGCTGGACTATATGATGACACACCCGGATGAACTCGTCTCACGGGATCGCCTGCTCGACGTGGTATGGGGTTGGGACTACCCCGTTGGCACACGCGCCGTGGACACGCGCATTGCCGAACTGCGCCGGGCGCTGGATGACGATCCCGCCAATCCCTGTTACATCGAGACCATTCCGGGCCAGGGCTACCGCTTTGTCGGGAAGGTGGAAACTCCTTCATGAAACCCTGGCGCTGGCTCATCACGCTGGCACCTTGCCTTCTGGGCATCGGCGCGGCGTTCTACTTTTTCCGTTCGTTTGATCTGGGCCACGATCACATCGTTTATCTGCGCGCGGATCTGGGCACTTTGTCGCTGATCCTCGGGCTGGGACTTTCGGCTCTGGCCGCGTTTGTCTTCGGTCTGCTGGGTTGGGCGGAGCAGGCCAGCCAGCGAGCCAACACGGCAGCGGCCGAGGATCGCCGGCGCTTCCTGCGCCGGTTGGACCACGAATTGAAGAATCCCCTCACCGCCATACGGGCGGGTCTTGCCAATCTGGCCGAATCACCCTCTGCCTCAGCCCGCCGGGAGGCATTGACCAGCGTCGAAGCACAGACTCTGCGCTTGAGCCGCCTTTCGTCCGATCTGCGCAAGCTGGCCGAGCTGGAGGAGCGACTGGTGGAGCATTCGGCGGTGGACATCTCCGCCCTGCTGCACGAGGCTTTCAGCATGGCACTGGAAAAGCCGGGCGCAGCGGACCGCCATCTGAATCTGAGCATTCCCCAGGCTCCCTGGCCTCTACCCAAAGTCCTGGGTGACCCGGACCTGCTGCTGCTCGCCGTTCACAACCTGTTGGAAAACGGCCTGAAGTTCAGCCGCCCGGGGGATACCCTGGAGCTGCGCGCCTTCGAAGACGGGGCAGAAGTTGTGATCGAAGTGGCTGACACCGGTCCGGGCATCCCCGAAGAGGAGCAGCCTCACGTCTGGGAGGAGTTGTATCGCGGCGAGGCCGGGCGGGGCGTCCCAGGCAGCGGCCTGGGGCTGGCGCTCGTGCGGGCCATTGCCGAACGGCACAACGGGCGGGTCGGCCTGCGCAGCCGCCTCGGGCAAGGGACGGTTTTTACCCTGCATCTGCCAGCCAGCTAGACCGCAGTCTCAGGGGTCCCGTTTTTCGAAAATGGCTGTCACAGATTGGTCACAGCCTGTTTCAAAACTGCGACCCTCCCGCCATTCCCATGCAACAGGTATCGACTAAAATGCGAGGTACATCCAACCTTTCAGGAGGCACCATGAAATTTCGCATAGGTATACCGATCCTCGCTATACTGGTTCTCGCCGCCTGCAACGGCACTTTCAATGTCGGCCTGGAACCATTCTCTACCAGCAAGCCGACCCAGCAACCTGCAGCCACGAGCACCCAGGTCCCCACGAATACCCCGCAGGTCGAGGCCTCCCTGCCAGCGGTCACGGACACTCTGGCCTCCAGTGCTACTCCCTCGCCCACGGCGGGCAGTGCGGCGACGCCGGTGCCTTATTCAACCTCAGCGAATTACGTGGATGATCGCAGCAATCCGGCGCAGGTGATCGTCTCTTACTACAGCGCCATCGACCGCCAGGAATACTTGCGGGCCTACAACTATTGGACCAATCCTTCCAATTCGCTGGGTGACTTCACCGCTTTTGCCAATGGATATAAAGATGCCGCTTCGGTGGACCTGGTGTTTGGCCAGATCACCGGGGATACCAGCATGAGCCAGACCTATTACACCGTTCCGGTCATCCTGAAAGTCACCTCGACCTCCGGGTCGCACAACAACTATGCGGCCTGTTATCTCGTGCACGCGGGCAACCCGGCGGTCTTCAGCGCTCCGCCCTTTAATCCCATGGGCATCGACCGCGGCTCGGCGGTCGCCTCCGATATCAGCAGCCCTGACGCCACCGTGCTGGCCACGGCCTGCAGCGGCTATCCCGTGGGACCTTTTACGGTTCCCGTTTCTGGGGCCAACCTCAGCATCGACAAGAGCAATTTCCTGGACAACCGCACCGGGCCGGTTGAAACCGTCAGCTCCTTGCTGAATGCGCTCAATCTGAAGCAATACGTGCGCGCTTATTCTTACTTCCAGGACCCTGCCACTTTTCCGGGACCGTATGACGCGTTTGCAGCCGGATATACTGACACGAATGTGATCACAGCCACCTTTGGCACTGCTCAGACCGAAGGGGCAGCCGGCAGTCTGTATTACCGGCTGCCGCTGGCCATGAAGGTGCTCACCACCTCGGGTGAGACACAGACCTTCGTGGGCTGTTATACGCTGCGCCTGTCGCAGCCGGTGGTGCAGGCCGCTCCCCCCTTCCAACCCATGGGCATCACCGCCAGCAAATTCAACCAGGTTGATAACAGCAGCGATGTCAATGCCCAGCTGCCCACGGCGTGTAATTAACGATCGGAACCAGGAACAGACCTGTACGCCGGACCAGAAACCTGACCGAGGAGGAGCCGGGAGGGGGAATGGCTTGTAGGAAAACACAAGCGTTTCGCGGAGCCTGGATCGGAGGCTCCGCTTTTCTTTGGATTGGTTGGATACCCTGAAAATCATTCTTTCTGAACCAGAATCGAAAGCATGACTCCCACAATCCCGGGATCGCCACTTCCGGAATGATGAATCCAGCGGATAGCCCGCGGCTCGCCCATGACCGGGAGATGCGCCCTCCGGGAGTGTGTTATTATGGAGCAGGGTTTCCGTAGGTCAATCATTTATTCACGGCAAAATTTTCTGAATTCCTCAGTGTCTAAAAATACTGGATCCGAGGTGTGTTGAAAAGATCAGGATGTCCGGGATGGGGTTTAATCCCAAAGACAGCCGCCCAATATTAATTCTAGCGACCAGTATGGCGCGCCCCTGTATCTGAATGTTGGATCAACCTGAAACCTTGATGGTGTCCGCATGCGATCCCGCGTAATTCATGAACTAAATTGAATCCCTGGGATTCCGTCGTTTAATGAAATTCACGGCATGAAGCCTTTAATCCAATTTGTAGTAACCCTGACTTTATGTGGGTGCGCCGTGGTAAATCCAGGGGACACCATCGCGCCCGCTCCTCCCGACCCCGCCGTTACACAACCTTGCATCCTGATGTCATCCGCCACAACCCGCATGGATCGGGTGTCCTTTGGGTCTAATGGCCGAACCCCGTCCGTGGGGTGTAAACCGCAGGTTGAACCTCCTGACCAAAGCATGGGAATCGCCCAGTTCGCACCTGCACCCGGATCCACCCAATTGCCCATCGAACCAGACCAATCGCTTTTCGTGACCCATGCAAAGCTACCCGAGGGGATCGAGGGCATAACCCCTGCAGATTCACTGGCAGTTCCGGCCGAGGCGGGGAATGCAAAATTGCCAGGGGACCCCTCGGAAGCTTTTGCTGACCCGCAGGCAAACGCCGGCAATTCCATTTCCACCGCAACTGGGAGCGAGGCAGATTATGAATCCAGGGGTCGCCAGGCAAAAGGCCAGGTAAACCTCATCGACGTTCCCTCGGTAAACCAGCAGGACTATACTTCGTGCGGTGAGGCGGCTTTTGTCATGGGCTGGAATTACCACCACCCGGATTGGGTATTGGATGTTGGAAGTGTCGAAGCGACCGGCCTGCAACTGGGTGTGTATTTTTCAGCCCTACTTCCCGGAGCGCACAACTATCTCGGGACCTCTCCGAGCGGGATGGAAGCCGTCGGGGACTATTATTCCGATGAATATGGGCTGCCTGAACCGACGGCCGGAAATATCGATCTTGAGAAGGGGGAGGCGTATGCCCGGCTGGAGGCCAGGGGACTGCTATTCGATCAGCTTTTGGCTGGAAATCCGGTGATCATCGAAGTCACCGACATCCTGGGGAGCCCCAGTAAAACGGTTAATGACTCGCACTACGTGATCGTAACCGGGATGAATTTTGACACCGGAAGGGTCACCTACAACGACCCGTATATCGACCTGAGCATGGCCGGAAAGGTTTCCGGGGACAGCAGGCTTGCTGAATGGAGCGATCTGTGGGCGTCATGGTCGAATAACCGGGATATCAATCCAGGGGAGGGCGGACATCCCGGTCGGGGATGGTATATGATCGTCCCTTGATCAAAGGATGAGGGCAAATGGTTCCAATCACAGGCTCTGCCCCCTCCTCATGGCTGGGCCTATTGAACGAGCGGATGAGATGGAATTTGGGGATAGAAGACGATCCAGCCTTCTTCTTGTCGGTTGGTGGCGCACACGCATTTTCAGGACAGGAATAAATAAAACGAGCTTTTTGAAGGGTGATTCTGGCGATCACTCTCCGTCAAGAAGCCCCTCATATTTATGAACCCCGCCGCTGATGGAAGTCTCACGACTTGTTGCGGACCACGGGGAGATTAGCCCTTTCAGGGTACGAGAACGATTCTCCCCGTCACTTCTCCGGATGCTCGGGTGGGTCAATTCTGCGGGGGGTGCGAATTAACGGGGGGAAATTGGTTATAATAATTAGGCACCGATTTGGTAACGAGGCTGCACATGCGAAAGACCTTCGATAACGAAATCCAGCAGTTGAAAGATGAGCTACTCATACTGGGCAGCATGGTCGAGCAGCAGATTTTAGATTCGGTCGAGGCGTTGAAAAAGCGCGATATCAACGCAGCCCGACGCATCTATGAAACTGATTCAAAGGTCAATGCTAGGCGTTATGCGATCGAAGAGCAGGTGATGATCGTCATCGCCACTCAACAACCGATGGCCCACGACCTTCGTTTGCTGGCCTCCATTCTGGAGATTGCCGGCGAGCTGGAGCGCATGGGCGATTACGCCAAGGGCATTGCCACCGTCAACCTGCGTATGGGGGATGAGCCCCTGCTCAAGCCGCTGATCGACATCCCGCGCATGGCCCAAAAGGGGGTCGACATGCTGCACCGCGCCCTGACCGCTTTTATCACTGAGGATGTGGAAGCCTCTCGAGCCATCCCCCCCGAAGATGACGAAGTGGACGCCTTGTATACCCAGGTCTACCGTGAGCTGATGACCTTCGTCCTGGCCGACCCGCGCACCATCGATCGCGCCAACTATCTGCTCTGGACGGCGCACAACCTGGAGCGCGTCGCCGACCGCGTCACCAATATCTGCGAGCGCACCGTTTTCATCGCCACCGGCGAGATCAAGGAAATCCCTTCCACCAATATCGATGAGCAGTTGAGAAAATAAATTTACCGGGGACAGCGGTTGCCGTCCCCGACACTCATATTAATAGGTGGGGAATTGTGGTTAGAGTTCCCTTGAGAGGGAATGGTCCATGGCTTAATAATTCACCGAAAACCTTCAAACGAGATGGTTGTCTAGCATTCGGGCGCGACCTCGGCAATGGGTTTGCATTAATTGCCAATTTGGGCTGACCCGGCAAGAAATAAACGACATCCTTTCTTATCCGCTAGGACCCTACCCGGTTCATGATAGCTGGTCAGTTAAAAGTTGGTTTGAGCAATAGACCGCCAAGAAGAAGATGGACCGGATCAACGAACAGGGCTGGTATTCGTTTTTTGAAATGGTTCCTCAAACGAATGATGGAATCCTGAGCGAGGCAGACCAACCGCGTAACGGGATGACAATCCAACAAATTAGACACTTGCCAAGAGGAATTATTCGAGATATTATCCAATGGGCTATCAGACCGATAGCCAATTCCAATCATTCCCATTTGAGGAGGATGAAATGAAGAAACTGTATTTGTTCCTGACGTTGCTGGTGGCATCGACCATGCTCCTGGCGGCGTGCGGTACGGCTGCCACACCCACCCCCGCGCCGGTACCGCCGACGGCTGTCCCGCCGCCGACCTCAGTCCCGGCGACCGTGGCCCCCACGGCTGCTCCGACGGCGACCGCCACGAAGGCGCCGACCGCCACCACCCCGCCACCGGTTTGCACCCTGCTGGCGGACGCCCCGTCCGCTCCCGCCGCGGGCCAGCTGGGCTCTTCGGGCAATCCCATCACCATGGCATTCGTCCCATCCGGTGAGGCGGGTACCATCGCCACAGCCAGCAGCGCCATTGCCGATTGCTTGAACGCGATGACCGGTCTGACCTATACGATTCAGACCGGGACAAGCTATGCCGCCGCCATCGAAGCGATGGGTGCCGGGAAAGCTCAAGTAGGTTTCCTGAATACCTTCTCCATCCTTGCGGCTCAGGCAAAGTACGGGATCATCCCGGCCCTGATCAATCTGCGCAATTATTCCACGAATAGCCTTGATCCGGATAATGGATTGGCGGGCAAGCTGGAGCCGTTCTACCGGGGCCAGTTCATCGCCAACCAGGCCTCGGGCATTAAGACCTTCGCAGACTTGAAAGGCAAGACCTTCTGCTTCGTGGACCCGCTTTCCACGTCGGGATATATCGTCCCGCGCATCGTGCTCAAGGCCAATGGGATCAATCCGGATACTGATTTCAAGGCCACCCAGAACGCCGGTTCCCACCCGAATGTTGCCATCGCCGTCTACAAGGGTGATTGCGATGCGGGCGTGACCTACATCAACGTTCTGACCGATGCAGCCACGAATCTGGCGGGCACTTACCCGGACATCACCTCGAAAGTGTACGTCTTCGCCGATACGGACCGCATTCCCAACGATGGTGTCCAATACGTGAAGACCTTGGACCCCAAGCTTCAGGCGATTACCACCGAAGCTCTTCTGGCGATGTCCAACGACCCGGGCGGCAAGGCGGTATTGGCCAAGCTGTATGCCATCAATGCCTTCCAAAAAATCGACTCGACATTCACGATGTATTCTGACTTCAATGCAGTTCTCGTGAAGGCTGGCGTCGATCCCGCTTCACTGATCAAATAGAGCTTCCATTTAGCCTGGCAGGTCGTCTCAACCTGCCAGGCTTTTCTTTTATTCTGCCTCCGATCAGGATATTTCACCATCGCCATGTTAAAAGTCGAAAACCTCTCCAAGATCTATCCCAACGGCACCCGGGCGTTGAAAAACGTCAGCTTTGAGGTCAAGGACGGCGAGTTTTTGGCGGTCATCGGCTTGAGCGGGTCGGGCAAGTCCACTTTACTGCGCTGCATCAATCGCCTGATCGAGCCGACCTCCGGAAAGATTTATTGGAACGATCAGGATGTCACCGCGGCTTCTGCCAGTGAAATGCGCAAGATCCGCCGCCAGATCGGCATGGTCTTCCAACAATTTAACCTGGTGAAGCGATCTTCGGTGCTGTCCAATGTGCTTTCCGGCCGGTTGGGATACGTCAATACACTTCCCAGTGCCCTGCACCTTTTCTCTGCCGCCGACAACAGCAAAGCGTTTGCCAGCCTCGGTCAGGTCGGCCTGGCGGAGAAGTCCCATGTGCGCGCCGACTCCCTTTCAGGCGGCCAGCAGCAACGGGTAGGCATTGCCCGGGCCCTGATGCAGGACCCGAAGCTGATTCTGGCCGATGAGCCGGTCGCCTCGCTGGACCCGGTGCTGGCGCACACCATCCTGAAATACCTGGAGCAGCTCAATAAAGAACGCGGGATTACCGTGCTATGCAGTCTGCATTTCCTGGATCTGGTGCATCGTTACGCCACCAGTGCGATCGCGCTCAAAGATGGCGAAATGGTGTTCCAGGGACTGCCGAAACAAATTGACGATGCTCAATTCAAAGCCATCTATGGCCAGGAAGCCGAACGCGTTTCCCTCCTTTGAGGCTGGCCGGCCCTCCCACTCTCCTTTTAGACCTGGCGCATGATAGAAACTGCACGAAAGAAAAGAACTCTTCGATGGCCAAAACCGAAGCGGTCCCAAAGCCAGTCGCCAACCTCCTCGTCGTGAGGTGGTCTTCCCTGATCATCCCTGGGCTCGGGCAGTTCCTGTCCAAAAAGCGGACCCGCGGCGGGTTGATTCTGCTGACGATCGTGGTTCTGGCCTACCTGGTTAACTGGTCGCTGGTCCACCAGAATATCGGCAAGATCGATGTGGGCGGCGTGGTGACCAGCTGGCTATGGCTGCCGCTGGCCCTGTTTTGGGCCTGGAACGTTCTGGATGCCCGCGCCCTGGCGGTTCAAAAAACTTCCAGCCCCTTGATCGGGATCCTTTGCGCGGCGATTGTCCTGTATGTGATCGCCTGGGAAGTCACCGATGTCCGGCTGAACCGGTTGGTGGAGCGTTTCAACGATGCCCGCACCGTGGCGACGAATCTGCTCAACCCGGACATGATCACCATCACCGTCAACGGCCAGGATCAGATCTGCGCCTGGCGCTGTATGGACACCTACATCGGAGATAAACTGGCAGGGCGACCGGTTGACGGACCGATCCGGGCAAGCGATAACCTGCTGCAGATATTTGGCAACTTGAAACTCGTCCCGGCTGCCCGGTGGCAGGTGGACCTGGGCCTGGCAACTCCAGGGAGCAAGGTCAAGGCATTCAACGCCGGTTCCATGATCGTCACCATCGCCATGGGTCTCATGGCGACCCTGTTTTCCACAATCCTGGCCATACCGATCAGCTTTTTCGCGGCGCGCAATATCATGGCGCGCCTACCTGGTGGAGCGGTCATTTATTACGTCGCCCGCGGCATTTTGAACGTGGTACGCGCCGTCGACACGATCGTGTGGGGGTTGATCGTCATCGTTTGGGTGGGCCTGGGGTCTTTTGCCGGCGTGATCGCCCTGACCATCCACTCCGTGGCGGCATTGGGTAAATTATTCTCGGAGGAGATCGAGCATATCGATCCGGGCCCGGTCGAGGCGGTCACCGCCACGGGCGCAAATTTGATCCAGGTCATCCGCTATGCCGTCATCCCGCAAATCGTACCATCCTTCCTGGCTTATTCGCTCCTGCGCTGGGATATCAACATGCGCTCCGCAACGGTGATCGGATTTGTGGCCGGCGGCGGCATTGGCTTTTTTGTGATCGAAACGGTCCGCATGGGCGGTTACCAGCAATATGCCACCGCGTTGTGGGCCGTGGTCGTCGTGATCGTCCTGGTGGATTTTATCAGCGGAAAGTGGCGTGAAGCGATCTTGAAGGATCAGCCTCAAAAGGACAAAAACACGAGCCGTCCGTTTTGGAATGGACTGCGGGTGGCTTTTTACACGATATTGGGATTGCTGGTCTTCATTTATTGCTGGAATCTGAGCGAGATCAATCTCGGGAATCTATTCAGCCCCGGTTCAAACTTTGGCCTGCTGATCAAGGACTTCGTGACGATCGACCTCTCGCCGGACGTGCTGCAGCCCACCATCCAGCAGCTGATCGTCACGATCTTCCAGGCATTCCTGGCCACCACGTTGGGCGCTCTGGTCGCCCTGCCCTTCAGTTTCCTGGCCGCCAGGAATCTGACGGGCCGCAGTCGTCTCTCGGTCTGGATTTATTATCTGACGAGGGCTCTCTTCAACGTCCTGCGTTCGATCGAAGCGCTTCTGTACGTGGTGATTTTCATCTTCTGGGTCGGCATTGGACCGTTCGCGGGTATGCTGGCGCTGGCGGTGACTTCCTTCGCCCTGATCGGAAAATTGTTCTCGGAAGCGATCGAGAACATCGAGACCGGCCCGATCGAGGCCGTCAATGCCACCGGCGCCAATCGCCTGCAAATGATCGTCTATGCCATCCTGCCGCAGATCACGCCGCCCTTCGTCTCCTATCTGATCTATCAGTGGGATATCAATATTCGCATGGCGACGATCATCGGCTTTGCGGGCGGGGGTGGGATCGGCCTGACCCTGACCACCTTCTTTGGCTCGCTGGAATACCACAAGGCGGGGACGGTGGTGGCTTTTATAGTGATCATTGTGGCGTTGATGGATTTCGCCAGTGCCAAATTAAGACAGACCCTCGTCTAAGACCGTTCCGGACGCAGATTCGGGTTGGGTAAAGTGGGGTTTTATCAGCACCGAGCACTGCCAGGGATCGATTCGGCCGGCGCCTTTCGATTGGAACCTGTTTTCACGTGTTTGAATCCGTTGATTTTGAATCGGCTCCCATCCGGCTCAGCATAAAATCCTCAATGGATTTATGTGTTATTATTCATGTTAACATGATGTTAACATGGCAGGGTGCAAATATGAGCGCTGAAAATCATCTGGTTGTCAGATCTGCACCCAGCCAGAGCGACCTTGCCAGTGTACTGGCAGGTGTCAGAGGCAATGGGATTGCAAGTCTTCATGAAATCCTGTTCTGGAAAGGCGTGGTCTCCGCATCGTGAAGCGGGAAGGACACGCCGATCGGCGCATCGCCTGAGCCGCCCGGGCAGGGTACCGCTTGGAGATATTCCGGTGCGACCCATGCCCAGGATCATAACCTCAAGGAGGATTCGTATCCATGTTTCGAATTTTTAAAGAACGCCAGAATATTTTCGTCAAGCTCATCCACGACCAGGCCTCGATCACCTTGGAGGGAATGGAGGCGTTGAAGACTTATCTGGCCACTCAAGATCCGGAGGCTTCAGCCTTGGTGGCTGCCAAGGAAAAAGAGGCGGATGAAGCCCGCCGGATTTTGATTGATGAATTAAACAAGACTTTCATCACCCCATTCGACCGTGAGGATATCTTCTCGCTTTCCCGGACCATTGATGATGTCCTGGATTACGCCTATAGTACCGTTTCCGAGCTGGAGATCCTGAAGGTGAAGCCAACCCATTACATGCAGCGCATGGCTTCGATCCTGAGGGACGCAGCCTATGAACTTTTAATGGCCGTCGATCGCCTGGAAAAACATCCGGGTGTCGCCAATGACCACGCTCAGCGTGCCAAGGCGCTTGAAAACCGTTTGGAAGATGTTTACCGGGAAGCCCTGGCGGACCTCTTCAGCGGCGCCGAGGACATCCAGCATGTGATCAAGATGTTAAAACTGCGCGAAGTCTACCGCCACCTGAGCAACGCGGCCGACCGCGGCGACGAGGCAGCCAACGTGATCGCTGATATTATTGTGAAAATCACCTAAGGGGTCGAATTTCGTGTCCCCTATTATCGTTGCGGTAGTCATTCTAGCGCTCTTGTTTGCTTTCCTGAATGGTATGAATGATGGGAGCAATATCGCTGCCACGATGATCTCGTCGCGGGCGTTATCCCCGCGTGCGGCACGCGGGATCACGGCGGTGGCGGAATTCCTGGGACCGTTTGTTCTTGGAATTGCGGTGGCCAAAACGATCGGTCATGATATCGTCAATGCGGACACCATCAGCACCTCGGTAATCCTGGCGGCCCTGATCAGTGCCATTTCCTGGAACACGTTGGCGTGGTACCTGGGATTTCCAAGCAGCTCTTCTCATGCCTTGATCGGCGGCATCCTGGGGGCGGTGGCCATGAGTGGAGGTTGGCAGGCGATTCTCCTCTCCGGGTTGCAAAAAACATTGATCCCCTTATTTGTTTCACCCGTGATCGGCTTCGGCATTGGATTCATTGTTCTCAGAATAGTGTTGAGACTCAGCTGGGATGCCACACCCGGCATCAGCGAATTCTTCAAACGCAGTCAGATATTAACGGTCATTGCCTTGGGAATCAGCCACGGCAGCAATGACGCCCCGAAGACCATGGGCGTGATCACCTTGGCGCTGATCACAGAAGGAAATTTGAAGACTTTTTCCGTCCCGACCTGGGTGATCCTGCTCTCCGCATTGGCTCTCGCCGCCGGGGCGGCGGTGGGTGGCCAGAAACTGATCCGTACCGTGGGAGGTAGGTTCTATAAGATCGCACCGATGGATGCTTTCGCTTCCCAGCTCTCATCCGCGCTTGTGATCCTGACGGCGTCCTTGACCGGTGGACCGGTGAGTGCCACCCAGGTCATCAGTTCGGCGATCATGGGCGTCGGGGCTGCGGAGAGACCCAACAAGGTGCGCTGGAAAATTGCCGGGGATATCGCCACAGCCTGGCTGGTCACCATACCGGCGACGGCCGTGGTTGCGGCGGGCATTTACTGGTTGCTGGTGAGGAGGCTTCAATAATCGAATTTTCAAGGGAACGTCCATTTTGACATCGTGGTCCCATCGAAGGGAGAGGCACCATCCATGACGCCGGTTTTAATCACCGTGATTGTTTTAGGAGTTGCGTTTTCATTTTTAAACGGAGTCCATGATTCCAGCAACGTGGTGGCCACCATGATTTCATCACGGGCGTTCTCCCCAGCGGTCGCCTTGAGCGTAACGGCAGTCGCGAATTTCTTCGGGCCGCTCGTCTTGGGGGTTGCCGTCGCCGATACGATCGGCAATCAGGTCGTGGCTTCCAAAAGCATTGGGACCGGTGTGATTCTGGTTGCGCTGGTCAGCGCGATCGCGTGGGACCTCCTGACCTGGTACCTGGGGTTACCCAGCAGTTCTTCCCACGCCCTGATCGGCGGTATCCTTGGGGCGGTGGTCATCGGGGGAGGATTTGGGGCGATCATCGTCAAAGGCCTGGTGAAGGTCTTAATCACCCTGTTCACGTCTCCCATCATCGGTTTTGTGGTTGGGGCCATCCTCCTGCGGTTGATCCTTTTATTGAGTTGGAAAGCCACCCCGCGTATCAACGGCTTTTTCAAGCACAGCCAGATCGTCACCGGCCTCGCTTTGGCGCTCAGCCATGGCACCAATGATGCTCAGAAGACCATGGGGATCATCGCCCTGGCTCTTGTCACCTCGGGATATTTAAAGGTCTTTGATATTCCCCTTTGGGTCATACTCTTGTGTGCGACATCGATATCCGTGGGCACCGCCTTAGGGGGTTGGAAGCTGATTCGGACTTTGGGGGGGAAGTTTTATAAGATCCGGCCGGTCGATGGGTTCGCGGCCCAGCTGGCTTCGGCTGCGGTCATCCTGGGGGCCTCGCTGGTCGGTGGACCGGTCAGCACCACCCAGGTGGTGAGTTCTGCGATCATGGGGGTGGGGGCGGCCGGGAGGGCGAACAAGGTGCGCTGGAATGTCGCCCAGGAGATCGCCATGGCCTGGCTGTTCACCATACCGGCCACGGCCCTTCTCGCTGCAGGCATCTACTGGGGGGTGAGCCGTATCATTCCATGAGGAAGGAATTGGAAAAAGAATATCACTCCCCGCAAATGTTAAGGAGACGATAAACTTTATCGATTGACTCCAGTTGGGGAGGATGCTACAATGAACCAAGACTCATAGACTAGGAGGTGTCCCCCAATATTCGACTGAATCGACGCGCTTGAGCACATCTATCTGATATCTGGTTCAACACATTATGGAGAGGAGAGATAGGATGTACACCAAGAAAGTCGTATTTCAATTTATTACCTTGCTAATTGTTGCAGCCTTTGCCCTCACTGCATGTGCACCTGCTGCCACCCCCACTACGGCACCAGCCACCATGGCGCCCACCACAGCGCCGGCAACGGCTGCCCCGACTATGGCGCCGGTTGCGACCACTGCGCCTACACAGTCCTTCACCTACAATGGCACAGCCTATAATGGCGCCCCGGTTTCCAGTGTGCCAGCAGACCTGGTTGCTGCCTGCCAGAAAGAGGGCATGCTGACCATCATTGCCACCCCGGATAACTGGGCGAACTACGGTGAGATTTTCGCCGACTTCCAGGCCACGGTCGGATCGAGTGTCACGTTAAACTCTCTGGATCCCAATGGCGGCTCAGCCGATGAACTCGCCGCGATCGTAGCCAATAAGGGCAATACGGGCCCTCAGGCCCCCGATATCGTGGATGTCGGCTATGCCTACGGGGCGACGGGCGTCGCTGCTGGCGATTACCAGCCTTATGA
>Ga0209039_10000834_pt1 | contig 29535 bp, 19 predicted proteins | sample BogFormECP12_OM1_FD_188238 | JGI IMG/M metagenome (GOLD analysis project Ga0209039, IMG submission 188238) | Bog forest soil microbial communities from Calvert Island, British Columbia, Canada - ECP12_OM1 (SPAdes) (version 2) | ecosystem: Environmental > Aquatic > Freshwater > Wetlands > Bog ... | reverse complement strand
CTGGTGGCATTGTTGTACAACTCGACTGAGCCTCGGTTGTACAGCTCGTTGGAGCTGCTGACGACGCTGAGCGGATTGAGGCGCTTGTTGAAGACAATGCGCGGCATCACGTTAGTGCCGACACCGGTCGTGTTCGGCGCCGGATCCGAAAGGGTTACCGACGGGTGGAGTAAGTCGAACGTTGGCCCGGTCTGGAAGGTATTCGTCACCGTGCCCGCCATTAGATTGCCGGCCGTGTCTTTGACTCCGGTAATGGTCAGAGTGTAGTTGGCGCTGGCAGCCAGTAACGGCAGCGTCGGCGTCAGGGTCAGCAATTGGTCGGCGTTGCTGAACGTCGGCGTGACCGCGACCGTGGTGCTGCCCGTCACGAGCGTGATCTGGCCAATGCTGCTCGGCTGAATCGGCTCGCTGAACAGGATCTGGACCGGCGCATTCACCGGGACGAGGGTCTCGGTGTTCTCCGGGCTGGTGTTGATGACCGTCGGCTTGTTGGTATTCGCGACGAACGCCGTATAGAAGTAGGCGGAGAAGGCAGTCTCGGGATTACCGGAGAGATCCGTCATGTAGTAGCTCTGCAGGTAATAGGTGTCTCCGACGTTCAACGGGCTAGTGGGCACGATGAAAATCGTGGTCTGGTCGGCGCTCCAGGAAACCGTCGCCGGGACCACGCCATAGTTCGCTCCGTAGTAGCCGTAGACGTTGACATCGGCCACATTGTAGCTGCCAATGTCCATCGGCTTGCTGAACTGCATGACGAACGCGGAGTTGACCGGAACATTGGTCTGCCCGTTCAGCACGCTGCTGCTGATCACGTAAGGCGGGGTAAAGTCCGGCTGCGCCGCAGTGGTGAAGGTCGTCGTCTTGGTGGCGACCGACTTGCCCGCCTGGCTCGTTACACCGCTGATCGCGACCGTCATCACCGTGCTCGGCGGCAGCGGAGCCTGCGGCACGATCGACACGCGGGTGTAGTCGGGGCTGAAGCTGATGCTCGACGGTACTTCAGTCGTCGAGCCCGCGCTCAGCTTGATGGTGCTGCCGGTCACCGACACCGGGTTCATGGCCTTGTTGAAGTTCACGGACACCGCAGTGTTGGTGCCGATGTTAGTGGCAAGGTTAATGGGCGCCTGCGACACGATCGTCGGCGCGGCGGTGTCCGTCGCCGTGCCCGCTACGAAGTTGTAGGCAAACGGTTGCACGGGCACGCCGTCGGTGTTGGTCACCGCATTGTTGGGACTGACATAAACCTGGTACGTCGAGCCCGACAGCAGGTTTTTTGTGGGCGCGATGTTGATGACCTGAGTGCCCACCAGCGTCACCGTCGGAGTCAGATAGGTTGAAGTGCTGTACTCGTAGAGGGTCACGCTGGTGTTGTTGAGTGTGCTGGCCTTCAGTGCCTGGTTGTATTCCACCTGGATGGGGTTGGTGTTCAGGGGCACATTGGTGGCGCCATTGAACGGGTTGACCGCCTGCACGGTGGCCGTCGTGTTGGTTAGAGATCCGGCCACGGTGAACTGTCCCGAGAAGCTCGACAGCGGGACATTGCTGGCACTGAGTGCCGACGAATCCAGGTAAACCTGAATCAAGTCGCCCGCATTGAACGAGGCGGCCGGCGTGAACTCAATCGCCTGCGCGTTGCTGAACAGTTGCACGGCTCCCGAAACCAGTACTCCGTTATCGGTGACGTGCAGGGCTCCGGTGACGGTGCCAGCATTCATCGCCATGCTGGTGAAGAGCGTCACGACCGTGTTGGCCGGGACATTGGTCGCGCCGTTGCCGGGACGCATCGCGAGCACGTAAGGTGCGGTGCCCGAAAGCGCCGTGGTCAAGGTGAACTGGCTGTTGGTGTTGGCTAGGGCATTGCCCGATAAATCCTGAATGCCGCTGGTCAGTTCGATGGTGATGGTTGCGCCCGAGGCCCATGCGCCGCCGCCTGGATTCAGGACGAGGGTGCGGTTATCGCGGGATACGGTGTAGCTGTAGCCGACCGAAGTGTCGCCGTTGAACAGCGCCAGCGTATTCGCAGTAATGGTGGACGGATTGATCGACTTCGAGAAAGTCAACACGATCTGGGTGTTGATCCCGACGTTCGTCGCGCCGTTGGCCGGCGAGATGGTCACTGTGGGCGCCGTGGTGTCCACCGTGTTCGCGGTCGTGAAGGTATAGCCGTACTGGTAATTGGCATTGCCGGCCTCGTCCGTCAATCCATACAAACCGAAGGCCATTAGTGTGTCGGCCGAGTATTGGGTCAGCGGCGTGAACGTTACCACTGCACCACTCACGTTGTAGCTCCCCGCCACAACTTCATTGGTGGCATAGACGTAGACGAAGACGGTGTTGGGGTTCACCGAGCCCGCATTGATCAGGTTGGTCATGGTGAACGCGACCGGGCTGGTCACCGATACGCCGGTGGCGCCGTTCGCCGGGCTGGTCGAAACTATGGTGAAAGTTCCGCTGCCGTATCCGGTCGTACCCGTCGTGAACGTACTGTTAAAGGTTGTGACGGCATTGCCTTCGATGTCCTGGAAGCCGCCGACCGACACGTTGTACACCGTGGAAACGCTTAGCGAGGAGGTGGGCACAAAGGTGAGGGTGATGCCGTCGCTGGCCAGCGTGACCGTTCCGGGGATGTTGGTGCTGCCTTGCTTGACCGTAATCGAGCTGTTGGTAACCGTCGTGGGATCGATGTCGTCGCTCATCACCGCGATGATTCGAGCGTTGACCGGCACTCCCGTCTGGGTGTTACTGGGATTGATGGTGACGACCGTGGTGGAATTAGTGTCGGCACTGGTTCCCGTGTAGAAGGTCGAGGCAAAGCAGCTGCCGCCGTTGCCGGCAATGTCGGTATAGCCGCAGATGTACAGGTAGTAGAAAGTACTCGGCAGAAGAGGCGCACTCGGCGTCACCGTGGCAGTTAGACGGTCGGCCGAAACCGTCGTGGTGATGGGAATGGGAATGCTTTCCTCGTAATAAAGGATGACCGCGCCGGGGATGGTTAGCCCGTCGACCGGCTCGCTGAACCTCAAGTGCGGCGTGACGTTCAAACCCACGCCGAATGAATTGTTTGGCGGATCGGCGAATGTCACCGAGGGACCGGTGGTGACGGCGCTGGTCCCGGTCGTGAAGCTGAAGCTGCCCGGGTTGGTCAGCGGATTGCCGGCATCATCGGTGATCAGCGTACTGTAGCTGACGGTGTAGGTGGTGCTCGCCGTCAGCGGACTGACGGGCGTATAGGTGACGGTCCTGTCGTCGGTGGAGTAACTGAAGTTGCCCGGTACCGTATTTCCGCCGGTCTCCATGTAGAAGCCGGCCTGCGCGCTGATCGGATCGATCGGTATATTGAACTGCAAAACAACCGGCGTCCCGCCACTCGCGTTCCCATTCAGCGGTATATTGGTGTCGCCATTCACGGGGCTGGTGCCGGTGAGGGTCGGGCCCGTCGTCTCGGTGCTGTAAGCGGTGTAGAAGTAGAACTCGTTGCCGCCCAGGTTGTTTCCGCAGGCATCCTGCACGTACGCGGCGTAGCTCCAGTACGTGTAGAACAGCCGGCCGGCTGGCAGCGACACGCTGGGCGTGATCGTCGCAATTGTGCCGGAGGCATCCACGCTGATCGTGCCCGGTACTTCCTTGCCCGTGGTCGAGTCCCAGAAGAAGACAGTGGCAGGGCTCGTGTTCCCGAGCTGCGAGAGGGTGCTGCGATTCATGGGCACGCTGAACTGCGCCTGGATCTGGGTATTCAGCGGCATGCCGCTGGCGCCATTGGCCGGACTGATGTGCAGGATGGTCGGTGCGGTCGTAGTGCAGGTCTCGACATCCATTCCGTTATTCACGGTCAGAGTCTGCGATCCGGTCTGGATCTGCACCGTGCGGAAACCGGTCGCGGCACCGGAAGTGACCAGATTCACCGTCAGACTGGTGGCGCTGGCAGAGGCCACTGGGCCGAACGTACCTGCCGCTGCGCCTCCCACCGAGATTCCCGGGCCGAAATTGGCCGTCGTCGTTGTTTTGGTCCAGTTGGTGAATGCTCCAGTCACGGCCACGCCGTTTAGGGTCTGCGTGGGCTGAATGTTATTCGGGTTGATCAGCGTAACCGCCGGCACTCCCGCGATCACGGTGAACGTTGGCTTCACCACTTGCGCGCCCGTGGTGATGGTTACAGTGCGTGCCCCGGTGGCCGCCACGTTATCAATCGTGATCGGAACCGAAGCGCTCGTCGGACCATTCACGGTCAGCGTGCCCGTCGTGATGTCGGCTCCAAAATTGACCGTGGTGGTCGGTCCGAAATTGGTGTTGGTCCCTGTGATCACGATCGTCTCGTTCGTGCCCTGGTGCGCGGAAGCGGGATTGAGCACGGCGCTCGCCGTGATGGTGCCGGTGCCGCCGAGATCGATGATGAGCGGATTGGGGCTGGAGGTGTTGGTGACCGTGACCGCGCCGGCGATGGCGCCGGCGATGGTCGGCGAAAACAGGACTTCGAGAGTGCAGGTCTTGCCCGCCAGCACCGTGCCGCCCGTCAAGCAGGTGGTGCCACTCGCCTGGATTCCGAAATCGCCGGTGACCGCGACGTTGTTCAGGGTTACCGTGCTCGCGCTGTTGTTGGTGATCTTGACCGCTTTCGCCGCGCTGGTCGTACCTACACCCTGCGCCGCAAAAGTCAGGCTGGCGGGGGCCACCGTCAGGTTGGCCAGCGAAGTTCCGTTCAGATAGATGACTTGCGGGCTGTCGATGTTGGGGGAGTTAACCGGAATCGCGGCCGTGCCTCCGATGGCGCCGATAAACGTAGGGCTAAATGTGATCTGAAATGTGCACTTGGCGGCGGCTGCGAGCGAAGACGTACAAAGGTTGTTGACAATCGCGTAGTCGGCGCTCGCGGTAATCGTGCCCAATGTGACCGCGCTGGCACTGGTGTTGGTCACCGTGATGGTCTGGGCGGCACTGGTCGTGCCGCTTAACGTTTTGAATGTGAGAGTGGTCTTGCTCAAGGAGATGGGGGAAGTGCCGCCCGTCGCGGCCGACGTAAGCTTCACCACCAGTGGCAGGCCGTTGGGAGCATTGTGGGTAATGATGATGGCGCCGTCGTCCACGGCCGATGTGGGCGTGACCTGCACCGTCACCGTGCAAAACTTTCCCTTGGAAGCAAGCGGCGTCGTCAAACATGTTCCGGTAGTGACCGTGTAGTCGGGGGCGTTCGTCGTCGTGATGTTGGTGACGGTGACCGAGCTCGTTGTGTTGTTGGTGATCTTGAAGGTCTTCGCTGCGCTTATGGTCCCGACCGTCCCGCCGGTAAAGGCGACGGTGGCCGGCGCGGCGGTCACGGGCGCTTGGCCGGTCCCACTGAGGCCGACAAATGCCAGCAGATTATTGCTGTTGTCGTCGATGGTCGCCGCGCCCTTAATGGACCCCAGCAGGGTCGGCGCAAACGTAATTTTCGCCGTGCAGGAACCGCCGCCTGCGATACTGCCGCTGCACGTGTCCGTCTCCGTGTAGTCGCCGCTCATCGAAATAACGATGGGCTGAGCCGACGCGCCATTGTTCGTGATCGTCACTGACTTCGCTGCGCTCGTTGTATCGATCAGCTGTGCCGCGAAGGTCAGGCTGGCTGGCGAAACGGTGATCTGCGCCAATGAGCTCACGCTGGCGATCGCGAGCAGTGCCGAAAGCAGCAGGACTCTGTGAAGCTGTTTGGAGAAAGAAGACGCAAAAGTGTTCCGAGCGAAGGCAGTGGCGCGCATAGGGTCTCTCCTGGAGACGAGCAACAAATTTTTGTTTTGCTATCTTCCGCAGAACTCGAGGGGGAAGGCGCGTCCGCGGACCACACACAGGTCGAAGCGGATTCTACAAAGCAATCCAGAAAAATACAACCCCTCACGCACTTTTTTTTGTGGAAAATCCAGGAAGCTGCAACTTTTTGCACTTCGCCGCCAAACTTCTTGCACTGCGCCGCCAAACTTTTCGGGCCTGCGCGCTTGAGTTCAGCGCTGCCCCGCTGACATTCGGGACAGCGGTCCCCATGAATTAGCGATCGATGTGGGACCTCGCGGAAGCGTTGCTGTAAGCCGATGGCGTATCTGAAGACTTTCAGGCTGGCCGGGCTAAGTGTTGCCTCAGGGTTTCGCTGTCCAATTCTCCCTCCCAGCGCGCCAGAACCAGCGTCGCTACTCCGTTTCCGATCATGTTGACCGTGGCTCGGAACATACTCAGGAAACGGTCGATTCCGAGAATCAGCGCCATGCCTGCAACGGGAATGGTTGGAATTACGGAAAGTGTGCCTACGAGCGCGATGAAAGATGCGCCCTGTACGCCGCTGGCTCCCTTGGAAGTAAGAACCGCTACAGAGAAAATGGTGAGTTGCTGCATCAGATTCAGATGGGTATTGGTGGCCTGCGCCACGAATAGAGCGGCGATGGTCATGTAAAGGCTGCTGCCATCCGTGTTGAAGGTGAATCCGGTCGGAACCACCAGTCCAACCAGAGACTTGGAGCAGCCGAGTTTCTCCAGCTTGGCCATCAAAGTCGGGATGGCGATCTCCGACGAACTTACGGCTAACACCAGCAGGATCTCTTCCTTGATGTAGGCCAGAAAGCGAAAGATGTTAAAGCTGGCGATCCAGGCGATGGCGCCGAGCACGATCACGACAAAGAGCACCGAGGTAAGCCAGAAAGTGCCAATCAGTTTGGCCAGCGGACCCAGCGAAGCAAGGCCGAACTTGCCGACCGTGTAAGCCATGGCGCCGAAAGCTCCAATCGGCGCGAATTTCATCAAGATGTTCACCACTCGGAATACGACATGGGTGAGGGAGTCGATGAGTTCGACCAGCGGTTTGGCTCGCGCTCCGGCGGCCGACAGCGCGAAGCCGAACAGCAAGGCCACCAAAACCACTTCGAGGATATCTCCCTTGGCGAAGGCGTCGACCACCGTCGTCGGGATGATGTGCATCAGAAATTCGGTGACGCTTTGCGCTTTTGCCTGGCCGGCATAGTCGGCGACCGATCTGGCGTCGAGGGTGGCGACGTTGACATTAAAGCCGCTGCCCGGGCGCACGACGTTGCCCACCACGAGCCCGATCAGCAGAGCCAGGGTGGAAACAATTTCGAAGTAAATGAGCGCCATGCCGCCGACGCGGCCAACTTTTTTCAGGTTCTCCATGCCGGCAATTCCGGTGACCACGGTGCAGAAGATGATCAGAGTGATGATCATCGTGATCACGCGGATGAAAGCGTCACCCAGCGGCTTCATGGCAACCGCGCGAACCGGGTCCACGTAGCCCAGCACGATGGCCAGGGCCATGGCCACCAGCACTTGCACCCAGAGGACGCGGTAGAAGGGCGGCTTGCGAGATGCGGGCGCGGCACTTACCGGACCCGGCTGCGCGGGTGGAAGGATCGCCATCGTTGGTTGTCTATCCTTTAATTCTTCGTCGTTAATTCGTAGTCGTTAGTTCGTGGATCCCGGAAATGGAATCGTAACGCTAATGGTTCTTGCTAGTGCCGTGACCGCGTGATTCTTACCGTTTCACCACTGAGGGTAGCGCCGCCGTCCCGGCGGCTGTCCGGCGGGCGTCCTCGCCCGCCGCGCCGAGGGCGAGACGCCCTCAGGACAGCCGGCAAGATGCCGGCGCTACTCGTTTTCCACGCCGTAATCATCATGCGGTCACGGTGCTAGTGCTTCTCTTTCGCCGGTTCCGGTTCAAGCGTGCGCACCAGCCATGGAATGATTACCTGCTTGAAGATGACGGGATCGGGCCACACTTTCACCTGCCTCCCGAGATGACCCCCCGCCGGATTGATCCATGCGGTCTTCGGCACATCGCCTTTGTTGAGGAGCAGGTAGATGTCGGAGATCGGTACCTGGGTATCGAGCACTCCGGCCAGAATGAGCATGGGCGCCATCGGCTTGCCGAGCAGCCCTTGTTTCACGAGCGACATCTTGGGCAGGACTTCCGCCATTTCGTCCACCGTCTTCACGTTGTCGAAAATCGCCATCAGTGCCGGGATCTGATCGAAGAGATATTCGCGGTTGCCGATCAAGGAATTCATCAGAAAATCTTTTTGAAAGAATGTATCGGTGGGCGGCGACTGGGCGCTCGCTCCCTTCAAGCGCGCGCGCTCTACGATGGCCATCTTCGTGGCCCAATACGCGCCCCAACTCACGCCGTGCATGGCCACGCGGGTCTTGTCGATCTCGGGCCTGGTGGCAATGTAATCGAGAACACGCGAGAGCACGCGCTCCGCATTTTCACTGACTTTGATCGGATTCTGCCCGGTGCCCGGGCCATCCACGGCCAGAAAGCCGATGCCGAACGGCAGGATCGCGCTGAAGCTCTCGGACAAATCCTCCTTGCGGCTGTCCAGTCCATTTACGGCGAGCACGAGTGGTACCGGCCCGTTCGCATTTTTCGGCAAGCGCAGATAGCCGATGATTTCTTTTCCTTCGAAGGGAATTTTCACGATCTCGAGCGGTGGATCCCAGAAGCGCGCATGCGCCAGGAAAGCTTCAATTGCTTTTTCATACGAGCGCTGCTTGCCGGGAGAGGCGGGGATGGGCCAGCGTCCGAAAGAATAAAGCCGCCACGCGCGGATGTAGTCGGCATTCGCCTTCGCCGGGTCGGTTTTCTCCAGCGACTTGGCTTCGTTCATGTAGCGATCGGCGACTCCCATAAAGCCCGCCGCCCACTCGTCTTTATCGCGAGTATGGATGGAGTTGAAGGCTTCCTTCACGTCGCCGGCATCGAGTCCGATGAGCGGATACATTCCGTTCTCGGCGCGATGGATGGCTTCGCTCTTGATTTCATCGAGCGTTCGCTCGGCGCGCTGCTCGGAGAAGGCAACAGAGCTCATCGTTACCGTGATAACAGCAATGAGTAGCAGGACACGGATTAGCAGGACACGGCTCATATCGCTTGGGACTTGTTTCGGCACGGACTTTACCTTTCGTATCGCACAGGGTTGGGATGGTTGAGCATCGGCGTGGGTCTTCCGATGCTGAATTCAAAATGCTGGACGAACCACAACCTGCAACCTCAGACTTCGAAAATCGAGGGGCCGGATCGAGATCCGGCCCCTCCGCGGGGGAGGGCGGCTCGCCTAAAAAATAAGCTTCATGCCAAATTGAACCGAGCGCGGGCCTCCCGAACCCACGGCCGGGTTGGCGGCGGCGACGTCGGGAGTGGCGCAGCCGCAGCCGAAGCCACCCACGGAAGGATCATTGAAGCCGAAACCATTCTGGCCGCCGTATGGATTGGCGAAGTTGGGATGGTTGAAAATGTTGAAGAACTCAGCCCGGAACTGGGCGCGGAAGCGCTCGCCAAAATGCCAGTTCTTCGCGACCGAGAAATCCACGTTCTTGAAACCGGAATCGGGAAAAATGTTGCGTCCCATGGTACCGAAAGTCCCCAAGGCTGGGGGAAGCATCATGGAATTGCCCTTGGCGTAGCAACCGAACAGGTTGAGTGCGGCGGTCGCAGCGCCAGGAGATCCTCCGTCAAGAGCCAGTGCCTTTGCGGCACAAGAATCATTGGTCGCATGCGGGAACTGGGGTATCCCTGTCGGCCCCGACTTGAAGTCGTTCGGGTCCCCATAAAAATTCCATCGGATGGGGCTTTGCGCTGGAGGACTGACGGGCAACGGACCTATGCCGGCCGCATCGGTTCCCTCATCCATCGCCCCCCAGTGTTGCGGGCTTTGCAAGGTGATGATCGAGTTGAGTTCCCAACCTTCCAGGGTCTGTGCGTAGCCCTTCTTGCCGGGGATAGCGTAGGTGAGCGAAACCGTGAGGCGATGACGCACGTCGAAATCGCTGTTCGCGTATTCAGCGCCCGTGTTATGAGCGTTTTGAGGCAGTCCCGATCCGTAACCGAAATCCCAGTTTGCGCCCACGTCATCGATCGCGTGCGACCAGGTGTAACCGGCCACCATGCTCAGGCCATGGAAATTTCTGGAGTTCAGCGTTGCTTGCAGGCCGTTGTAATTGGACCGATAGATGTTGCCCATCTGGAAGATGTTGTTCAGGAAGGGAAACTTCGCGTAGAAGGGCTGATTCGTCACCTCGCCACCGTTGTTGTTGACGACGCAGTTGTTGTAGAGCGGGGCGCTTGCCAGGCAGAGAGTAAGCTCCCCGGTGGGGCCGGTTCCCCATCCCGATCCTAGCGGCGGCTGATTAATGTCGCGAATGCCGGTTAAATTCCCGCCGTGGTTACCGACATAGGCCATCTCCAACGTAAGGTTCGGGGAAAACGCGTGTTGCAGACTGAGGGTCCAGTTCCCGACGTAGGGCGTGGTCAGATTGCGATCCACGGTCATGATGGGACACGGGCTATTGGGCGGAGCCGGGGGCGGAGCCGGAGCGCAATTGAGCGAGGTACCGTAAAGCGGCCCGTTCACCGCGTCCCAGGTAGCGGGCGGATAGTTCAGGAAATTCTTCGTGGTTTGGTTTCCGGTGGTAATCGTGCCACCGGAGGTGTCGCCAGCAGCGTCAATCGGGGCCCCCGTCGGAACACTGCCCGGGCCAAAGGCGTTGTTGAAGGCGATGAACGACTGCCAGTTCACGGTTTCGTAAACCAGCCCGGCGCCGCCGCGGATCACCGTTCGTCCCGTACCAAATACGTCCCACGCAAAGCCCGCGCGCGGGCCGAAGTTCGTGTGGTCAGGTTTATAGAGGCTGCTGATCTGATGGGCGCCCGTGTTCACCTGCACTAAGCCGACGTTCGGGTCAAAGTTACCCAGCAGGTTGTGAGCTTCCTGGGGGACAGTGCTGAACTCGTATCGCACTCCGAAGTTCACAGTCAGATTCTTGGTGGCCCGCCAGTCATCCTGGAAGAACAACCCATAAGCCCAGTTATGGAGTTGCAGCGTCGGATTTCCCACCTCCAACGTTGACTTAAACGGCACGCCCGCAAAGAAGTCCTCGAGTGGGGTCGAAAGAGGAACGCCGGCGGGAGGGGGGCCCGGACTGAGAACGCCGCCAAGAAACGTAATGCTGCCTCGCGCATTCCCGTAGGCGGCGTTCCTGACGTCGCTGCGATGCAGTTCGCCGCCGAACTTCAGCGCATGCTTGCCCGCGGTGTAGGAAACGTGATCGATGAATTGGATGATGGTGTCGGGTCCCTGGAACTTCGGCCATTTGAAGGCACCCAGGCCGGGAAAGAAATATCCGCCAAACCCGATGCGCGGCAGTCCGCCCGTGAATGGACCCGAGACGCCGGTGTCGAGCCCGTAGCTGGACGCGGGCGTGCTGAGATCGCCCGGCAATGTCGGCTGGTAAAGGCGGTTATATCCAAAGCGCGCTTCATTCACCCAACGGGGACTGGGAGTCCACGCCCAGCTTCCGCCAACCACCTGGGCGCGGGTGTGAATCTTCGACCGCCACTTCGATTGCAACTCCGGAAAGTCTTCGACCGTCCCCGTGTTGTTCCCGAAGAAGTACATCCCGCTGATGCGGTTATTTTGGTTGACGTTGGAATCCACTTTGCCGATCGCATTGTAAACCTTGACGTCGTTCGGGAATCCATTCGGAATAGCGATGCTTTGAGTGTTGTTCATGGGGAAACCGCTGCCGTTGCACGTGACCGTACTGCCGGAGAGCGCGCAACCGGCGATATTCAAGCTGGCGGGGCTCACCGGGATTCCTCCCGCCTGGAGATCCGCTATCACGTTGGGGATACTGTTGGCGCAGTCGCCCGTCATGGTACCGAAGAGACAGTTTGGGGTGGAGGGCGTGGGCATGGACGCCATGGATGGGCTGGTGACGCCGCCGAAAGAATTTCCTACGTCATAGATCTGCCCTTCGTAAGCCCCAAAGAAAAAGACCTTGTCTTTGACGATCGGTCCGCCGACGCTCACGCCGTATTGCTCCAGCGTTCTCTGGAGCTTTGAATTCGGCACGGCGTTGAAGAAGTTCCGTGCATCAATCAGGTCGCCGTCGCGGCCAAATGCAAACGCGGTCCCATGCAGGCCATTGGTGCCGGACTTTAGACCGACGTTCACCACCGCCCCAGGCTTCCAGCCGAATTCGGCCGGTGCCAGTTCTTCCACGTTAAACTCCTGAATCGCGTCGATGGGCAGAATGGTCGCCGAATCGCCGGCGATACCGGCGCCGTTGATGATGGCCTGGCCGGAGTAGGGCTCGCTGTTGAACAAGCCCTCAACGAAGTAGGCGTTGTCTTCCGCGCGCAGTCCGTTCGTGCTCGTCGTCGAGAATCCGCCGCCGGGATATCGTTCCACACCGGGCCGCAACTGGAGCAGGTTCTCGTAGTTGCGGCCGTTCAGCGGCAGATCGTTGATCTCCGCGTTGCTCAGTGTGCCGCCCAAAGTGGAGGATGTGGTGTTGACCAGCGGAACTTCCTCGGTAACCACCACCGTCTCGGAAATTTGTCCGGTCGGGAGCGAAATGTCAACCCGCAAGTCCTGCGCGACCTCCACGACGATGTTTATGCGGTCCACGGTTTTGAAACCCTTTGCTTCCGCACGGACTTTGTAAACTCCGGGTTGTAGCTGCGGGGCGACGTAGTTTCCGGAGTCATCGGTGGCGACCGCGCGGGTCGTGCCGCGCTGAACATCGGTGATGACTACCGCGGCTCCAGCAACAGTGGCGCCGGACTGGTCGCTGACGGTGCCCAGAATGCGGCCGGTGGTGGTCTGGGAAAGCATGGGGACAGAGACGGCGAGCACCAGGCAGACAATGCCTAAAACCCGAATGCCATTCAACGGAGAATGCATTACGACCTCCAAGAGGTTGAAACAGTTTTTTGGTCGGACAGCTCGCGACCGTTTTCGATCTTGGAAATAAAAGATCGGGTGATTTGAAGGTATAGCCTTGACGTGGCCTACCCGTCAAGTAGTATTGTGGTCTGACCACAAAACAGCTGGCCGCCATAGGCTGCTGGTTGTGGCTTGGGACAAATGGACTTTAGCTATCAAACGAAGGGGAAGAAATTAGCATGGCAATAGCGACCACCAATCCTGCGACCGGCGAAGTCGTGAAGACTTTCGAGCCTCTTACCGGGGCGCAAATTGAGCGGAAGTTGCAGTTGGCGGCTTCCGCGTTCCGAACCCATCGGTGGACTTCGTTCGCGGAACGTGCGAACAAGATGATGCGCGTGGCCGAGATTTTGGAAAAAGAAAAAGACGAGTGTGCCTATTTGATGACGCTGGAAATGGGCAAGCCTCTGAAGGCCGCCGTGGCCGAGGCACTGAAGTGCTCCACGGGGTGCCGCTACTATGCGGCAAACGCCGAGAAATTTCTGGCGGACGAAATTGTGGAAACTGGAGCGAAGCGCAGCTTCATCCGCTATCTGCCGATTGGTCCCATCCTGGCCGTAATGCCGTGGAACTTTCCCTTCTGGCAGGTGTTTCGTTTTGTGGCGCCCGCACTGATGGCGGGCAATGTCGGGCTGCTCAAGCATGCTTCGAATGTTCCGCAGTGCGCGCTGAAAATTGAGGACATTGTTCGCCGCGCCGGCTTTGCCGAAGGCGTGTTCCAGACGCTGCTGATCGGCGCGGGACCGGTCGACGGCATTCTGAACGACCCTCGGGTCGTCGCCGCGACTTTAACCGGCAGTGAGCAGGCGGGGATTCAAGTCGGAGTTTCCGCCGCTAAGCGAATCAAGAAAGTGGTGTTGGAATTGGGCGGCAGCGATCCTTTCATCGTGATGCCCAGCGCCGATCTGGATGCGGCTGTCGCCAGTGCAGTCGAGGCGCGGATTCAGAACAACGGCCAGTCGTGCATCGCGGCCAAGCGCTTTATCGTGTCGGAAAAAATTGCTGACGAGTTCGAGCGCAAATTCGTCAAACGCATGCAGGACCTGCGCGTGGGTGATCCCTTCGATCAGAGCACTCAACTCGGTCCGCTGGCCACCGCCGACGCTGTTGCTTCTCTTGATGCCGATGTGAAGAAAACCGTGGCCGCGGGTGCGCGTCTGCTGACCGGTGGCCATCCCCTGGACCGTCCCGGCAACTTCTATGCCCCGACGGTGCTGACCGACATCCCGAAGGATTCGCCGGCTTACAAGGAAGAATTCTTTGGCCCCGTGGCATCGATTTTTCGCGCGAAGGATGTGGATCACGCCATCCAAATCGCCAACGACAGCCGCTTCGGGCTGGGCGCCAGCGCTTGGACGAACGATCCGGCGGAAACCGAAAGGTTCATTAACGAACTCGAGGCGGGCATGGTCTCCGTGAACAAGATGGTGGCGTCTGATCCGCGGCTGCCTTTCGGTGGCGTGAAATGTTCAGGCCACGGGCGCGAACTCGCCGAGAATGGAATCCGCGAATTCATGAATATCAAGACGGTTTGGATCCAGTAGTCAGAAAAAAGACGATTGTGGCGATCTGTGGTTTATGGTATAGTGGTTGGACCACCATACCGTAATGAGCCATCGTGACCCGCATGATTGAGGCCTTAATGAGAAATGAAACGCTAGATTCCCTAGCCGCCAAGCCGGTGTACCGGACGGTAAAGACGTCTCGCTTGTACGAGCAGATTGTGCAGCAGGTGGAAGACTCTATTCTGAAGGGCCAGCTCAAGCCTGGGGACCAGTTGCCGGCGGAGCGCGATCTTGCCCAGCGATTTGGGGTCAGCCGCACCGCGGTGCGCGAAGCCGTGAAGACCTTGCGTGAAAAAGGCCTGGTCGAAGCCTATTCCGGGCGCGGCACTTTCGTGACGAATGGGACTTCCCATGCGATTCGGCAGTCGCTGGATCTAATGATCCGCATCAACCAGCAGGAAGGGTTGGCGAACCTGGCCGAGTTGCGGCTGGTGCTGGAGCCGGAGATTGCCGGCCTGGCCGCTTCCCGAATTGAGGAACAACTGCTGAGCACCATGCGGGAAGCAGTCGCCGTGATGGATCGCAACCTGCACGACCCCGACGCCTACGTGGAAGCGGATCTCGATTTCCATCTAGCCTTGGCGGAAGCGGCCGGCAACCCCCTGATTCTCTCGCTTCTGGATTCGATTGTCGGCCTCTTGCGCGAGCAGCGCAGCCGCATTTTCGATGTGCAAGGAGGACCGGAGCGGGGGCAGTTCCATCACAAGCGAATCCTGGCGGCCATCGAGCAGCGCGATCCGGAGGCGGCGCGAGAAGCCATGCGCGCCCATCTCACGCAGGTGCTTGCGGATTCGTCATCGTAGGTCAAGAGACGCAGGGCAAGAAGTAGTTTGCACTTAACAAAGTGCTGAAAAGCTCGCTCTTGGGTTTGATTTTGGGTGGCGCAGCGGTTTACCGCTGCGATAAGTACCCTGCTTTCGGCCTCGGCTTTAGCCGCTGAGGGCTGCGACGTGCAGCACGAGTTTTTCGGCAATCTGTGAAGCCGACTTCATAAGCGAAAGGGAATCATTAGATGGCAAAACTAGGATTCATCGGTCTTGGTGTGATGGGCGGCAACATGGTCGCCCGCCTGCTCGAAAAAGGGCACACCGTCACCGGCTACAACCGCACGCGCTCCAAGGCGCAGTGGTTGATCGACAAGGGCATGAAGTTTGCCGAGTCTCCGAAGGCCGTGGCGGCGGCGTCGGATGTGACGTTCACCATGGTGACGAACGCCGCAGCGCTTGCGGCGGTGACGGACGGTCCGGACGGATTGCTCGCTGGCATTGCCGCTGGCAAGTTCCACATTGACATGAGCACCGTGAGCCCCGATGTGAGCCGCGCGCTGGCTGCGAAAGTTCGCGAGAAGGGCGCCGACATGGTGGACGCGCCGGTTTCAGGCAGCGTCATCACGCTGCAGCAAGGCAAGCTTTCAGTGATGGTCGGTGGCCGCAAGGAAACTTTCGAGCGCCTGAAGCCTCTGCTGCTGGATGTCGGTCCGAAAGTAACGCACGTCGGCGACAACGGCGTGGCGTTGTCGATGAAGATCGCGCTGAATCTCCAGTTAGCGGTACAGATGCTGGCGTTCTCGGAAGGAGTGCTGCTGGCGGAAAAGAGCGGAATTGCACGCGAGGTTGCCGTGGACGTAATGATTCACAGCGCGATCGCATCACCGATGATCGTGTACCGCGGTCCTTTCGTGTTGCAGCAACCGGAAGAAGCGTGGTTCGACGTCAACATGATGCAGAAGGACATGCTCTTAGCCATGGAGTTGGGCCGCAAGCTCAATGTTCCCGTTCCGACCACCGCCGTCAGCAACGAGTTCCTCACCGCCGCGCGCGGCATGGGCTGGGAGAAGCTGGACTTTGCGGTCATGTTCGACGTTTTGGCGCGCATGTCGGGAGTTCAAAAATGACGACTGCCGCACAGCCGAGAGAAGCTTCAGAAAAAGTCGATTTGTGGCTCCGGATGTACCGGCAGATGGTCGCCATCCGCCAATTTGAAGCGCAGGTCAACGAACTTTATACGCGGGCGTTGATGCCCGGCTTGGCGCATCTTTACATCGGTGAAGAGGCGGTCGCGGTGGGCGTATGTGAAGCGCTTGAGCGCACCGACTACATCACCAGCACGCATCGCGGTCACGGGCATTGTTTGGCGAAAGGCGCTTCCCCCGATCGCATGTTCGCCGAACTGCTGGGCAAGAAGGCCGGATACTGCAAGGGCAAAGGCGGTTCCATGCACATTGCGGACCCGGCCACCGGCAACCTGGGAGCGAATGCGATCGTCTGCGGCAGCGCCGGCATTGCCACGGGAGCCGCCTTTTCGGCTCGGTGTCTCGGTACCGGCCAGGTGTCGGTATGTTTCTTCGGAGAAGGCGCGCTCGGCCAGGGTGTGCTCTACGAAGAGATGAACCTCGCCCAACTTTTCAAGCTTCCGGTGATCTACGTCTGCGAGAACAATCTCTATTCGGAATATACGCATTACACGGAAACCACGGCCGGAGACATTCTGATGCGGGCGACGGCCTTCGGTTTGGAAGCCGCCCGCGTGGACGGTCAGGACGTGCGCGCTGTTTACGGCATCGCAAAGCGGTTGGTGGAACGCGCCCGCAGCGGTGACGGTCCCGCGTTTCTCCTCTGCGACACCTATCGCTACCACGGACATCACGTGGGCGACATCAACCGCGAATATTACCGCTCCAAGCAGGAAGAACAGACATGGAAGACGGAGCGGGATCCGATCGCGAATTTCGGGAAGTGGCTGGTCGAGCAGAAACTCGCCGACAGGGCGGCGCTTGATCAAGTGCAGGCTGAACTTGAATCTGAGATGAAGAAGGCAGTCGACTTCGCAGTGGCGGCGCCGTACCCGGCCGTCAATGAAGTGGACGAGGATGTGTATGCCTGAGACCCATCTTCACGCGAAAAACGATCGCGAAATAACATTTGCTCAGGCGATTCGCGAGGCGCTGGCGGAAGAGATGCGCCGCGATAAAACCGTCTGCATTATGGGCGAGGACGTGGCCGAGGCGGGCACCCCCTTCAAAGTTCTCTCTGGCCTGCTGGAGGAATTCGGCAAAGAGCGCGTGCTCGATACGCCGATTTCCGAAGCCGGCTTTACCGGCCTCGCCGTGGGCGCAGCCATGACCGGAATGCGTCCGGTGGTCGACATCATGTTCGGCGACTTCATCACGCTGACCATGGACCAGATGGTCAACCAAGCCGCCAAGGTCCATTACATGTCGGGCGGAAAGTGGAAAGTGCCGATGGTGATGCGCACGACCATGGGAGCGACTCGCCGCTCCGCCGCGCAACACTCGCAGTCGCTGCACGCTTGGTTCTGCCACGTTCCGGGTTTGAAGGTGGTTCTGCCTTCGACGCCCTACGACGCCAAGGGACTGCTGAAGGCCGCGATTCGCGACGAGAATCCCGTTGTCTTCTTCGAAGACAAGATGATGTACAAGCTCAAAGGCCCGGTGCCCGCGGACGACTACACGGTCCCGCTCGGCGTCGCGGATGTGAAACGGGTGGGCGAGGACATCACTCTGGTTGCCACCAGCAGCATGGTGCAGGTGGCGTTGGGCGCGGCAACACTGCTGGAGGAAATCGGAATCAGCGCCGAAGTGGTCGATCCGCGCACCATGTGGCCGCTCGACGAAAAAACTCTGATTGAATCGGCGAAAAAAACGTCGCGGGCAATTGTTCTCGATGAAGGTTACGAACGCTATGGCGTCACCGCCGAACTTGCGTCGGTGATCGCTACAGGCGCATTCTACGATCTGGACGCTCCGGTCAAGCGCATGGGCGCGATGCATGTTCCGATTCCGTTCTCGCCGCCTTTGGAAGATGTAACCGTGCCCACCGAGCAGACCGTGTTTGAGGCCGCGTGCATAATGTGTGGGCGGTAGCAAATTGAGGTAGCAGGTCAGAGGTAAGAAGTCAGATTGCAGAAGTAAGAACCTTCGAAATTCCGATACTTAGATTTTCACCTCTGCAATCTGACCTCTAACCTCTGACCTCTCAGCAAAAGGAGATGTTTATGGCTCTACCTACTTATGGAACGATGGCGGTGGATTGGGAACAGAGAATCGACTTCGATCGCCTGCGCCGCGAACGCCTGGCGCGCGCCAAGGATCTTCTCGTCAAGTCTGAGATGGGCGCGCTGCTGTGCTTTGACATGAACAATGTCCGGTACATTACCGCGACCCACATCGGTACCTGGGCGCAGGACAAGGCGAATCGCTTCACGCTCCTCCCGCAAAACGACGAACCGATTTTGTGGGATTTCGGATCGGCGGCGAAGCACCACCAATTGCATTGTCCCTGGCTCGGAGAGCGCTCGCGTGCCGGAATCTCCGTGCTGCGCGGCGCCATGACGCCGGAGATGGGGCGCGCCGAAGATGTGGCCAGGAAAATTCGCATCGAGCTGGAAATGCGCGGCCTGCATAAAGAACCGCTGGGCGTCGACATCGTCGAATTGCCGGTCCTGTTCGCTCTTCAGAAAGAAGGAATCAAAGTCGTCGATGGGCAGGCGCTCATGTCGGAAGCGCGCCTGATCAAGACGCGTGATGAGATCGCTCTGCTCAACCACTCCGCCATGATGGTTGACGCTGCTTATGATGAACTCTATCGCGCCATGAAGCCGGGCGTGAGCGAAAACCAGGCCGTGGGCCTGGTGAGCAAGGTGCTCTACGATCTCGGTTCAGAATACGTCGAAGCCGTAAATGCCATCTCCGGCGAGCGCTGCAATCCGCATCCACATGTTTTTTCGGACCGCGTGCTGCGTCCGGGGGATCCGGTGTATTACGACATTCTCCACTCCTACATGGGATACCGCACCTGCTATTACCGCTGTTTCACGATCGGGTACGCCTCGCACGCGATGAACGACGCGTATAAGCGGTGCAGGGAATACCTCGACGCAGCGATTGAACTGGTGCGCCCGGGCCGCACCACGGCCGAGATTGCCGCCGTGTGGCCGAAGGCGCAGGAGTTCGGTTTCCCGAACGAGGAAGCCTGCTTTGCGCTGCAATACGGTCACGGCATCGGCCTCGCCATCTGGGAGAAGCCAGTGATCAGCCGTCTCGTCTCGCTCGATCACCCCTGCGAAATCAAGCCGGGCATGGTGTTTGCGCTCGAAACTTTTTGGCCCTCGACGGATGGCTGGAGCGCCGCGCGCATCGAGGAAGAAATCGTCGTCACCGAAACCGGCCACGAGGTCATCACGCGCTTCCCGGCCGAGGAACTTCTGGTTGCCGGCAGACACTATTTCACAGTGGATGGTCCGCTTCCCGCAATTCGGGAAACCGAATCCAAACCGAGCACCCGCGTGCGCGAGATGATCGAAGCGAGCTCCAGGCAGGAACGAGTCGGCGTAGGCGACTGACGCTCGACCCTGGAAATTTTTGTAGAGACGAGGCTTGCCTCGTCTCAGCCGCGCGATGAGTCTTTGTGGAGCGACGGGCGTCTCGCCCGTCCAGCAGTTCGGCGGCCGGGCGCGGACGCCCGGCTCTCCACCAGCAAACTTGGATCGAGAGCAGAGTTATCTAATTATGGCGATCAGTGTCGTTATGCCCGCGCTCGAAATGGCCCAGGAAACTGGCAAGCTCATTTCGTGGCTGAAAAAAGAAGGTGAGTCCGTGGCCAAAGGCGAGCCGCTGCTGGAGGTCGAAACCGACAAAGCGGTGATGGAAATCGAATCCCCCGGCGACGGCGTCCTGGCCGGTGTCAAGGTCCAGCCTGGGACGGAAGTGCCGGTTGGCCAAACCATCGCCTGGATTGTGCGTCCCGGAGAAGTGCCTCCGGCGGATGAAGTCGCCGCTGCATCGGGAAGAAAAACCAGCGTTGCGGCCGTTCCCGCGTCTTCTGCGATCTCAACCGCGGCATCCGCAAATCAACCCGCGCCTTCGGCGCAATCCGCAACCCAGCCCGTCAAGATTTCCCCCAAAGCGCGACGCCTCGCCAGCGAACGCGGCGTCAATCTCGCCGATGTCCGCGGATCGGGCGCCGGCGGGGAAATCCTCGCTTCCGACATTCTCGCCGCTGCGGAATCCAAAGCGGAATCCAAAGCCGGTGCGTCATCCGCTGCGGTTGACAGCGGCAGCCCCGTCTCGCGCCTGATGGCGGAACGCACCACCGAGAGCTGGACGACGGTCCCCCATTTCTTCGTCGTCCGCGAGGTGGATGCGGGCGCTCTGAACGACGCGCGGCAGAAGCTCGGGCCAGAGATTGAAAAGTCACGTGGAGTGAAACTCACGCACACCGATCTTCTGGTAGCGCTGGTTGCGCGCGTCCTTCTGAAGCACGCTCGCATGAACGCAAGCTGGACCGGTGCCGGCGTTCGCGCCCATGCCGAGATCAACATCGGCGTTGCCATGGCGGTGGACGATGGAGTGGTGGCGCCGGTGATCCAGAATGCCCACCAAGCCGAACTGGGCGAGATCGCAGTGCAGCGGCGCGACCTGGCGGAACGGGCTCGCGGCGGCAAGTTGCGTCCGGCCGATATCGCGGGCGGCACTTTCACCATCAGCAACCTCGGCATGTTTGGGGTGGACGCATTCACCGCGATCATCATTCCGCCTCAGGCCGCGATTCTCGCCGTCGGAGCTATCGCCGACCGAGTCGTGCCGGTCGGTGCCGGTCCCGATGCTCGCCCCGGCGTCCGTCCCATGATGACCTTGACGCTTTCGAGCGATCATCGTGTAGTGGACGGCGCGCGGGCAGCGGAGTTTCTGCGGGACCTGGTCGAGGCCATCGGCAGCCCACAGCAATGGTTATGAGATCGCAGGGCTTGATCCGATTTGAAATCACCCGCTGGCATTCTTGCGTGGGGAGCCTAAGGGTCTCAGTCCGAATACTCGCAGCCCCGCTGGTGGTCGTGATGCTGGCCGCGCTCTCGCTGCCGGCTGCGGCGCAAGGAGGGCCGCCCTTCATCGGCGACGACCCCGGCACTCCCGGTGACGGCAACTGGGAGGTCAATGTCGCCGCCTACACCGAGCGCCATCCCACCGAACGCATCTACAACGCCCCCATCCTGGATGCCAACTACGGCTGGGGTCCGCGAATTCAGCTCAAGTACCAGGTGCCGTACCTGGTGGATGGCACCGACGGCGGCCCAACTCGCAGCGGCTTGGGCAAGTCGCTGGCGGGCGTAAAATGGCGCTTCTACGACAATGATGAAAAGGGCCTGCAGATCTCGACCTATCCCCAGTTCGAGTTCAACAACCCAACGTCCTCGGTGGCGCGCGGACTGGCGGATCCGGGTGTCCGGTTCTATCTCCCCATCGAGGTCAACAAGAAGGTCGGGCCGTTCGAGATCAATCCTGAAGCCGGCTATTGGTTTGCCAGCAACAAGGGCGCGGCCTGGGCTACGGGAGTGGTGGTGGCTCGGCAGGTCAGCAAGCGGCTGGAACTGGATGGCGAATTGTATGCTACCGCCAACACCAACGGTTCCAACCACTGGACCACCTTTGACGGCGGAGGCCGCTACAAGCTGGGAGAGCACTTCGTGCTGCTGTTCATGGCCGGCCGCAGCTTCCGCGGAGCTTCGAGTGGCCAGCCGCAATTTTTCGGCTACTTGGGCATGCAGTTTCTGTTTTCCACGAAGCACAAGAAAGAAAGCCCGCCTGAGACCAGCCCGTAACCGAGCCGCCATCCAGCGCAATGCAGATCGGCGCAGATCGGGTATCCTTGACGTTCAAGAGAAGACTCCCATACATTCAAAAGCTGGGATCGATCCGATCCGCAAGGTATTTTTCGCATTCCAACAGATTCTTGACGAGGTAGCCGTAGCATGACGATTAAGAAGAACGCGGTCCGCAAAACGGCGCTCAGGCAAAAAGCGCAGTTGATGTCGGGTTCGGAGATTGAACGCACGCTGGTGCGGCTGGCTCACGAAATCCTCGAAAAGAACGGCGGCGTCGACGGTTTGGGACTGGTCGGAATCCGCCGTCGCGGAGTTCCCATCGCCGAGCGGCTGGGCAAAATGATTCAGCAGGTCGAAAAGAAGAAAGTCCCCGTCGGCGCGCTCGATATCACGTTCTATCGCGATGACCTTTCGACACTGGGACCCAAGCCCGTGGTGCAGGAAACGGAAATCGGCTTTTCCGTCGAAGCTAAGAAGATCGTGCTGGTGGACGACGTGCTCTATACCGGCCGCACCACGCGCGCTGCCCTTGACGCCCTTTTTTCGCATGGCCGTCCGAGCCTCGTGCAGTTGCTGGTGCTGATCGATCGCGGCCATCGTGAATTGCCAGTCGAGGCCACGTTCATCGGTCGAACCGTGCAGACGACCGCGAGTGAAGTGATCGAGGTCAAGTTGACCGAGATCGACGATGCGGAGAAAGTTCTGCTGATGGAAAGGTGAGTCAGCGGTGCAGGATCGACACATTTAATAAATTGTCATCCCGAGCGAAGCGAGGGATCTGTAGTTCGCCGCAAAATGCAGATCCCTCGCTTCGCTCGGGATGACAAACTTCCAGTTAACAGTTGGAAAGGCGATCGAACTTTCGCATCGGCCGGCTAGTCCTTGCCTCTTCTACTCCACTCCGCGTCAAACCGCGCCCGGTCATAGAAAGATTTCTGGGTTCCCACTCCCGTGGTCGAAAGGCCGGCGTAAAGGTTGGCGCGCCTAACCGCTTCCCGCTCCGACAGGCCCTCGCCAAGAAAAGTAGCGAAGCTGCCAATAAAAGCGTCCCCGGCTCCGGTGCTGTCCACGCTCTGCACGTTAAAGGCGGGCACGTGCTCCATGCCTTCACTTCCGGCCAGCAGCGAACCATTCCCGCCCAGAGTGATAATCACTCGCCGAATACCGCTGGCCAGAAGCTTGCTCGCACAGCGCTTGGCATCGTCGAGATTGCGCACCGGCATGCCGGAAATCGCCTCGGCCTCACTCTCATTGGGAACAAAGTAATCGAGCTCCGCTATCGCCTTGATGTCGATGGGCTGCGCCGGAGCCGGGTTCAAGATGCAGCGGATACCATTTTGTCGCGCAAACTTGATGGTGTAGTAAACGGTTGCCAGCGGAATCTCGAACTGGAGAACGATACAGTCGGCGCTCTTCAGCGTATCCGCCGCGGCATCCACGTCGGCAGGTTTCAATTCGTCATTCGCGCCCTTGACGACGATGATCCGATTCTGCCCGGAAGGATCGACGAAGATCGGCGCCACTCCGCTCGACACGCCGCTGACCTGGCGCACATGCGTGGCATCGATACCTAGTTTCTCAAAGTTTTTGATGGTTGACGGACCGAACAAATCGTCCCCGACCCGTGCCACCATGAAGACGTCAGCTCCGCAGAGCCGGGCGGCAACGGCTTGGTTCGCGCCTTTCCCGCCGAATCCCAGATCGAACTTCCGGCCAAAGATGGTTTCCCCCGGCTTGGGAAACTGGTCCGAGAACGTGGTCAAATCGACATTGGCGCTACCCACAACCGCGATGCGAGGACGCTTTCCCATAATTTTCTCGTTGCCGCCGGCACATTTAAACGGCGGGCGCGGCTTTGAGGTGAGGAAGGCAGAGTTTAGTCAGCCGATCGGGGCGTGTCAACCGGCGCGCCCGCCCGCGAAAACGATAACCACAGGGAGCACAGGGGTATACGGAGATTCCCCGGTGTAACTCTGTGCTCCCTGTGGTTGAGGATTTTTTGACGCTGCAATCTCATTCATCTGGCATCCGCCCACGCTCTTGAGTATTCTCTTGAGCATGGCCACCGTCTCATTGACCGAACTGTTGGGCTCGACCGTCTATGACGTCTCCGGCGTCGCCAGCGGCCGAGTTCGCGAGGTGGCCCTCGCCCCGCAGGAGGACCGCTCGCGCGTTGCCCTGCTGATCGTCAAAACGCCCGCGGGAAACCGCGTCTTGCCCCTGACTGCCGTTTCCACGATCAATGGCGGCATTCGCGCCTCCACTGCGGCCGCGGACTGGACCGCAGCCGATGGCTCCGAAGGCCTCTTGCTGCTCAGTCGCGACCTCCTCGATCAGCAGGTGATCGACGTACACGGCCGCAAAGTGGTGCGCGTGAACGACGTGGATTTTAATCACGAGATCGCGCAGAATCGCCCCGTTTTAAAAGTTGGTGGTGTGGATGTGGGCGCGCGGGGGGCAATTCGCCGCCTCCTCAAAGGCATGGTTCCAGCCGCTATCCTTCGGTCCTTGCTCCTGCGCGTTCCTCCCCGCGACATTCCGTGGGACTTCGTGGATATCATCGAGACCGATCCCGCCCGGCGCGTCAGGCTGAAGATTTCGCATGAGCGGCTGGGCAAACTCCATCCCGCGGATATTGCCGACATTGTGGAAGAGCTGGCTCCCGATGAGCGCGAAGCGGTCTTCGAGACGCTGGACGAGGGCGTCGCCGCCGGTGCGTTGGAAGAACTCGAACCCAAGGTGCAGAAATCGGTTTTGGAATCGCTCGATTCCGACCGTGCCGCCGACATTGTCGAGGAGATGGAACCCGACGCCGCTGCCGACCTCTTGGGTGACCTGTCCGATGAGCGGAGCGAGCAAATCCTGGTGCAGATGCAGCCCGAAGAGCGCCAGGAAGTCACTGACCTGCTCGAGTTCAAAGAGAATACGGCCGCTGGCCGCATGACCACCGAGTACATTGCCCTGCCGGTGACGGCCACAGCCCACGAAGCGATTGAGGCCATGCGCACCTTCGAAGGCCACATGGAAAACATGAGCACCATTTACCTGACGGATTCTCGCGGCACCCTTGCGGGCGCGGTCCCGCTGGTGAAGATCGTTCTGGCGCCCTCCTCGACTCCGCTCCTGGCTTTGGGCCAGGAGCCTCTGATTTCCTGCCAGGAAGACGCGAAAGAGAAGGAATTCGCCGAACTCTTTGACAAGTACAACCTGCTGACGCTGCCGGTCATCGACGAGCAAAGTCATCTCACCGGCGTGATCACGCCCGACGACGTGATCGCGATGCTGCGCGCAAAGCTGTAGTCCGCGGGTGTGGGGACGGGCGCCCGCGCCCGCGTAGGGACAGCCGCCCTCGGCTGTCCAAGCCGAGCGCAGCTCGGCAGACTGCCTGTGGTCACAGCAACTCTGGATTCGCTTCAGCCGCCGAGGGCGGCTCCGGCCGCGCATCACGAGTCGTTCAGCCGCGTCCCCGCAACTTCGCAAAAAACTTTGTCAGGCTTGCAGATTCATCTACCCAGACTGCGCTTGCACCATTTATTCTGATCGTTCTCCTTTGCCAATTTGATCGTGTCTGTGGCCTGTGCGCATGAAATTCCTGAGAAGTTGGAAGTTTCGGATCCTGCTGTTTTTTGCCGTCGTGGGACCGGGCTTCATCACCGCGAATGTGGACAACGATTCCGGCGGCATCTTCACCTATTCGGCTGCGGGCGCGCAGTTCGGCTACACCCTGCTGTGGACGATGATCCCGATTACCATTGCCCTGATCGTGGTGCAGGAGATGTCCGCCCGCATGGGCGCGGTGACGGGCAAGGGCCTGAGCGATCTGATCCGCGAAGAATTCGGTCTGCGGATTACCTTCCTCATGATGCTCGGCATTCTGATTACAAATTTCGGCAACGTCATCGCCGAGTTTGCCGGCATTGCGGGAAGCATGGAGCTGTTCGGAGTCTCAAAGTACATCTCCGTCCCGGTCTGCGCCGTGATCGTCTGGTTGATCGTAGTCAAAGGGCAGTACAAGAGCGTTGAGAAAGTGTTCTTGGCGGCTTCGTTTTTCTACATCACTTACATATTTGCGGGGGTGCTCGCCAAGCCAGCGTGGATGGAGGCCGTGACGGCTACCGTGAAACCTCCGCAGTTAGCGGCCTTCAAGCACGACTCATACCTCTATATGGTCATCGGCGTTGTGGGAACTACGATCGCGCCCTGGATGCAGTTCTATTTGCAGTCGTCGGTCGTAGAAAAAGGAATCACGCGGCGGCAATACAAAGCTTCACGGCTCGACGTAATTGTGGGCTGCATCTTCACCGACGTGGTTGCCTGGTTCATCATTGTGGCTTGCGCGGCCACGCTCTACCTGCATGGTCATCGGGACATTCGCGATGCTGCCGACGCCGCCCAGTCGCTCCGCCCCCTGGCAGGCGACTACGCCTATATATTGTTTTCGCTGGGGCTTTTCAACGCGTCGCTGTTTGCCGCTTCGATTCTGCCGCTTTCGACGGCCTACACGGTTTGTGAAGGATTAGGTTTCGAATCGGGGGTGGGGCGAAAATTTTCCGAAGCCCCCGCCTTTTACTGGCTTTATACGGCGCTCATCGTCGCGGGGGGAGCCGTGATCCTGATCCCACGGATTCCGCTGGTGAAGATCATCGTGTTTTCGCAAGTGGTCAACGGCGCCGTCTTGCCCTTCGTGCTGATTTTCATGTTGTTCCTGATCAACAAGCGGGAACTGATGGGCGAATTCGTGAACAAACCCACGTTCAACATCATCGCCTGGGCGACCACCGTCATTATGATCGGATTGACGGTGCTGCTGGTGTACGGAACCGTGCGCGGCGGGACCGGGTAGTTCAAAAGCATTTAACCGCGGAGATCGCAGAGCGCGCAGAGGAATTCAGAAGAAAACCCCATTGTTCTCTGCGTACTCCGCGATCTCTGCGGTTAGATGCTTTGGCGCTTACAGGATTTTTCCCGCCGCCAGATCCTTCACCAGCCCCAAGTCAGCTTCGAGGAAATCCAGTTCCAGCAGCTCCTGCCGCGTCACCCAGCGGATTTCGCGAAAAATTCGGTTCTCAATTTCGCCCTGGTAGTTGCGCACTTCGAAGAAGCGAAGTTCCACCGACCCGCCGCCCGGGTATTCGTGGAGAATGCGGGCGACCTCCACGCCGACCTCCGCCACGATCCCCAGTTCTTCCTCCAGTTCCCGGCGCATGGCATCGCGAGGCTGTTCGCCTTCTTCGATCTTGCCTCCGGGAAATTCCCATTTGAGCGGCATAATCTGGTGCCGCGTCCTCTGGCAGGCAAGGATGACGTCATCTTTCAGGATCAGCGCGGCTACGACTCGTTTCATGGATGAAAAGCGCCTCTGGCTGCTAGCTTCTGGCTTCTAGCAAGCGGTCTTTCGCGGAAGATTGCCAGCAGCTAGCAGCCAGGAGCTGGAAGCTGGAGCGTTCGCTGTGAGGATCGGATGTGATCGCCATGGAACAATCCTAAACCACGCCGCCGCGTTTCATCCTCGTGGTGGAACCTGGGTAAGAGAATGCGGCCGGCGCATTACAATCGCTCTGTGTATTCCGCCGAACTCCTCGACCATTTTCAGAACCCCCGAAACGCGGGTGAGATTGAAGCTCCCGACGCCATCGCGCAACTGGAGAACCCCGCTTGCGGAGACATTCTGGAGCTCGCCCTGAAATTGGAAGGGAAGCGCATCGCCGACATCCGCTTTCGCGCCAAGGGTTGCGTTCCGGCGATGGCCTGCGGTTCGGCCATCACCGAATTGGCGAAAGGCAAAAATGTAGACGAAGCGCGGCAAGTGAGCAGGGAAGAGCTGGTTCGCAAAGTCGGCGGCCTGCCGCAAGCCTCCGCCCATGCCAGCCACCTGGCGATGGACACGCTCGCCGCGCTCTTGCGGAACCTCTGAGCCAGCGTCTGGAGCGAACACGCGGCGGAATCCCACTCAGCGCAAAAGCGCGATGAGTGGGGTACCCGGCCACCGTGACTCAACTCCTATTTCGGCATTACTTCGTGCGCCAACTTACTCATGACCACTTCGCGTATCTCGTTGCGTTTCTTGCCCGCTTCGAGCATGGCCTCTCGCGATCCGTAGTGCTTGGCGATGATGGTGGTTGCTTTGGCGTCTCCCTGATCGAGCGCCGTCCAGTTCGGAAACATCAGCCCCAGGGCAACATCCCAGTCGTTCGGGCCGTCGGTGGTCACGTTCGTCCAGACTTTGTAGCCGCTGATAATGCCTTCCTTCTTCAGCGCTTCATACGTAGGCCTCAGGTTCTCGCGAAAATCTTTCCAGAATGCTTCTCCCTGGCCTGGCTTGATATGGTAGTAGACGACGCGCCACACCGGTCCGGGATCATAATTCGGATTCTGCGCAAACGCGGGGAGCGCGGTTAGTAGCGTCGCGACAAACAGAGTAGCCCATAGAGCTTTTCTCATCTTTTCTCCTTGTTGTTTTTTGGAATGGGTGGATTTGGCTCAACTCACGACGCCGAAGCGTATCATCCCAAACGAATGTTTACAAATCGTTGTGCCGGGTGCGCCATCCTTATTCGCGCACGTGTGCCCGCACGCTGCGAAAAGGATGGTGATGCCCCGAACATGATGCCCCGAACCTGGTCCTTGTCATTCCGATCGGAGTCGTGGAGACTCAGCGCTCGACGAATTTCTTTCCTGCTCGCCTCCTACGTCGCTGTTCCGCCGGTCCAGAAACCCCGGATCAAGCGCCACCCCGTCGGTCAGGCGCTTCAAGTCCGCCATAAACTCTCGGGCTTCGTTCCCCGCGTCATCCTTCTCCACGTCGTCTTTCTCCAAATCGTCCTTCTCCGTCAAATCGTCGTACTCGCGTCCCGCGACCGCCGACCATGCCGAGGCCCCAATCGGACGCCGCTCCACGCACTCGCGATCAATCACCACCCGCGTCGGCTCCGGCTCAAACGAGGTGTGTTTAACGTTGACTGACGCCGTCTGCAGTGTGTATAGCATCAGCGCTGCGGTCCGATGATCAATCTGGTTCGTCGCCAGCAGCCGCAACATCTCGGCCAGTGCTACCTGGACAGAATTCGCGTCCTCCAGCGTCGGCAGCGATATGGTCCCGCGCACGTTGTAATTCATGTTGACGTCCATGCTCTTGTGACGCCATTGCATGTGAAAGTAACAGCATTTCTCCTCGCGCAGCGCCGGCGAAGCGCACTGCGTCCCGTTGACTTTAATGTGCTGACACCGACGAATGCTTATTGGATATAAAGGCATTTTGCAGCTCCTATTTCGTGTATGAAGTGGTATGAAATTCCTGCTCGTTACTGCTAGTGTATTAACCATTTAGTACGGGTACCCCCCCCTCCCCCTCGCTATTAGAATCACAGGGTTAGGAAGAAATTCCCGCAAAATCTTTGCGTTTAAAGGACTTACAGGTAAAATATTTGAAAATCAATGACTTAGCGGCGATTTTGCTTCGCTCAGGGGTTCGGCAGCGGGCTGACGCCTGCTAAGCGCCTCAACTTACGGTTGTCAAAGAGCTGACGATTGGGATGGTGCGGCCGGGGTGGCCTTGGTTGGGGTGCGGCACACCTCGGCTGCGACACATCGTCATTATT
>Ga0209039_10000833_pt1 | contig 29560 bp, 22 predicted proteins | sample BogFormECP12_OM1_FD_188238 | JGI IMG/M metagenome (GOLD analysis project Ga0209039, IMG submission 188238) | Bog forest soil microbial communities from Calvert Island, British Columbia, Canada - ECP12_OM1 (SPAdes) (version 2) | ecosystem: Environmental > Aquatic > Freshwater > Wetlands > Bog ... | reverse complement strand
GAGCAGCAGAACTCCCAGCAGCAGAACAAGGTAGTTCAGAAACGTGTAGTTTGCCGTGAGAATGACCGGGACCTGCCACGCTGTCACGATGAAGAAGCAAACGATACGCCAGCGTCGCGGCAGAAATAGCATGAACACCAACCCCAGTTCCAGCACGAGGGTTGCGCCGGTGGCAAAGGCGTGAAATGAGTGCGGCAGGTGCTGCACATACCAGCCGATCCAGGTCGGCAGCGGCCCGTTCTGGTAGTACTCGTCCATGGCGGTGAAGTTGCGCCACTCGGGATCGCCACTGGCGAGCTTCACCACGCCCGACTCGAAGTAAATGCGAAACCACTCCCACTGCAGCAGGAAGAGGCTGGCGCGCGAAGGCGGGCTCATTCGGCCCAATCCTGGCCAGAATCCCGCGGGAGCGAAAAACAGCGAGATAAATCCCGCCTCCAGCAGCATGCCATCAGACTGATAGCCGGAAAAATCCTGCGCGGCGCTGACAAAGGAAAGAAAGCATACGAAGCAGGCCAACAGCATCCCGCGCGGCCAAACGTTGAAGACCAGCAACAGTGATGCAATCATGCCCACCCAGCAAGTGGCCGTCAGCATGTGCGGACCGGTGGAGATCCATAAAAGCGTGGGCGCAAACCAGAAGCGTCCCGGGCCAAACTGGTGTGCCACCGCTGCAAGGAACTCGTTCGACGGAAGAATTCCCTCGGCGCCGATGAGGCCGCGAACCTGAAACACCAGCGAATAGAAGGCAGAGAAATAGATGAGCCCGAGGGCGCGCAGAAAGATCCAGCGCGGAATCAGGCGGTCGCGGAGGCCGGATTCCGAGTCGAAGAGCCAGCGGATGATGGAGCCAGGGGCCCAGTCCATCGCGGTCGGATTATACCGATGCAAGCGGAGCGGCGTCTCGCGGGCTCACTCTTTTGTCCAGGTCGCGCCGCCGTCAGCCGTGTCCCAGCGCGCGCCTCCTTCGGTGGTAACGACGCCATGCGTCGCATCGCTGAAGCGGATCGCAACAAGTGTGTCCGTCTCGACGTCAGGCGACGAACCTATCGGTTGTTGGCTCCAGTGCTGGCCCCCGTCGCTGGAGTGGAACAGCGCGCCACCGCTACCGCCCGCCCAAACGTTGTCGCCCACCACCGATACGACGTGAAAGGTAATGGGCTGCTCCGCGAGCACTCGGGTCCAATTACCGGAAACACCCCGCTGTTCCAGGTGGCCATCGGGAGTGATGTGCCATTGCAGGTGCGCGGCGCTGACACTCTGCTTCGCCATTTGTGGATTCGGAACAAACGACGGTGATCTTGCGACAAGGCTGGAAGGGGCCGGCGCTCCATTCTCCGCGAAGCCGTTCTGCATGGGGACCGCGGGCACGGCCTTGAGCAGTGCATCCATTGAACCCTGAGCAGTTGGACTTGCAGCCGGCGGAACCGTTCCTGCCCTGAACGACTCTTCTGGGGTGTTGGACGCTACCTTCGCTGTAGTGAAACTCTCAGCAGTTGGTGTTTGATCGGCTTGAACGTGCGCGGGTTTCGCGAGAGGTTTCGGCGCCGGTAAAGCAGCCTTGGCTTCGAGCGCCGACTGCCGCTCGGACTCCGGAACGGATTCGATCGCAGACGACGGTAAAGCTGTTGCAGTGGGCGACGTTCCTTTGCTGGCCATGGTCACCGGCGCGGCACGCATGAATTCCGACCGTTTTTGAAAGAGGATTCCGGAGACGATCAAGGCGGCCGCGATTGCCGGCGCCCACGCCCACCGCAACAGCCAACGACGGCGGGATTGCGAATCAGTCCGGCCTGCGCTGGCCGTGCCCGTTGTTGCCATCTTTATCTTTGCCCGCAGCGCCGGAGATATCCGTGATATTGCGTCGCCCGGCATCCACTCCGGCTCCTCCCCGACTGCCTCCTCCACCGCGCTGCTGGCCAGGAAGAGGACCTCGCGGCAGTCAGCGCACTGCGCCAGATGATCGGTTAACCGCTGGCTCTCGCGGCCAGATAGGTTGTGCTCGGCGAAAGCCGTCAGCAGGTCGGGCGACGGATGGACCTCGCCCGCCGTCTGTTTAGCGAGCGCGTCCTTCAGCGGTTTGGGAAGTTCCCGGTTCATCCGTTTTCACTCTTCTCTTTATAGAACGCGCCGTCGGGCGTTCCTTGCCTTAAAGATTCGTCCACTTTCACCCGCAAGTCGCGGACGTCTACGTCCTGCATGGCTTCGTCGGCTTGTCGGGCAGACATGCCCGCTTGCATCATCCGCTTGCGAATTCGTTTTCGCAAACCCGAGGTCACGCGCTCCAGTTTGCGGCTGATGGTGGACTCGTGCACTCGTTGCAGCCTGGCGATTTCAGCCAACGTTCTATGATCCAGGTAGTAGGCCGCTAACAGGAAACGCTCCTCCGGCTCGAGCGCCGCGAGTTCAGCCGCAGCTGCCGATTCGACGCGAGGGTCAGTGACAGAGGTCGTCTCTGGCTCAGCCGCCGCGAACTGTTGGCCGTCGTCCAACGCTGCATCCAGGCTGGTCTCCCGCCGGGTGCTGCGATAGCGGTTGACGTACTCCTGCGCGACCACGGTGCGTAGCCAGCCTTGCAGTGAGCCGCGTCCCTGGTAGTAGAGAAGCTTCGAGGCGCGTTGCTGTCCCTTCTCGTTCACGCCGTAGAGTTCGGCGTAAAGCGAGTCCGCCAGCGCACGCGCCGCACTCTCCTCTTTGGCAATCTTGTACGCCGATTCGTACAGCATTGCCCGATAACGATTCAGGAACACTTCCCATGCACGATCGTTGCCGGCTGCGCATGCTCGCGCCAGGACCAATTCGTCCAGCCGCAAAAGAGTGAGGAAGCCGCGAACACCGGGCTCTTCGGCTGCGCAATCCCATTGACTCACTACGCCACAGAGGATTTTCAGCAGCCCGTTCTCGTCAATCTTGAATTGCCCTGCTCCGCTGTCCGGGTAATGCTCTGCGGCAAACTCCTGCACGACCGCAGAAACCTGCGTGCTGAGCGGTCCGGAAGCGGGCGCGGAAGCCATTTGTGCGAATCGTATCAAATCCAGTGCCTCCAACGTGTGCCGGTTTTCTTCCGGGTCCCCGGCAGACGCCGTTTTTGCGTCTGCTGGGGTGACTTGGCACTCGCTGGGGTGGAAGTTGTGTGCAAGAAGAAAACTGTCCAGCGTTCTTCTTCTAGAGACGCCCAAGCGCCTCTGGAGGTCAAAAATGATTTACAGCATCCTGGCGCAACTTGTTGTCCTGCTGCTGACTGCGATGTTCGCAGTTGGCGGCAACCCTTCTCACTCGGAATACCACGTGCTGCCCGCGGTAACAAAAGGCAACCTGAGCATCTTTCCTGTGGTCGGCGGCCCGGAATACGGTACCGCGCAGTTGCTGACCCTCGATGAAGGACTGCGCAGCGGTACGGTAGTCGTGACCGAAGCCGGCTCGCAGCAGGGACTTGTGCGGCCCGGCACGCGCAGGCCCCTACAATCGGGTGCGGAAGTCAATCATCTGGTGCTGATTAATAACTCTGACCGTCCCTTGCTGCTACTCGCTGGTGAAGTCGTGACCGGCGGAAAGCAGGACCGCGTGATCGGAGTGGACCGCATTGTCCCGCCGAAGTCGGAACCGGTTGATCTTGCGGTGTTCTGCGTCGAGCCAGGACGCTGGGTGGCGTCATCCGACCACTTTGGCGTCATGAAGTCGCAGATGGCGCAGCCCAGTGTGCGCATGCCCGCCATGGCGGAGCGCGATCAGCAACAGGTTTGGGCGAACGTTGCAATTGCGGCTGGAGGAATGGCATCGGCCGCTCCACAAGCTGCTCCGGCGATTCAAGGCACCACCTCCTACGCCAAAGTCATGGAGAATCCCGAGGTCGAGAAGAAGGTCGCCTCCGTGGCTGCCGATTACGACAGCATGTTGCGTGAGCTGCGCAAGGTCGGAGCCAAGGGTGTGGTGGTTGCCATCAACGGCCGGATCACCTGGGCCGACGTTTTCGCCAGCACCGAGTTGCTGGAAAAGTATTGGCAGAAGCTGATTCGGTCCTATGCCTCAGAATCGCTCACCAATGTTGGCGCAGGCGGGCAGGCCGATCAGAAGTCGGCGCAATTGTTTCTTGATCGGCTATACGGAAATCGCGAGGTCACGGAAACCGAGCCCGGTCTCTTCCGTCGCACAGAAATTTCAGGTGACGGCTACAAGGTGTTCACGTTGACCTCGCTGTTGTCGAAGTCTGACTACACCGTGCACCTCGCCAAGATGTCGTATAGGGGCTCCGAGAGGCCTGAGGCTTTCCCGATTGGTTTGAGGCGATAGGCTTCCACCAAGCGAATCGGAGCGCAATGAAAATCCCGAGCGGACTACAAACCGCTCGGGAAAGCTTCTTACCGCGGTCTCCGAATTGCTGTATGCAGGCATCTCGGGTAGAGCGGCGCTTCAGCGCCACGTCAACGCCGTTCTTTTGGTGAGGCTTTCATCCCACTGTGATGAAGTGGGATGAAAGCCTGAACCGCGGAAGCGCAGGCCTGGACGCGGGCCTGAAGGCCCGCTCTACCCGTGTCCGAGGAGGTGGGAGGAACCACAGCCCCATTCGCCGCTATTTCGTGCGCCCGCCTTCGATCTTCAACTCCGCGGTGGCGCCCGCCTGTGCCGCCGCCAGCCGTGCAGTGAGCACGCGGAAGGGTGAACACGACACGTAGTTGAAGCCAAGCTGCGCACAGAACTCGACCGAGGACGGTTCGCCGCCGTGCTCGCCGCAGATTCCAATCTTGATGGTCGGACGCGTCGCCCGGCCCTTCTCGACCGCCAACTTGATTAACTGTCCCACGCCTTCGCGATCGAGCACGGCGAACGGGTCCTGCTTCAGGATGCCTTCGGCAAGGTACGTCGGCAGGAATTTGTTGATGTCGTCGCGCGAAAAACCGAAAGTTGTCTGGGTGAGATCGTTGGTGCCGAAGCTGAAGAACTCCGCCTCCTTCGCTATCTCGTCGGCCACCAGGGCGGCACGCGGCAATTCGATCATGGTCCCCACCAGGTAATCAACCTTCTGCTCTTTCTCCGCAAATACCTCCTCGGCCACGCGACGGACGATGGCCGCCTGGTTCGCCATCTCTTTCAGTGTGCCAGTGAGAGGAATCATAACCTCTGGCTTTACCTTGACGCCTTCCTTTGCGACCTTGACCGCAGCCTCAAAGATGGCGCGTGCTTGCATCTCCGTAATTTCAGGATAGGTGATGCCGAGGCGGCATCCGCGATGCCCGAGCATGGGATTTACCTCATGCAACTGCTCGACCCGGTTCAACAGCTTGCGCAGCTCCTTCAGCTTGGGTGATTTTGGCTTGGTCACTTCGAGCTTGCCGATCTCCACCATCAGGTCTTCGCGACGCGGCAGAAACTCATGCAGCGGAGGATCGATAGTGCGGATGGTGACCGGGAAGCCGTCCATCGAGCGGAATACGCCGATGAAATCGTTGCGCTGCATGGGAAGCAGCTTGCGCAACGCAGTGCGGCGGTCCTTCTCGTTGTTGGCGAGAATCATGGTGCGCATGTGCGGCAGGCGATCTTCGGCGAAGAACATGTGCTCGGTGCGGCACAGCCCGATCCCTTCTGCGCCGAACGCGCGCGCCTGCAGCGCGTCACGGGGAATGTCGGCATTAGCGCGCACACCCATGCGGCGAAACGGTTCGGCCCAGCCCATGATCTTCAGCAGCTCCGGATCGTCTGGACGCGCTGGAACCGTATTGAGCTTGCCGTTGATCACACGGCCCGTACTGCCATCCAGCGAGATCCAGTCGCCCTCTTTCAGGATTTTGCCTTTCGCGCTGATCACCCGCGCCTTCTCGTCAACCTCGATTTCGCCGGCTCCGGCCACGCAGCATTTGCCCATGCCGCGCGTCACGACGGCAGCGTGGCTGGTCATGCCGCCGCGCGAGGTCAGAATGCCGGACGCAACCTCCATGCCGCCGATATCCTCGGGTGTGGTCTCGCCGCGCACCAGGATCAGCTTCGCGCTTGAGTCCTTGTTGAATTTCTCCACCGCTTCCTCAGCAGTGAAGACAATCTGCCCTACAGCCGCTCCCGGCGACGCCGGCAAGCCAGTGGCGAGCACTTCCACATCCTTGCCCTTCTCGTCGAGACTGGGAACAAGGAAGTCGTAAAGCTGATTAGGCTCGACGCGGAAAATCGCCTCTTCTTTCGTGATCAGCCCCTCCTCCACCATATGGATGGCGACACGAACTGCTGCGCGGCCGGTGCGCTTGCCATTGCGCGTCTGCAGCATGTACAGGCGTCCGTCCTGGATGGTGAACTCGAAGTCCTGCATATCGCGGTAGTGCGTCTCCAGCCGCGTGGTGATTTCGCGGAGTTGGTTGTACACATCGGGCATGATCTTTTCGAGCTCGGAGATGTGTACCGGCGTGCGAATGCCGGCGACGACGTCCTCGCCCTGCGCGTTCATCAGGAATTCGCCGTAGAATTCCTTCACCCCTGTAGCCGGATTGCGGGTGAAGCCGACGCCGGTGCCGCTGGTTTCGCCGAGGTTTCCAAAGACCATGGCCTGCACGTTGACGGCGGTGCCCAGCATGTCGTCGATGTTGTTGATGCGGCGATAGGTCTTGGCGCGCTCGTTCAGCCAGGAGCGGAATACGGCGTCGCGCGCCATCATGAGCTGTTCGTGCGGGCCCTGCGGGAACTCGCGCTTCGTGTGCTTCAGCACGACCTTCTTGTAGTCGGCGATGACTTCCTGCAATGCCTTGGCGTCGAGATCGGTGTCGAGCTTGGCCTTCTTCTGCCTCTTCTTGCCGTCAAAAACCTCTTCGAATGCGTGCTTGGGAATATCGAGCACCACCGAGCCGAACATCTGAATCAGGCGGCGATAGGAGTCGTAGGCGAAGCGGGGATTGTTGGTGCGCTTGGCGAGGCCCTCGACGGACTTGTCATTCAAGCCAAGATTGAGGATGGTGTCCATCATCCCCGGCATGGAGAATTTCGCGCCGGAGCGAACGCTGACCAGCAGCGGATTGTCGGCGGCGCCGAGCTTCTGTCCCTGCAGTTGTTCGAGGCGGCTGAGCGCTTCGTCCATCTGCCGGTTCACCTCATCGGAGGTCGTGCCGGTGCGCATGTACTCACGGCAGGCCTCGGTCTGGATGGTGAAGCCAGGAGGCACGGGCAGGCCGGCGTTGGTCATCTCGGCCAGCCCTGCGCCTTTGCCGCCTAACTCTTCCTTCATCTTGCCGTGACCCTCGGCATGTCCCTCGCCGAAGAAGTAAACGTATTTAACGGCTGCGACGTTGGTTGCCGCCGTGGGTTCAATCTCAGTTGTGTGGGTGCTCATGATGACTGTCCTTTAGAAAATGTGCCGTCCCTGTAAGGAACTCGGGTTGTTTTACGATGCCTACCTAGGGCTTCCGCCCTGGGCTAAGCTGTTTCGCCCCGTGAGGGGCTTTCTTTGCTGCCTTCGGTAACGATTTCGCTGAAATCGGCGATAGTGGAAAATTCGTTCAGCAGATCGCGCAACAGCGCCAGGCGATTAGCGCGCACAGATTCATCGTCCACCATGACCATAACTTTGTCGAAGAATAAGTCTACCGGTTTTCGCAACTGGCTGATCTGCAACAGCGCCGCCGAATAATTCTTCTCTTCCCGTAGTTTGCGAGCGCTTGATGCCATCTCCGGGATTACCGCCGCAAGTTGTTTTTCGGCCTCTTCGGTCAGGGCAGATGAATCGAGCTGGTTCGCAATAGCTTTGTTGTTTTCTTGAGCTTGACGGATGATGTTCTTGATTCGTTTGAATGCGGCTGCAACCGACGCGAAATCCACCGAACCCCGTATTTGGGTGAGGGCTTCGGCTCGTGCAATGGCATCCACGATGTCATCATAATCTGCAGCAAGTACCGCACTAACTACGTCATAAGTGAAGCCGCGGACATCCCGTAAGTAATAAGCAAGCCTGTCAAGCATGAAAACCGTAATCGAGAGGGGTTCCTCGACCGCCGCCGGACCAATGAAAGGTCGCGGTTTCGTGTCCCAGCGGGTATAGTCGACTCGGCGGTCAGCTAGTAGAGCCCGAATGTTTTTTTCTTCAATCACCAATTGCTCAAAAGGTGCTCTGAACTTCCCTTCGGCGGGGGAGTTCTCGTACTGCTGCAACGTATCTTCAAACAGCTTGGAAAGCGGCAACGGCAGCTTGTGTTCGGCGATTGTCTTGACGATCCCGTTCGCCGCGCGGCGCAGCGCAAATGGGTCTTTGGATCCCGTCGGCTGAAGACCGAGTGCGAACATCCCGGCAATGCTGTCAGCTTTGTCGGCAATCGCTACAATCGCCCCTTCCAGCGTGCGAGGCACGCGGTCTTCCATCGACTCCGGCTTGTACTGGTCGTAGATGGCATCACCGATCGCATCAGCGGTGGTAGCCGGAAGTATGGGGTCGAGTTGCTGGACCTTGGCATACAGGCCGCCGACAATCCCTTGCAATTCGGTGAACTCTTTCACCAAATCAGTCGTGAGGTCGGTCTTGGCAAGTAAGGCCGCCTTAAAAACTACTCCCGACCGGACCGACACGCCTGCGCTCTTGAGCGCTTCCGAGATGAGGCTGGCCAGCTTTTGCACGCGTCGCGTCTTGTCGAAATAGCTGCCGAGATCTTTCTGGAAAGTGACAGACTTCAGCATTTCCACGCGCTGGCGCAGCGGAATTTTCTGGTCGGTCTCCCAGAAGAAACGCGCGTCGTTGAAGCGGGCACGTAACACGCGCTCGTTGCCGTGACGAATCAGCCCGGCAGGATCGCCGTTCGTGTTCAGCACCGCGAGGAAGTGTGGTAACAGCTTGCCGTTCTCATCTTCGAGCGCGAAATACTTTTGGTGGTCGCGCATCACCGTGACCAGCACCTCGTCGGGCAGAGCGAGAAACTCAGGATCAAAGCTGCCCAGAACGACCGACGGAAACTCTGTCAGGTTGACGACGGTGTCGAGGAGAGCGTTGTCGTCGCGCCAGCGCGCGCCAGGCATGGTGCGCGTCGCAGCATCGAGCGCCTTGCGGATGCGCTGCTCGCGTTCGGCAGCGCTGACGACAACCGAGCCACCTGCCAGCTTTTCAGAGTATTCCGACGGCCGGCCGATCTCCAGCGTTCCTGACGAGAGAATGCGATGACCCTCGCTAGTGTGTCCGGCACGAATACCGGCAAACTCCAGAGGCACAACTTCGCCCTCCAGCAGTGAAACCAGCCAGCGCACCGGGCGCACAAAGCGCTCCGCCGATTTACCGCGCCAGTACATGCTCTTGGCCCAGTAAATTCCAGCGATCTCTTTCGGCAGCGACTCGGCAAGAATTTCCGCCGCAGGCCGGCCTTTCTTCTGCACGGTCGCAGCGAGGTACTCGCCCTTCGGGGTGGTGATCTTCTCCAGAGCGTCCACCGGAATATTGAGCTTGCGCGCGAAAGCTTCGGCAGCGGCGGTCGGCACGCCATCTTTGTAGGCGACCTTGAGCGAGGGTCCGGTGACCTGCTCGCGAAGGTCGGGCTGTGCTGCAGAAACTCCAGGGCTGAGAACCGCGAGGCGACGAGGCGTGGAGAATGCTTGCATTGTCGGGTTCTCCGCCAATCTTTCGCGTTGCAGAAGATCGCTCACGCGGCGGGCAAGTTCCTCACGGGCGCCGTCAATCATCCGCGCGGGAATTTCTTCGCAGCCGATCTCGAGAAGGAAGTCAGGCATAAGAAAAGCATCTAGAGACTAGCAATTAGCAAAAGCGCGCCATAATTACAATCTACTCGCTGCCACCGACTCCGCCGCCGGTGAAGCGTCCTCCTCAGACGCGGAAGAGGCCTCTTCCTCCGCACGCTGCTGATCGATATAGGCCTTGGCTACACCGACCGCAAGCGCACGTATGCGGGCGATGACGCCAACCCGCTCGGTCACGCTGATCGCTCCTCGGGCATCGAGGATGTTGAACAAGTGTGAGCATTTCAAGCAAAGATCGAAAGCAGCCAGCACGGGAAAGCGTTTGCGTTCTGCTTCCCCGAACTTCCCGGCCGACACTCCCTGAGGGTCCCCATCGTTATCTCGCTTCGGCTTCGAGGTCCCGGCGGTGTACTCGTCCAATAGCGACTGGCATTCGGACTCATACAACTCAAGATGCTTCCACGCTTTTTCCACGTCGGCGAGCTCAAAGTTGTAAACCGAAAACTGTAACTCATCCTGCAGCCGGATCTCGCCATATTTCACCGGCCGGCCATCTGGACCGACCACCCAAGTGATGTCGTAAATGCTGTCCACGTCCTGCAGGAACGCCGCGATGCGTTCCAGCCCATAGGTCAGCTCAGCAGAGATGGGGTCGAGATCAATTCCGCCGCACTGCTGGAAGTAAGTGAACTGCGTGATCTCGAGTCCGTCGAGCATCACCTGCCAGCCGATGCCCCACGCGCCCAGCGTTGGCGACTCCCAATTATCTTCCTCGAACTTGAGGTCATGTTTGCGCAGGTCAATGCCAATCGCGGTCAGCGAATCGAGGTACAGCTCCTGCACATTTTGCGGCGGAGGCTTCAGGATCACCTGATACTGCATATGCTTGAACAAGCGGTTGGGGTTCTCGCCGTAACGGCCGTCGGCAGGACGCCGCGACGGTTGTACATAGCCGACGTTGTAGGGCTTGGCACCAAGCACGCGCAGGAAGGTCTCCGGCGCCATGGTTCCCGCACCGACCTCGACATCATAGGGTTGCTGAAGGACGCAACCGTGTTCCGCCCAGAAAGTTTGCAGGCGAAGGACCAGTTCCTGGAAGGTCAACGAGTTTTGGAAGGCAGGCAAGATTTTTTCCTGATGAGATCAATCGGCGGGGCTGAAGCCCCTTCAAATAGCTATAACGACTTGGACGCGGGCCAAAGGCCCGCTCTACCCTTCACAGCTTCACCAGCATCGCAGCGGTCACCAGCTTGCGGTCGATGTGGCGCTCCAGAATCTGCACCAGGAACTTCCGCAGGTCCGCATACTGACTCGCCGTCCACGGCTCGGCGACAAAGCTCTCCACCGGAGAGCAAAACATCTGGGCTGCCAAAACCCGCGAGTCGGCCGACAACTCCGATGAAGCCAGCCGTTTGTGCTGCTGACACCTCAAACCATCGGCTAGTACATGATAGAACGCCCGGCTGCCGTTTAGCGCCGTCCCGCAGGCAAGACATTCGCTCAACTCGGGAAGAAATCCCACCAGCCGCACCAGCCAAAGCTGAAAATACGTCAGCGGCATCCAGATTGAACCCGAGCGCAACTGATGCAGCACCGAAGTCGCCAACCGGAAGATTGCATCGTTGGCTTCCCGGTCCGGCAGCAACTCATCCAGCGTCTCCGCTACATGCTCCAAAGCCACGACTCGCGGGTAATCCACCGTTGTTGACAGCGGCGACTCCAGAATGTCGCAGGAATCAAGCCGCGCCAACTCCTGCCCCTCGCGATCGTCGTAGTACATCCGCACCCAAGTCAGCGGTTCCAGTGCGCCACCAAAACGCCGCTTCGACCTCTTCGCCGAGCGGGCAATGCCCCTGACTTTTCCTTCCGCGCGCGTAAACAAAGTCACCAGCAGGTCAGCCTCGCGCAGCGGATAGGTTCGCAACACAATCGCTTCCGACTGCTTCAGTGACATGGAATTTCACGCGATGCGCCGTCAAAATTTGATTCTATCGTATTCGGGTGTGCAAAGATGTTTCTGGCACTCTCGAGCAGGAATTGTCGGGCTGGCCCGTGGACAGTCCTTTAGTGAGCTTGAAGATGGAATGTACTACAGTGCGTTTCTCGAGGCATGCGATAGAACGTATGTTTCAACGTAGCATTTCCCCTGATGAAATTCTCGGGTGTATTCGATCCGGGGACATCATCGCGAATTATCCTGATGACCTGCCCTATCCGAGTGCACTACTATTGGGATTCACGCAGAGCACCCCGCTTCACGTGCTCGTTGGGCGGGATCATGAAACGGGAAACTGTTACGTCGTAACGGTGTATCGCCCCGACCCCGAGTTATGGGGCAGTGACTTCAAAACGAGGAGGGAACCGTGACGTGTGTTCTTTGCAAGAATGGTGAGACCCATCCGGGCACGGTGACGGTCACGTTGGAGCGCGGGAAGACGGTGGTGGTTGTGCGCGACGTGCCCGCCGACGTCTGCGAAAATTGTGGCGAGTACTACCTCGACAGCTCCGTCGCCCAAGAAGTATACCAGCGGGCCGAGGCCGCGGTTGCGCGCAACGCCGAGGTGGAAATCCTGCGCTACGCGGCGTAGAAGCATTCTGCCATCGCACCGGTTGGCACCAACCTATCGGCAGATGAAAAACAAACGCGGAGCCCTATCGGCCTCCGCGTCATCACCTCGATCCAAATTATTGTTGCGCTGTTCTACAAGGCGCTCATGCTTGACAGGAATTCGTTGTTCGAGCGCGTCTTGGCCAGCTTTTCTATCAGCAACTCCATGGCTTCCACCGGCGAGAGCGGGTTCAGCACCTTGCGTAGCACCCAGATGCGCGCCAGGTCTTCCTTGGGAATCAGCAACTCTTCCTTACGCGTGCCCGACCTCTGAATGTCGATGGCGGGGAACGTGCGCTTATCGACCAGCTTACGGTCGAGAATGATTTCCATGTTGCCGGTGCCCTTGAACTCTTCAAAGATGACGTCGTCCATGCGCGAGCCGGTTTCGATGAGGGCCGTCGCGATGATGGTCAGCGAGCCACCTTCTTCGATGTTACGGGCCGCGCCGAAGAATCGCTTCGGACGCTGCAACGCGTTGGAATCCACGCCGCCGGAGAGCACCTTGCCCGATGGGGGGACAATCGTGTTGTAGGCGCGTGCCAGACGGGTGATGGAGTCGAGCAGGATAACCACGTCCCGCTTGTGCTCGACCAGGCGCTTGGCCTTCTCGATGACCATCTCAGCCACCTGCACGTGTCGCGCTGCCGGCTCGTCGAACGTGGATGAGATGACCTCGCCCTTCACCGAGCGCTGCATGTCCGTTACTTCTTCCGGGCGCTCATCGATCAGCAGAACAATCAAGACGACTTCCGGATGATTGGTGGTGACAGAATTAGCCAGACTCTGCAAAAGCATGGTCTTGCCAGTACGCGGAGGGGCCACGATCAAGCCACGCTGCCCCTTGCCGACCGGCGTAAGCAGATCCATAACGCGTGCGCTGATGTTCTCGCGAACGGTCTCCAGCTTGATGCGCTCCTGGGGATACAGCGGCGTGAGGTTGTCGAAGAGGATCTTGTTGCGCGCTTCTTCCGGCGACTCGAAGTTGACCGCCTCGATTTTGACCAGCGCGAAATACTTCTCGCCTTCATGCGGAGGACGCACCTGCCCGCTGATGGTGTCGCCGGTCTTCAGGTCGAACTTGCGGATCTGCGACGGCGAAACATAAATGTCGTCAGGGCCGGGGAGGTAGTTGTAATCGGGTGAGCGCAGGAAGCCGTAACCATCAGGCAGGATTTCCAGCACGCCCTCAGCGAAGATATGGCCTTCCTTTTCGCTCTGGGCCTGAAGGATCTTGAAGATGAGGTCCTGCTTGCGCAGGCCGCTGGCGCCGGGCAGCTCGAGAGTGCGAGCTATGCGGGTCAACTCGGTGATGTTCTTTTCTTTTAACTCTGAGATTGTCATGTTTACCTACGGGGAATTTTGCAGAAGGAAGGGCCGGAGGATCCTGCGGGAAACGCGCCAAAGGCGCGGCGCGCTTATGCTGCGCGCCGCTGCGCTTCGGAAGCGGTCTCAGGTTCGACGATTACATCCTGCCGTTCGGAATCGGCAATACGGTTCAACACTTCGTTGGTGGTGTCCTGAATGCGCGTGTTGGGCTTGTGGAACTTGCGGGTTGCCTTGGAAGCAAGCTGGCACAGCGTATAACGGTTGCGCAGTGTGGTCACCGCCTCGAAAACTAGTTCAGAACGCATCATTAATTTCTCCTCGTGTCTATGAATGGTTGTTTCCAGAGCCCGGCCCAATGGAACCTTTTGCTCCTGACGTATGAAATCTTGCGGTAGGAACCGACAGCCATAAACGCGGCAGGAGACCAAGTCTTAGATGCCACGCGGGTTGCTTAGGTTCGACTTTTTTCCGCTGTTGCCTCTGGCCCTTGCGATTCTCAAAAACTATTGTCCTGCAACAAGTTGCAGGCACCCATGCTCTGCTCAGAAAACTACTGCGCCGGGAGATGCCTTCCTCGTTCCTGAATGATGGCGCTCAGTGTGTGGCCAGCTCTGGGCGGGATGCCTTAGGACTTGGTACCGCAGGACAACGCCTAATATAAACACTGTAAGGTAGCCGTCCCAGCCTGCCAAGTCAAGCTAAATCTTCATCCCAGGATGCGAATACGCATCACTTCGAGGAATTGTTCCCCTGACTGCCGTTAGACGCGGCACCTCTCCAAAGGTCGCTCACCATTTGTAACCCATTGCTGAGCATTAGGTTGCGCGACGCTCAACCAAAACCTGTGCAAATCCAGATTAGATGACAAAATGTAGTGTATCTAATTGATTACAAGTAGCTTACTTGTCATCGCGATGCAAGTTCGCGCCAAGCTACTCTTCCGTTCGTGCTATGCCCAAAATGTGCGATCCAGCGTTCGGTATTGGATCGCCTCCGCGATATGTCCCGGCTCGATCATCTCCGCCGCGCTGAGGTCAGCAATCGTCCGCGCAACTTTCAGGATGCGATCGTGGGCCCGGGCGCTAAGTCCCTGCTTGACCATGGCGCGTTCCAGCAGGTGCTCCGAATCGGTGCTCAACTCGCAGTATTTCCTGATCTCGCGCGAGCCCATCTGGGCATTGGCGTAGATGTGCTCGCCTCCGGAACTGAACCGGTCCAGTTGGATGTCACGAGCGCGAACCACCCGCTGGCGGATGTCACCCGAGCTCTCAGGCAGGACGCCGCTCCGCAGTTCGCGATAGTTAACCGAAGGAACGTCGATGTGGATGTCGATCCGGTCGAGCAGCGGCCCGGAAATCTTGGAGACATAACGCTGGATGATCATCGGCGTGCAATGGCAGTCGCGCGAGCGGTCGTTGAAATAACCGCACGGACAGGGATTCATCGCCGCCACCAGCATGAATCGCGCGGGAAAGCTCAGCGACATGGCAGCGCGCGCGATGGTTACGGTGCCATCCTCCAGCGGCTGGCGCATCACTTCCAGCACGTTGCGCGGAAACTCCGGCAGCTCGTCCAGGAAAAGGACTCCGTTGTGCGCCAGCGACACCTCGCCCGGACGCGGAATCATGCCGCCGCCAATCAGGCCGGCATCGGAGATAGTATGGTGCGGGGAGCGGAATGGACGCGTTCCCACCAATCCGCTTCCCGAATCAAGCACGCCAGCCACGCTGTGAATCTTGGTGGTCTCCAGGGCCTCGGCGAAGGTCAGCGGAGGCAGAATGGTCGCCATACGCTTGGCCAGCATTGTCTTGCCGGAACCCGGCGGCCCGATCATCAGTAGGTTGTGACTTCCCGCGGCAGCGATTTCAATGGCCCGTTTTGCCGTCTGCTGGCCGCGCACGTCCCGAAAGTCGACCGCGAATTGCTGTGACGTTTCGAGCAGCGCCCGCGTGTCCACCTTGACCGGAACGACACCGTTGCCCGTGTTGAGCAGCTGGACGACCTCGATCAGCGAGTGGACGGGATAAACATCAACGCCATCCACCAGAGCGGCCTCGCGAGCGTTCACTTCGGGAACGATGAGCTTGCGAATGTTGTTCGCACGGGCGGTGACGGCAATTGGCAGCGCTCCGCGAATGCCGCGCACTCCGCCATCGAGCGACAACTCGCCCACGAAGAGCGCATCTTCCGGCGGCTTAGAGTTCAGTCCGCCGTAAGCGCCCAGAATGCCCAGCGCCATAGGAAGGTCAAAGCCCGAGCCTTCCTTCCGAATGTCCGCAGGCGCCAGATTGATGGTGGTCGTTGTGGATGGGACGTCGTAGCCGCTGTTCTTCAGCGCAGCGCGGATGCGTTCGCGGCTCTCACGCACAGTCGTGTCTGGAAGCCCGACCGTGGTAAACGTGTCGTGCTCTTGCTTGGTGGGAGCGACATCCACCTCGACCTCGATGAGGTTGGCGTCGATGCCGTACACCGCGGCGCTGAGTGTCTTGTAGAGCATGCGAGGGAGCGCACGCCTACCACGTGGTTATAAATAACAGGTTTCGTCCGCGACGGGTGTGACGCAACTCACCTAGTGACGTGACTAAGGTTACCGCCCGAGGGGATCAGGGGTGCCATTATCCCCGAAGAAAGCTACATGCTTCCTTTGAGAGTTACGAGTCCCCATTCTTCAGAAGGCGCGTTGGTGCTGCGAATCGCGGCAGAGGGGCAAGAGAAGCCGAGCCGGGGAAAATAAAAAGGGCGGAATTCTGTTCCGGAAGCGCAGCGCCCAGTTGCACATCCGAAGACCTAAACGGCCCAAGAATTCCGCCAACCCATGAAAGGCAGTCAAGCACTCACAGAGGAGTAAACTGCTTCGTCTCGCCCGTCCGCCGCTATGAGCAGCGGCGTGGTCCCAACAAAAGGCATTGTTTCACCAGCGACTGCGACGGCGAATCCCCCGTCAGGAGTATCCGGCTACAACTTCAGTCGTAATGCAGCCTGCCGCGTCGCCACAAGGCGCGTCGTTGCCGGCGCGCCTGAGTAACGGATTGAACAGAGCAAGTAGCGTTATACGGTCACGGCCAAGGCGCGTTTTGCGCGGGTAGCCGCGGTAAACGCGATGTCCTGCGCATCCACCACGGCGATGGTGGCCATGTTCACGATGGCTTCCACCTCGACACCGCGTTGCAGCAAGTGGACTGGCTTCGCCATGCCCATGAGAACCGGGCCAACTACATCCCCAACCCCGATACCAGCGAGAAGCTTGCAGGCGATGTTGCAGGCTTCAAGGTCGGGAAAGATCAAAACGTTGGCTCCGCCCTTCAATGACGAGAAGGGGAACGCTGCTTCCAGTTTCTTAGCGCTGACGGCGATGTCACCCTGCACCTCGCCATCAATGATGAGCGTGGGATCAGCATAGCGCGCCAACTGGGTGGCTCGCCTCATCTTCTCAACCAGCGGATGCTTGGTGCTGCCGAAGCTGGAGAAGGAAAGCATGGCCACACGCGGCTCAAGGTCGAACCGGCGCGCTTCCTGGGCTGCGCACAGTGCGATCTCTGCCAGGTCCTCGGCGGTAGGTTCGATATTAACAGTGGCGTCGGCCAGGAAGTACAGGTCGCCCTTGCGGGTGATGATGATATAGAGTCCCGATACTTTGTGGATTCCTTCGCGAACTCCGATCACCTGCAATGCGGGCCGGATGGTGTCAGGATAGTTCTGAGTGACCCCGGAGACGATTGCGTCGGCATCACCCATGCGCACCATCATCGAGCCGAAGATGTTGGGATCGTTCATCAGCTCGTCCGCGCCGCCCAGTGTCACTCCACGACGCTGACGCAAACGATACAGCTCGCGGACGTAATCCTGCCGCCGCGGCGCTGTCTGTGGTTCGACGATCGTAACCCTGTCGAGGGGCACTCCCAACTCCGTTGCCATGTGCCGAATCTCTTCGGACCGGCCGAGCAGGATCGGAACAGCGATCTTCTCCTCGATAAGCACGTGGCAGGCGCGCAGGATCTTCTGGTGCGAGCCCTCCGGGAAAACGACGCGCTTGGGGTTTGCCTGCGCCTTGTGGATCATCAAGCGCATCAGTTCGTGCGCTTTGCCCAGGCGTTTCTCAAGCTGCTCACGGTAGTCGGTGATGTTTACCGGATTCTGTGCTACACCGGTGTCCATCGCGGCCTTGGCAACCGCGGCGGCCTCCCACACCAGCACGCGCGGGTCAAACGGCTTGGGAATGATGTAATCGACGCCGTACTTCAGGGTTTCCACTCCGTAAGCACGGCAAACCGAGTCAGGAACATCTTCCTTGGCTAACTCTGCAAGGGCGTACGTTGCCGCCAGCTTCATCTCTTCATTGATGGTGGTGGCATGCACGTCCAGAGCGCCGCGGAAGATGAAAGGAAAGCCGAGAACGTTGTTGACCTGGTTCGGATAGTCGGAGCGCCCCGTAGCCATGATGATGTCGTCGCGCACGGCGCGGGCTTCTTCATAGGTAATCTCGGGATCGGGATTCGCCATGGCGAAGACGACCGGTCGCGGAGCCAGAGAAGCGATCATCTCGGGCGTAAAGGCGCCTTTCTTGGAAAGTCCCAGCAGACAATCGGCGCCTTTAGCAGCCTCGGCCAGCGTCCGCATCGGTGTGTCTTTCGCGAACCTCTCCTTGTAAGGATTCATTCCCTCTTTGCGGCCTTTGTAGATGACGCCCTTGGTGTCCACCATGGTGATATTCTCGCGCTTTACACCCATGCAGATATAGTGCTCGGCACAAGCGATGCCGGAGGCACCAGCGCCGTTCACCACCACTTTGATCTGGTCCAAACGCTTGCCGGTCAATTCCACGGCGTTGGCCAGCGCTGCGCCAGAAATGATGGCAGTGCCGTGCTGATCATCATGGAAGACCGGAATCTTCATCGTCTTCTTCAGTGTCTCTTCGATGTAGAAGCATTCCGGCGCTTTGATGTCTTCGAGGTTGATGCCCCCGAAGGTGGGCTCCAGTAACTGGCAGGTCTTGATGATTTCATCGGGATCGTGGGTGTTCAACTCGATGTCGAATACGTCGATATCGGCAAACCTTTTGAACAGAACACCTTTGCCCTCCATCACCGGCTTGCCTGCCAGCGCGCCGATGTCGCCTAATCCGAGCACGGCAGTGCCGTTGGTGATTACAGCGACGAGATTGCCCTTTGCGGTGTATTTGAAAGCATCCTGCGGGTTCTTTTCGATCTCGAGACAGGGGTCGGCCACGCCGGGGGTGTACGCGAGGCTGAGATCGCGTTGTGTAAGACAAGGCTTGGTAGAGACGACTTCCACCTTTCCCGGCCGGGATCCAAAGTGATAGTCGAGAGCATCCTGTTTGGTAATTGCCATGACGGCCTCCGAAATTTATGAACGTAAAAGATTGCGTGTGCGGGGCGGGCGATTCCGGCTGAGTTGCGGCCATGCCAGCTAATCAATCGGGCGCCGGGCAGTAAAGCAAATTGGCTATTATGACGGGATCTTCACGAATACAGACACCCGGAGCCCATGGGAGCCGGAAGAGTACTCCCCTGCGATTCAGCATCCGCTCTTTCCGGCTCGGGGACTAGTGCAGATGTCACACCGGGTTGTGAGGAGGGACACAAGGCAGTGGCCAGTCATTAGTGGATAGCATCACGTCTCACTAGCGCAGGACGGCTCATCGATCCGATGGAGCGCCCATTTCGCGTACGATCTCGACGCTGGCGCTGGCGCCGATGCGGTTCGCTCCGGCATCGACCATGTCCATGAACTGCGCTGCAGTTCGAATGCCGCCGGCAGCCTTTACGCCAATGTTTAGGCCGACCACGCCGCGCATTAATACGACATCGGCGGCGGTTGCACCCGATGCTGCGAAACCGGTTGACGTCTTTACGAAATCCACCCTGGCTTCCGCCGCCAGTGCGCACGCCAGAATCTTCTCTTCCTGCGTGAGCAGCGCGGTTTCAAGGATGACCTTAAGCAGGGCTCCGCGGTCATGCACAAGTTGCCTCAGGCTGCGCATCTCAGTCTGCAGCAGCACCCGGTCGCGTGCTTTCAGCGCGGCGATGTTGAGCACGGCATCGATTTCTTGCGCTCCAGCACGTAACACAGCTTCCGCTTCGGCGAGCTTCGTCACCGTGAGATTAGCGCCTAAGGGGAAGCCAACCACCGTGCCGACACGCACCGGCGTTCCTCGCAAGCGCGCGGCGGCGAAACCCACGTGCGTCGGATTCACCATGATGGCATGAAAACCGTAGTGCGTCGCTTCGTCACATAAAGCGGTCACTTCATTTCGGGTGGCATCGGGCTTCAGCAGTGTGTGGTCAATGAGGCTGGCTGCACTGTGCCAATCGCTCACCAGGCTGGCCGGTAGTCCGGCGATTACAGGAGAGTTCACAGACATGAGCAGGTAAGATTTTATCGCGTCTCGGACTCAGATTCCAAAACGCAAATATCAGGCAGATTACGATAACGCTCGGCAAAGTCAAGTCCATATCCCACGACAAACTCGTCGGGGATGGCAAAGCCGACGTAGTCACCGTGGATGGGTTCGGTGCGTCGCGATATTTTGTCGAGCAGCGCGGCGACTTTCAGCGACTTGGGCCGGTGGGCCTGCAACATGTTCTTTAGATAAGTGAGCGTCAGGCCGGTATCAAGAATGTCCTCCACCAGAATGATATTCCGGCCTTCGACTGAGCGGTCCACATCCTTCAGGAGTTTCACTTCGCCGCTCTGCTGCTTGCCGCTGCCGTAACTGGATACCGCGATGAAATCGAAGGTAGCGTCGAGTTTGATCTGCCGGGCGAGATCAGCCAGGAAGATGGTGGAGCCCTTAAGTACCCCTAGCAGCACAATTGGTTCGTCGGCGAAATCGGCGGTGATGCGCTCGCCCATCTGGGCGACCTTCGCCGCGATCTGCTCGCGCGTGATCAGGACTCTCAGTGTGTCCACGGAAATTTTCCAGATGTCGCAGCCCTGGACGGTGCCCGCCGGTACCACTCTACACGCGCGCCAGATGCACCCCAAACCACTTCTTGCGGTCACACCAGGTCTGTTCCAGGGCGAAGCCGCTTTGGTGAAGGATGGATTCGATCATCGCGTCGGTGTACTTGTAACTGTTCTCGGTGTGAATCCGTTCGCCCGGTTTGAAGGACACGTCCATATCGAGCGCCGGCACAAACACGCTTTGAGGCGCGGTACTTTCGAGGTAGATCTCCATGCGGGAATCGCGCCGGTTCCACAGTGCCATATGGCAAAACCGATCCAGGTCGAAATCGGCTTCCAGCTCGCGATTCAAGCGTGCCAGAATGTTCTTGCTGAACCTTGCAGTAACGCCCTGCGAGTCGTTGTAGGCGGGCAAAAGGATCTTCGAACTCTTTGCGAAATCCGCGCCCAGTAGCAAAGCATCCCCGGCTCGCAGCGTCTGCCGGATGCGGCGCAGCATGCGTACCGCCTCAGGTGGCTCGAAGTTCCCGATACTGGAGCCGATGTACAGCACCAGCTTACGTCCGCTGATGCGGCTCAACGCCGGAACGCCCCCCGTGTAGTCGGCGACGATGGGATTCACCCGCAAGCTGGGAAACTGACGGCCGAGCTGCCGCATGGCCTCATCCAGCGCCGACGGCGAAACGTCGATGGGATAAAACAACACGCGACTCTGACGTTGCAGCAGCTCTTCAATCAGGATGCGTGTCTTGGTCGCTGTGCCGGCCCCGAGCTCAACCAATGTTAACGACGGTCCCGCCCCCTGCAGGATCTCGCCCGCATGCATCTCCAGAATGGAACGTTCGGTGCGCGTCAGGTAATACTCCGGCAATTCCGTGATCTGCTCGAAAAGCTCAGAGCCAATCTCGTCGTAGAGCAACCAGCAGGGTAGGCGCTTTGGCGTGGCGCTCAGCCCCTCGCGTACCGCGAGGGACATTGCGTCCGTGGCGACGAACTGTAGCTGCTTACTGGTTGCCATTCGCTAACCGGACGCCCATGAACTGCCAGCGCGCATGGGGCGGGAAGAAATTGCGATATGTGGCCCGGATGTGCGATTGCGGCGTCGCGCACGAACCGCCGCGCAGCACCATCTGGTTGCACATGAACTTGCCGTTGTATTCGCCGACTGCTCCGGCCGCCGGCTTAAAGTTGGGGTAGGGAAGATAGGCGCTGCCCGTCCACTCCCATACATCGCCGAACATCTGCGCCAGTGGTTCTCCCGATCTGACAGCACGCGGATGTAGAGCGCCGGTCTCCAGCAGATTGCCTGCGACAGCACATGACCGCGCCGCAATCTCCCACTCGAATTCAGTGGCCAGCCGCGCACCAGCCCAGCGGGAGAAAGCGTCGGCTTCGTAATAGCTGACGTGGCAAACCGGCTCATCCATCGCTACTGGTTCCATGCCTTCCACGGTGTAGTGCCACCATTCGCCGTCGCGCTGCTCCCAATACAGCGGCGCGCTCCACTGGTTGCTGCGAACTGCGTCCCATCCATCGGAAAGCCACAGCTCCGCTTGGCTATAGCCTCCAGCGCGCATGAATTCCAGATACTCGGCGTTCGTGGTCAGGCGGGAGGCGAGCCGGAATGGTTCCAGGAAAACCTCGTGCCGCGGTCCTTCGTTGTCGAACATAAAGGCATCGTCCTCAGCGCCAACGCTGTAAACGCCTCCGGCAAACTTGCGCCACTCCAGCGGGGAAGCGGCCGCGAAGGCATTCGCCGGCTCGTGGATTTCTGTAGTGGGGCGATATGAAGGCCGAAGCGGGTTCGTCCATAACCCGTTCTTTACGTCGGTGACGATCAATTCCTGATGCTGCTGCTCATGGTTGATACCAAGCGTTGTGAGCTCAATCGACTTGGGATCGGGGTCAAACGACAAGAGGTGCACCATCGCCTCGTCGATGTAATCGCGGTAGGCATGCACCTCGTCGAGCCCGGGACGAGATAAAACGTGGCGTAATGCGCGCAAAGGCCGATCACCGACGGCGTTGTAATACGAATTGAACAGGTTGCGGAACTCTGCCTGGAACGGCCGGTAGTCCGCCGCGAATTGGGAGAGAACAAAAGTCTCGAAGAACCACGTGGTATGCGCCAGATGCCACTTTGCAGGGCTGGCGTCAGGCATGGACTGCAGGCTGTGGTCTTCCATCGTCAGCGGAGCGCAGAGTTGCATCGAAGTCTGGCGTACCGCCAGATACCTATCCAGGAAAGACATTTCCCCGGATTCCACCGGGACCGCCGATACCTCTCGGGATGCGCTGGTGCTGTGCATAACAATACAAACCGTTTGTAAGATGCAAGATTCTAATACCGTGGTACTAGAATTCCCACCCGGCAAAAGAGTGACCTGGCCATACCTGACCGGATCGACACTCAAGAAAAGATGCGCCTGTCCAAAGAAGGCTCCAAATTTTCTGCTTTTTGGCTGCAGCCTGGTAGAGGAGAGAAATGTGAACAGCAGATAAAATCTACGGATGACTCGGTTATTTTGCCGTCCGGACTGGCTCGCTCGGCTTGAGGCTGGGCCCTTCGAGAGCGATTGAAGGGCGCTCGTAGAGTCCCCGGATGTCGTTCCAGCGCACCATCAGCATTTCGACACCCATGTTGAGCCCATCGCGCAATGGGTTGATTCGCGAGCGATGATCGTGGGCCCACTCCACGGGAACCTCGACGGTGCGCAGCTTCAACTTGTTGGCCAGAAACAGCAGTTCTGGATCGAAGCCCCAGCGCTCGACGCGCTGCCGCGAAAAGATCGTCCTCGCCGCCGTCCGAGTAAACGCTTTAAAGCCGCACTGGGTGTCGCGATACGTCAGCCCCAAGACGATCCTCAACCCGAGGTTGAACAGCCGTCCGTACACCTGCCGATACAAGGGCTGGCGCTCGGTTTGCAGTCCCGCCTGCAACCAGCGTGAACCGATGGCAATGTCGGCGCCCTGAGCGAGCGCCTCGAACAGCTTGCTTGCTTCGTAGATGGGCGATGACAGATCGGCATCGGTGAACAGCAGCACATCGCTGTTGCTGTGGAGCATGCCGTTGCGGACGCTGTAGCCTTTGCCGCGATTCCCGGGGTTCTCCAGCAGATGGACCTCAGGGTCCCTAGCGGCAAAGTCGCGGACCACTTCGGCAGTGCCGTCGGTGGACCCGTCGTTTACCACGATGATTTCAGCTTGGAGCCTCTGTTGATGAATGTAGTCGAGCACTTTGGGCAACGAACCACGAAGCCGTTCGCTCTCGTTGTAAGCCGGAATAATGAAGCTGTAGGTCAAGTCCGATTCGCCGTCGGAATTATTGTATGCCAGTCGTATCGTCGTTTCTGGGGATTGCAGCTTTCGCCGGCCGGGATTAGCCTTCTCTTAGTGATGCGTACACTTCGTGTTTTCGTGGTTCTGTTGTTCCCGCTCTTGCTCAGCGCTGCTTCCAAGCCGCACGTCGTTGGATTCGGCGGCCCGCAATCGGTCAAGCTATATGCAGGTCCGTCGGAAGACAAGCCGATGGATCTCACGGTGCGCGCGCTGTACGTCGACACCAAGCTGAAAGAGTTCACCACCGGCAAACCGCACGATGTCACCGAGCGCGAGTTTGTGGTGCGCCGGGCGTTTCGCATCAATGATGCGCTACCCGACGATCCCCATAAGTCGCCCAAATGGCTTTGGCAACTTGGCGGATGGCTGCTGGTGAACCGAAGTTCGGGGAAGGTGACACCGCTCAAGCTTCCCGACTTCGATCCTTTCTACTCCGAGGTAAGCTGGTATCGTGACTATGCGGCTTATTGCGGCCTGAGCAGCAATGCAGAGCGGCTCCTTGCCATTGTGGCCGAAATTGGCGTCAAGAAACCGCTGTATCGCAAGGAACTCGGGAAGGCAAGTGGTGGAGACTTGCCCGACTCAGACTGTGCGGCTCCCCACTGGAACCGGCAACCGGCGCGAGTGACATTCCTTCCCAAGGCGGGCGAGAAGTTCACCGTAAGCGTGAGTGGGCAGGGTGCGGATGTGATGCCGGAATCGTCGGCCGAAGACTAGGACTGGGGTCGACGAAGGATTTGAAACGGCACGGCTTCACAGGCCGCTGAAGAACTCATTCTTGGTCTTGTTCTTGAAAGGGCACAGCACGAAGGCACGGCTGAAGAGGCCGCTGAAAAAGTCCACTTTGGGCTCTGTTTTGTATCAGGGCACGGCTTTCAGCCGTGCCGTAATCGGCCCACCTTGGTCCGGGCTTTAGCCCCTGTAAGACCCCTCGTTTTGCAGGGGCTGAAGCCCAAGTCCTAATGCCTGCTGGGCGGCACGAGTAAACTCGTGTCCTGATACAAAGCCCGCGGAAAGCGACTTTTTCAGCGACCTCTTCAGCCGTGCCCCCTCAGGCCTCGGTGACGGATTGGGATCAGCTAATGCGGACTTGGAGCATGCCTTATCTTGAAGAGCTTTGACGAGCTATTACGCGACGCGGAAGTGGCCCACGGACACCTGTGCGCTGGACAGGTACTAGGGGTTCGTCTCGCCATGCTCGGTCTTGAACTGTTAGGCATTGACGATCCCCACGGCAAAGACCGAAAGCGCCTCATCACCTTCGTCGAGATTGACCGTTGCGCGACCGACGCCGTCGCGGTGGTCACTGGTTGCCGGCTGGGCAAGCGTGCGCTCAAGTTTCGCGATTGGGGCAAGGTGGCTGCGACTTTTGTCGATCTCGAATCGGGCCGCGCGGTGCGCGTCTGTGCGAAGGAAAGCTCGAAGGCGATGGCGCGGCAAATGCATCCTGAAATCGAGAACAAGAACCAGCAGCAGATGCTGTCATACCGCGAGATCCCTGCCGACAATCTGTTCAGCGTGCAATGGGTGAAGGTCTCGCTACCTCCCGAGGAACTCCCCGGCTACAAGGGCGAACGCATCGTGTGCACGGAGTGCGGCGAGGGCATTAACTTCCAGCGCGAAGTACGGCGGGCCGGAAAAATCTTGTGCCGCGCCTGCGCCGGCGAACGCTACTACGAAAAGTTAGGGTCGTCATGACGACCTGCGAAGCATCTCTTTTTCTGCGCTCACACCGTCCGTCCGTGTCCGCCAAAACAGATTCTCGCGAACCGAGCCTGCTCAGTGTGTCCTGGCCCAGCTTCAGAGCGGCCACCAGACCTTCCTTGGCCGGCGGATCAATGGGAAGCACCCGTAGCGGCGCGATAGCTGGAATGACCGTCGGCCCGGTCTCGGCAGGCTTGGCCTGCGTCGCCTGTCCCGTAGTCAGGTTCATAGCTTGCAGCGGACCCGATTCCGTATCGACAAGCGAGTGCATCGACTCGGCCTCGGTTGCACTTTTCAGCTCCACTGCTTCCGTGTCATTCACCACGCCCTTCGCCTTCAGCAAAAGGAGCAACTGGTTCATGCCGGCGGTGCCGGATGTATTGCCGAAACTGTTGGCTTCACCGCTGGTCAGAATGCCTTTCTTGACCAGCAAGTCCAACAGGCTAGGATTGATGACGGATCCGGGGCCGGCGCTGGCGTAGGGCGACGGATGGTAAGAGCAGACCGCAAGACTGGGGCGTTTCAGGTGCGAACGGCTTCGTGAATTCCGGCCAGGATTCACTGACCAGATTCATCATCCGGTAACGTTCTTCGTCTATAATACCGGTGAATTTTGCTGGCGCTGATGAGGCGGCACGAACTTTTTGCGGGTCGTATTCCGACAAACGTGCTAATCTGTGGGCTCGTTCATCGTTGACAGGCAAACTAACTTACTCGTGGAGGAAGTGTTATGCAAAGGATTCTGGCTCTGAGGTTTTCGTGGGTGGCGCTGGCTAGCCTTTTGCTTGCGGCAGCCATCTTCTTGCCGGCTGCAAGACTTGAGGCGCAGGCTGCCAGCAGTGGAGCTCCCCAGGAGTTCAGTCAGAACGTGAAGGAATTGTATTTTCCATTCAACGTCTACAAGAAAATTAATAATCCCGCCGTACTCGATCAGGATGCAGAATGGCTCAAACAGCACTCCGACGCCAATTTCTGGATCCAGGGCTACGCGGACGTTCGCGGTGACATTTTTTACAATCTCGTTCTCTCATACAGACGCGCTCAGTTTGTCAAGACGGGGCTGGTGAAGCGGGGAGTGAGCGAGTCGCAAATTGGTTACGCTACCGGATGGGGCAAGCTCTACCCGGTTTGCGAGGAGAAAGTCAAAGCCGAGGACTGTTATCAAAAGAACCGTTACGTGGACATGGTGCTACCTGAATTGTTTCACCTGATGTAAGCGCTAATGCCCGCGGTCAGTTTCGGGATGCGACCGCGAGATTAGGAAGATTCGTTTATTGCCGCACGTGCCGGAGCTGGATCGAGGCGAGCCGACTCGCCTCGTCCTGGGCCGGCGTTTAAACTCTCGCGTGCCAATTCTTATACAGCTTTACCCCCAAAGTGGCAGAAGGCCCCGTGAGAGGAATGTCAACGGTCCTAAATGACTTGCAATTAATGGCTTACAGCAAATCATGCAAAATGATGTCACCGCCCAATTGTGACGTACGTCACAGTGAACAGTGAGCAATGCCCGCACTAATCTCCCCTCCCTGTCGCTTAGAATTTCGCTCCAAGCCCAGGTACACAGATGGGACTAACACAAACCTGTCCCGGTGACACAAGGCATTCCCATCCGCGAGCGAATGGGCCTATTTTCGGAGGCGAAATGCGAGGATTCGCGGAACATTCATCGGTTGTTCACGATTCTGTAACTTTTCGTCCATACGATTCTGCTGAACATCCATTGACAGGTTCGCAATTTGCGTCTAGTCTCCGTGTTTCGAGAACTCGGTGTTGGCTTGTCCGCCCACTTTGGTTTCAGGAGAGAAGGAGAAAATGAAACGACTACTGGTTTTAGCGCTTACGGTACTTACCACAACCAGCATTTTCGCACAATCAGTTTCGAAGGAACTTCAGGACATGAAGGATGCAATCGCCGCTCAACAGCAGCAGATCCAACAACTGCAGCAGCAGATCCAGAGCCGCGATCAAGCCATCCAGACACTGGAGCAGCAGGTAGGTCAGGCGCAATCGGCAGCACAGGCCGCACAACAGACTGCCAACGCTGCGGTTCCCAAGGCCGAAGACTTGGACAAGCAGTACTTCGACCCGCTACAGCACCAAGTCGCAGACCTGACCACCGTCTCGGGAAACACGGTTTCGGAGCTGCAGGCAACCCAAAAGCGGGTGGCCGATCTTGAAAGTCCAATAGCCATTCATTACAAGGGAATCCTCCTCACTCCGGGCGGCTTCCTGTCGGGGGATACTTACTACCGCAATCGGGCACTGGGAGCCGAAGGAACCCCGTTCAATTCGATCGTGTTTGCTGGCGCGTCGCAATCCCATTTGTCGGAGTTCTACGGCTCCGGCCGTCAGTCCCGGCTCACGCTGCTGTTGCAAAGCAAGGGCGACAACATTAACACCACTGGTTACTACGAGTCTGACTTCGAATCGGCTGGTGTGACCTCGAACGCCAACCAGACCAACGGCTACACACTGCGTGTGCGGCAGGCATGGATTCAGGCGGCCGTGGCGAACGGATGGACCTACACCGGTGGACAGATGTGGAGCCTGGCGGTGGAAACCAGGCAGGGCATGGACAACCGCACCGAGGCGATACCGCAGACCATTGACCCGAACTACACTGTCGGTTGGACCTATGTAAGACAGTGGGGCTTCCGCGTGGTCAAGAACTTCAACAACAAGTTCTGGCTGGGTGCTTCCGTCGAAAACGCGCAGATCAACCCTCCGGTCACGACGGGAACGTCGGCCAATTACCTCGTTGGCAACGCGGGCGCCCTCGGGGGCCTCTACAACAACCAGTACAACTACTCTTATAACAAGTTGCCCGACTTTGTTTTCAAGGGCGTCTGGCAGCCCGCGTTTGGGGGGCACTATGAAGCGTTCATGATCTTCTCGTCGTTCCGTGACCGGGTTTTCCCCAATGCGACCAGCAAGCCGGCTTCAGCCGCGGGCGCTTACAACTCAAGCACCACCGCTGGTGGGCTTGGCCTCAATGGCCGCTGGCTGTTGGCGAGCAAGAAGGTTGAGCTGGGGTTGCATTTCTTTGGCGACAACGGCTATGGCCGTTACGGAGCGGCAGGCCTTCCAGACTACACCTTTAACTCTAATGGCACGCTTGGCAAGATCCGCAATTACCAGTCACTCGGTTCTTTCCAATATCAAACGCCGAAATTGGTTGTCTACGCCTACGGCGGCGGCGAGTATGAACAGAGGCGGTGGAATTACAACGCTGCAGGCAAGCCGCAGGGGTATGGCTCGCCGCTGTTTAATAACTCCGGTTGTTACACTGAGCAGTTGCCCGGAGCAGGCGGCTTTGCTCCTGGCGCGCTCGTGGATTGCACTGGCAATACCCGCAACCTGCTCGAGGGTACCGCCGGCCTCTGGTACAGGTTCTACAACAGTCCCAGCAAGGGCCGCTTCGAGTGGGGGTCGCAGTTCTCCTACGTCGTTCGCAACACCTGGGCCGGCGCTCTTCCTTCCGGCTCCAACAATGTTGTTCACGGCCTACAGCCAACCGCGAATGAGGCTATCTGGGGCACCTCTTTCCGCTATTACCTGCCGTAAGCAACTCGGGTGGCCGGCATTCGCCTGGCCACCCGAGATTTTCCCCCGAGTGCCTGTTTCCTCTCCTGAAATCTTATAGGTTGCTCTGCTCGTGGCCATGGTGTGGCCTGCCCCTTTGCAGGCTAGACCCTCGTCAGAGTTAGTGTGAACTAGCCCAAGTGGCCAAAGAAGCCGCTGCGAGTCCCGCCGCTCGGGTAGTGCGGCGCGATTCGGGGTCCCCAAGCCGCGCCGCGGTTGCGCGGCTTGGGGTGATTCAGCGCCGCGTCAACAAGCCGATAAGAAAGCGGCCTTTAGGCCCTGAGGGACATGCCGATGTCGCCAGCAGGAGTGCATTTCGCAGGCTGGACACGAAGTACCTCAGCGGCTGAAGCCGAGTCTGATGAATGGGCTTGATGCGGGCCTGAAGGCCCGCACTACCCGATCCGGTCTACGCTAACTGTGAAACCG
>Ga0209039_10000832_pt1 | contig 29564 bp, 29 predicted proteins | sample BogFormECP12_OM1_FD_188238 | JGI IMG/M metagenome (GOLD analysis project Ga0209039, IMG submission 188238) | Bog forest soil microbial communities from Calvert Island, British Columbia, Canada - ECP12_OM1 (SPAdes) (version 2) | ecosystem: Environmental > Aquatic > Freshwater > Wetlands > Bog ... | reverse complement strand
AGAGCCTTGCCACAACCGCACTCCTTTATTTTGCGAGCTCTTGGCTTATTACTGAGGCAAGTGATACTCGGCTCACGGTGCTTGGAACGCTGTCTGTTCCCACGATTTCTTGGATCCCTGAATGAAGTATCAGTTTTTCTGCTTCGCCGATGAGAAGCGGATGAACGCATGCAACATGGATTCCTTTGGGACTGAAACCTTTCAGAATCTGAACGGCCGCGACTATGGTTCCCCCCGAGCTGATTATGTCGTCGAAGATTATCACGTTTTTGCCCTTCACTTCGAAGTTTTTAGTCTTCATCGTGATCTGCCCTGTATAGCGATCTCTGTTTTTTTCTAGATATCCGAATTCTCCCCTCAAGGTCTCTCTCGCCTCTTCGGCTAGGTGTACCGCACCCGCGTCTGGCGATAAAGCAAAAGCTCCTGCGTAGCCTCTTTTCAGGAAATATTCAGCTAGAGCGGATATCGCGGAGATGCTTTTTGCTGGAAATGGAAAGCGGAACAGCACGTTTTCTTGATGAATATTTACCGTTATCAAGCGATCTATACCTGCTGCTTGTAGCATGCGGGCTACGGTTTCTGCGCTTATCGCCTCGCCTTTCAGAAAGACTTTGTCTTGACGTGCATAAGCCAGATAGGGCACTATTGCGGTGATGCTTTTGGCCCCATTTCTTTTTGCTGCATCCGCCATGAATGCCAATTGGATGAGTTTCGTGCCCTGAGGTGGGCTTGTTGTTTGAACGATGGCTATGTCCTCGTTTTCGACTTTGCCTTCCAAACGAATGTAGCTTTCGCCGTCAGGAAAAGTTTTGGAAATGACGGGTACAGTTTCGGCTTTGAGGTTTTGGGCTATCAGCTCTCCAAGCTGTGTTGAGGCAGGCCCAAGAACTATCTTCATGTTAATCGCCTTAACCAGAAGAAAACTTGTTTACTTATGTTTCCTTGTTGCAATAGTCGATGAGTTCTTTGGCTCTGTCCATTCTGATCTTCCGCTCTTCAACCATTTTTGCGGCGACTTTATCGACGAGCTCGCCTGTTGCTCCCGCCATCACTGCTATGTTTCTGGCGTGAAGTGACATGTGGCCACGCTGTATGCCTTCGTGAGCTAATGCACGCAAGGCCCCGAGATTTTGGGAAAGACCGACGGCGGCCAAAACTTCTCCGAACTCGTTTGCTGTTTTTACGCCTAGAATTTTCAGTGCGATCTTGGCTATTGGATGAGTCTTCACGGCTCCACCTATCAGACCCACGGCCATTGGAAGCTCGATGGAGCCGACGAGGTCGCCGTTTTCGTCTTTCTCCCATGTCGAGAGCGATGTGTAGTGCCCCGTGTTTGCAGCATAAGCATGAGCGCCGGCTTCGATCGCACGGTGATCATTACAGGTCGCTAGGATTACTGCGATTATACCGTTCAGGATTCCTTTGTTGTGAGTAGCCGCCCTGTAGGGGTCTGCAGCTGCGAAAGCGTACGCGTCTACGATGCCGTCCACCACTTCTTCTCCGCCTACGGAGGCTTTAGGCACGAGACAAGAAGCTCTTACCAATCTTCTTGTAGCCAAGTTGGATATAATTCGCAAATTGACGTGGCCTTTAGCCGCGTGTTCTACTAGGGGAGCCACAGCCTCGGCCATAGTGTTGACAGCGTTGCCTCCCATCGCATCTCGGCAATCCACTTGGATTTCTACGATGAGCATCTGCCCCCTTGAGGTGTTGATTATCTTTGCCTCTAGATCCTTCGCGCCGCCTCCGGCCGAAACCAGCATCGGATCCTGCTCGTTTGCTTTCCTCAGAATCTCGTCTTTCAACTGCAAAACCCGCATCTTCGCAGCGTACGAGTCCCTTATGCTTACGACTTGAATTTGTCCAATCATGATTGGTGGGGTGCTATTTGTATGGAAACCGCCTCCATCCCTCACCATCTTCGCAGCATAACTTGCAGCAGCTACCACTGAAGGTTCTTCAATAACCATGGGTATCAGGTAGTCACGCATGTTTATCAGAAAGTTTGTTCCGATCCCTAATGGCAAGGGAAAAGCGCCGATCACGTTCTCTATCATGCGATCTGCTACATCCATTGGCAGAGAGCCAGTATTCTGCAACAATATTGTCTCTTCATCGGTAAGTCCAGCGAACTCCTTGACGAATGCCACACGTTCCTTTGGGTTTAGTTTATAGAACCCAGGCATCAAAGATGACTTATGCATCTCGTTATCTCCTCCAAGAGACGACGCACACATGGAACCTTCTCGGCTTTTTAAACTTTGGCAAAATCCTCACCCATTCCACTAGCTTAAGAGAAACAAAGGCAACGCAAAGCGTGAGCGATTATGTGCCTCAAGATCGGCGCAGATAATGGCTAGAAGCTGATCCAGCGGCAAGAACCACATGGTTTTGCCCGAAAAAAGCTTCCCTCCCTCACCAAGTATTACAGAAAATCACTTGAAATCAGTATGCTGCAAGCCACTTCTCATCGGGAACAGTCAAAGCGAGGATTGAAGTGCGTGTTAGGGAAGGTTTCTTGTTGGAAGAGCTGTGGCGGATATTCCTAGGTTTTTTCTGATTTCTTTGGCCAGGGTTTCGCCATGGCTGACGCGGAAGTTGTCCGTTATGACGTATTCAGGCTTTGACCGTTTCACGTATTCGAGCAAACCGTTGAAGTCTGAATGGTCGCTTAATGCAACGGAGTATTCTCTTATTCCTGTCTGGCGAGCTGCCGAACCGAATTCCCACCCACTCACTATGATTCGGAAGCTGTTTAAGCCAACATTGTTTTGGCAGTTCATGTGGTAGAAACCGACGCATCTCGAGTTCTGCTGAAGCAGTTCTTGGGCTTCGGGTTCTGTTGAGCTGACAACCTTTCCAACGCGCATGCCATGTTTTTCACAAACTTTTGAGATTTGAAAAACAGCCTCTGGTGCTACGAACGGAACGTTTAAGCCGGCCTCGTGCAAGATCTCCATTACTTCCTGAAGCTTTCCATGATAACCGAAAATAAACACAGTTCCTCGCTGCAGACCCTTCTCTACTAGGGATACTAGCGAAGTCTTAACGTCGCCGTGAAAGGACCTTTTGCAGCAGGGGCTCCCATAAGTGGCTTCAATGACAAGGATATCAGATTCAAGGACAGGTGTGTCGTCTATCCTGAAGTCACCAGTGAACACGATCCGTTTTCTATCCGAGTCTTCGACCAAAACTTGGGCTGCGCCAAGAATATGGTCGGCTGGGAAGAAGGTGATGTCTTCTCCACCATAATGCAGGGGTTTACCGTAATCGAGCGTTTCCACCGAGCCTCCCATAAGAAAAAGGGGGGTTTTCATAACGTCTATCATGTCTTTCGTAGCCCTTGTCATTAGAACCTGTTCGCATGTTCTCAGGCTCTGTCTGAGCCCAGTCATATGATCTGCGTGAGCATGGGTAACCACCCTCAAAGGCTTAGTGGGCTCGAAAGCATCGCATGCGACGCTTTTGCCCAGAATCACCGCACCATTATCTGTTATCGTTGCCTTCACAGACAAACCATCACCATTCCTTTTCTACATCGATGTGAGCCATTCTATGATTTCCCTAGGATCGGCACAATCTATTCTCACTTTTATTGGTCCAAGGGGGGACTCTGAGGTTTCATTAGAAAAAGAGATGTGACCAACGTAGGCTACTTGCTTGTTCAAACAGAAATTGATGCTCTCCTTCTCGACGTTCCGCGAAAAGACGGTTCGAGCTGCTGCGCGGATATGTTCGCGGCGCAGCAACTCAGAGAATTTCACGAGTGATTGCTTCCCGTTTCCTTCAGCTATGAGCAGTTGTGCATCACGAAGCGGTTTGACTTGAAAGTCCATGTATCCGAACACGTTTGTAACGGCTGTCTTGACTTTTTCTAAGGATTCAGTGGGGTTGATTTCAACCTCAATGTGAAGGTTTATTTCTTCCATTTCTCCTCCACCTTCTTGAGAGCTTTTTTAACCATGTTTCTGGTGATGTCTAATGTCTCTTCATTCGCAATCGTGTAGTCTGCCAAAGCAATTGCGTTGCCCAACCCGACGCTTAGCTCACGCATGTCTCTTTGGTGGAAGACTTCCCAGCCTTTTGAATCGTCGCTTCTTCGCCTCCTGTAGAGTCGCTGGAACCTCGTTCCTGGCGATGAGCAGATGGCTATTAGGCTGAAATGTGGAAAATGGTTCAGGAATTCTTCAACCTCGTCTAGGCTTCTTATGCCGTCTACTATAACTTTGGGTTTCTTGGCCTCTCTTATCTTTAGGACGCACCGTTTCGCTATGACGCTTTTTCCTTCCTTTTCTCGCAGTTCCAGCATTATTCTGCCGATGTTTTCAGGGTTAGGCTCCAAATCACGACGCTTCGCCTCGTGCCTCACAACATCACCCATGATGACAGCGTCGTAGTCATTTTCTTCGGCAACCTTCATGACAAGTGATTTTCCTGAGCCAGGCATCCCCGCCACCCCTACGACGAGTTTGGGTTCATCCATTCTTGTAACCTTGGAAATATCGCATTTGTCGAGAGATAGTCTTTTTTATGTTAAAAGCATTTATCACACAAAACAGTGCAGAAGCGAGGAATGTACTTGTCAGAACCCATCAGGAGTTTTTTGGCATTCGAGATTGACAACGAATCCGTTTTGAAGCAACTGACAAAAGTGCAGAAGCTGCTAGTGGAAACTGGAGCAGATCTGAAAACAGTCGAGCCTCAGAACATCCATATGACCATCAGGTTTCTAGGAAACATTGCTGCAGCGACCGTCGACAAGATTTATGATGAAATGAAAAAAATACAGTTCGCTCCTTTCGATGTCAAAGTCTACGGATTAGGCGCTTTTCCTGATGTCCGATATCCACGCGTCATATGGGCAGGTTTAACAGAAGGCTCAGACGAACTGCGCGGAATCTTCACTCAGCTTGAGCCTCACCTCCAGACCCAGGGCTTCGCGCCTGACTCAAAAGGGTTCAGCCCACACCTCACAATTGCCAGAGTCAGATCTGGGAGAAACAAAGCTGAACTTGCCAAACTGATCATGGAAAACAAGAATTACGAATTCGGAACATTGAGAGCCGCTTGCTTGCGACTTAAGAAAAGTGAGTTAACGCCTAGAGGACCAATATACTCAACCCTCAAGGAATTCTGCCCAGAATCCTGAGAAGAAGGATCATAGATGTCTGAGAAAGCGAGAAAAGTTCTTGAGGCGGTTCTCAAAAACGTTACACCCAAGCCCGTTGAACGCGCCAAGATGAAACGTTTAGCTGAGAAGCTGGAAAACACGGTCGAACACGCTGCAAAGTCTGCAGGCGTCAAAGCTGAAGTTCGAGTCGAAGGGTCTTTCGCCAAAGACACGTGGTTGAGTCGGGAGATGGACATCGACGTTTTCATGCGAGTCCCTCCTTCGATTCCGCGTAGCTCATTGGGTGACGTTTGCCTGAAGATTGCCCGGGACGCGACAAGAGGCTATGAACAGATCGAGAGATTCGCGGAACACCCTTACCTTGAAGCCACAGTTGATGGTGTGTCAGTGAACATCGTTCCATGCTATGCCACGAAGCTTGGAGAATGGTTGAGCGCGACAGACAGGACACCGTTTCACACCGACTATATCAAGAACCATTTGGACGAAAAAATGCACAGCGAAGTGCGCTTGCTGAAGAAGTTCATGAAAGGGGCAGGAGTATATGGCGCCGAGATCAAGATTGGAGGCTTCAGCGGCTACCTATGCGAACTGCTAATTCTACGCTACGGCACTTTTACGAAGACACTTGAAGTCTTTGCCAAGCACAAACAACGAACAATCTTGGATATCGAGAACCAGTATAAAAATAGGGAAAACGAACTCGGCATTCTTTTCGAGGAGCCCTTCGTAGTTGTCGATCCCGTCGACAGAACAAGAAACGTTGCCTCCGCCGTTCAGCCGCAAAAGCTCTACGATTTCATAGCTGCTGCTCAAGCGTTTCTCAGAAGCCCGAAAAAAGACTTCTTTTATCCGTCCAAGACAACCGCTCTTAGCACAAAAGAAGTGAAAGTCATTTTGAAGAATCGGGGATCGTCGATGGTTTTTGTCGTTTTTGACTTTGCCAAAACCGTTCCTGACGTGCTATGGGGTCAACTCTACAAGAGTCAAAGGTCTCTTCGCAAGCTTCTGCAGCTGAACAACTTTGAGATTCTTAGAGACGCTGCTTGGAGCGACGAGAAAGACTTGAACACTTTTGTGTTTGAGCTGGAGAATTGTTGCCTTGGATCTGTTGTGAAGCATTTGGGCCCTCCGCTGGACAAGGAGGAGGAATGTGACAGATTCATCTCGAAATACTTGGGGAACGATGACACGGTTTGCGGACCTTATCTGGATGATGATAGATGGGTTGTTCTAATACACAGAAGATTCATTGATGCATGCGACTTGCTAAGGGCAAAATTGGAGGAGGGAGGGAGAAATGCAGGTGTGGCTGATAGAATCTCGCAGGTTTTGAAGAGAGGCTTCAGGGTTTTGGTGAACGAGGAAATTGACGAGGTGTATAGGAGCAACGGCAGTTTTGCGGTGTTCTTGACGGAGTTCTTGCAGGGCAAGCCTAAATGGTTAGAATTCCAGTCAGCGTGAGAGTGATTAGGGTTATTCCAAGTATCCAAGTGTAGAATGCGAAGTAATGGAATCTTTTGCTCCTGACGAGGTTTGAGACGAGTCGGATGGCAACGTAACCTGCAACTGCTGCTAGAACGACGCCGACCAGAAGACCTGTGGAGCTTATGTTCTGGATGGCGAATTGTCCGCGATCATGGTAGGCTTCAAACGCTGTGTCTCCTATTATTGCAGGAATTGAGAGCAGGAATGAAAACTTGAATGCTGTTTCTCTTTTCAACCCCAATATTAGACCAGTTGAAATTGTCGCGCCGCTTCTTGAAAGTCCCGGAAAACTCGCGAGCCCCTGAGCTATGCCCATGATGAACGCTTTCGAAAAGCTTATCGTATCAACATTTTCTTTTCCGATTCTGGAAGTGTAGAGCCATGTGGCGCCGAAAATGAAGGTTATTCCGATTATGAGCAGCGATTGGAAATTGGTCTCAAGGAATTCTGCGTAGAGCACCCCGAGTATTCCTGTAGGGATAGTTGCCACGATTATAAGCGGTATCAAGCGGCCATTTTCTGATTTAAAGTCGAGATGTACGAGGGCCTTGAGTATGTTCTTGATGTCTTTTCTAAAGTAGAACAGAACCACGATTAGCGTTCCGAGGTGCAGAGTTACGTCTAAGAGTGGCGTGACTTGGAGGCCCATGAGTTTTTGAGCTATTTTCAGGTGAGCCGTGCTCGAGACGGGCAGCCATTCTGTCAAGCCTTGAATTATGCCGAGTGTAGCCATTTCCAAAACGCTAACTTGCCCTATCGTGAAGCGAACCGTTTCAGAAGAACCCATAACGCCAGAAGAATCGTTTGCATAAACAATTATTGAATGTGACCCTTCATGGAGATTAGTCAATGTTGAGTTCCCAACCGTTGTAACATTTGCTCGCCCGTCCAAACTGTAAACAGCCCATGAAATCGACGAATTGACGAAGAAATTCAGCGGCAGATTCGATACTGTGTATGTCGTATTGCCAGGCGACGAAATAGATATGTTCAAAGAAGCCTCAGTTGCCGTCAAGAAACTCGTTTGCTCCAGCCCTGTGTTCGAAGCCGCAGAAGCCAGAGGAAATGCGTAGCCTCTTCCTGCGAACAGCAGCCAACCGAAAATGAGCAAGCAAATTAGCAATAAGAAAACTGGTCTGGCAGTTTTTTGACGAATTAATCTCACATGTTTGAGTTTCAGAGCCTGTTACACCTCCAGAAATTCTTCTGTAAGATTTGAGCCAAATGAATCCCTGAGTTGCGGCGTTGCGAATCTGTTTTAAAGACTAGTGAAGATAAGTTGTTTATACGCGTGGTGGTGTGTCCGTGAGTGAATATCCTCCTGGAAGTGTCGATGACCGAAAGATTCTTGCTGCTATGCCTCCTGAAAAGATGCTGGACTACTTTTTCCTTCAAATCAGAAACTTATGGAGAATTGACGGCCTGTACTTTCTAGGCATTGAGAAGAAGTTTGGCACAGAGGCGGCAACGGACATTGATGCTGACGTGTGGAAGGCCATGGCTGAAATAGAAGCAAAGAACATGCAGAAAATGTTCAAAGTTGAAGAAAACCCCGACGTGATAAAGATTATTGAACTTTTACAGAGGTCAAGTTGGGCTCTGGATCAGCCATTCAAAACCATTGAGATAAGTGGCAAAAGCGCAGTCGTTGGCGTGGACAGATGTCGAACCCAAGAGACGCGTTTACGAAAAGGATTGAATGAGTTCCCATGCAAAAAAGTGCGGTTTGGCTACCTGACAAGTTTCACTAAGACATTGAACCCAAAGGCAAAAGTAAAATGTCTCGTATGTCCGCCAGACCAACATCCAAAAGAGTCTTGGTGCAAATGGGAATTTACACTATAACCAGCGAGAATACGCGTGGGCGCCAAAATATGCCATTTTTCAGGAGAAATCTAACACGTATTCGTATGTATCAGCCCTTAGAAAACCCAAGTTCTTATGAAATTTCTGAGCTCCTTCATTCTTTCTGTTTACTCGGGATTTGACTGCCTTGCATTTTTGCCCTTCTGCTTGAGTGATAAAAGAGTGGGCGAGTTGTTTGCCGATTCCTGCTCTTCTCTTTTTCTTATCTACGATTATTGCGTCGATTCTTGCAGTCTTTGCTTCCCAATCAATGTCCATTTGCCAGCTTCCGATTAGGACTCCAACAACCTGACCTTGAAATTGTGCAAGCAGAACTATACCGCTGTCACCAGTAATGAAACCTTCAAAAGTGTTTTTGAAGTCTGCTCCAATGTCTCCATGGTATAATGAGGTAAGCAGAGGAAGACACCGAGAGTAATCGTCGACCCTTGCCTTGCGAATTATGGCTTTGCCTCTAGTCATTAAGGCATCACTGTTCCGAATTCCTTCCTTACGAGTAGGAACTCGTCACGTTCTCTTTTCACGAAAAATCCATTATTGAGATAGAATTCAAGAGGCCCCGTGGGGTTGCTTTCTGAATCCTTACGAGCGTAAGTTTCTATCGTGCTGTATCCTCTTTTCTGCAGGTTAGAGAGCACAGAATCAAGCAAATACTTGCCGATTCCTTTTCCTCTCAGCTCTCGCTTCGGAATGTAGAGGCATGCCAGAAATACAGAGTCGTTGCTGAGCGGACCAGATTTATACTGCTGAACCCTTGGAAAAAACTCGGGCAATGCAAATTGCGCATATCCAACTGATTCATTGTCCAAATATGCAATGATGCCGCAATCCCCAAACTCCTTCGAGACATTCCTGAACCAATCACTTTTCAACTGCTGCGCCCTTTCCTTGCTTACCTTCTCATCAAAATCATCTGTTGATTCCCAATATATGCAATATTGGCAACTATATGGAAACAAACGGAACGTCGGAAGGTCTTTCAGGTTCTGAGATGACACAATCTCATGTCTTAAATTCATCTCTAGTCCCCACGAAGAAGACAGTCTGTTGGTAGGACCTATAACTTTTCTGTAAAATCCAAACAGGCTTAAGAAGGAGCGATAAAAGAATGCTCCGTTATCTTTGCTCTCCTTTTCTATTTCATTGTGGAGGTATTCAACATTGATGCAGTATCAATCCCATGTTGACAATATCGTGGTATCTGCTATCCTGACCGTAGAATGCGCGCGCAGGCGAATTGAATAATTGTTTTTGTTTTTCTTTGGTGGCTTGCTTTTCTATGCCTTTGATGGCTCAATTGTGATTTTCTTTCCATCGCACTAGATACAGGGACTGTCTTGTCCCCTTTACTCTGGATGGGCTCGTTCGGGTTTATGGTTTCCGCTCTTCCCCGCTCAAATCCGACCTCTGTCTTCACGCAAAGTATGCTACACTGTACTGGAGTTCCGGTCTTCCCAAGACGGAGGCAACTATTACGACGGAATAGACCACAGAGAAGATCAGGCACGCGTGTATGCAAGCATTCCGGAGGCCTTGCCACGTTAACCTGCTGTAGGCTAAGCGGGCCTTGACTCTGCCGTTGAGGCTTTCAGACTTCGACCTCAACCTTTTGTAGGCGACGCGAAGATGCTCAGGGCCCTCAACGTCTATGCGTTCCTTCACTGAAGTACACGGGAAGGGTTCTCGCGTCCCTTCAAATGCCTCCAAGGGATGATGTTGCTTATTTTCCTCTTGTTCAGGGCATCAAACACCTGTTCAGACTCAAACTGGCTGTCACCCGCGATTAGCTCCACTTCTATGTCTTCGCCGAGCAGCTTGTCCAGCAGAGGTTCAACAAGCTTCTTTTCGTTGACGTTGGCAGGAGCCTCCACATGTCCTAGTGGGAAGCCTTCGATGTCCACGAGGAACAGCGACTGGTAGCCTAGGATGAAGCCTTTCTTGCCTCTTCCCAGCCTAGCGTCTGGGTCTCCTAAGCCTCGGCTCGTGTCTTGTGGGTCTCGACTGCTCCACGCTGGGAGATCAGTTCCGTCTACGCAAGCCGACTGGACCATGCCCACTGTTGACAAGGGCTGGCTTCTCCTAACCTTCAAGGCTTCATGGCGAAGCCACTTCTCTATTGCATTGAAGCCTTCTGCGCCTATGCGCCTTTTCATCTGGCTGAAGTGGGCTTCGGTCGGCACTTTCTCGCCGTATCCACAGGCAGACCGCATCTCCCTGTATCTTCTAAGTCGTTTGACTAGGTCTTTGACGTAGGGTATCTGTTCCAGTTGACGCAGCATCAAGGCCCGCAAGTCGCATTCAGGATCGTACTCTACAGGCCGTCCCGTGCCCTTAACATGCAGGTCTTTCCAAAGGATTGAGTGAAGAGGAGTTAAATCCAAGCACCCAAACAGAAGCATAGGAGAACCTGGTCTCTTCATTCACACCAAAATGATGAGGTCAGGCTCTCCCTAATTATTTAATTAGCCTGCGCGCAATCAAATCTTCTCTTTCCACGATTCTTAGATTCACATTCTTGCATTCAAGCAACCTCTTTCACCGTTTCTGTCTTCTTGTTTCAGTTCTTATGACTTTTGGGAGAATCCGGGCGCGCTAGATCCTTGGTCATGGTGCGCATGAAAACACTGAAACCAGTTTTCTTGTAAAGTTTTATGGCGTTTTTGTCTGCTGAGAGAACTGAGATTCTAGCTCTCTTGAATCCCTCGGCTTTAATTCTACTCAAGCACTCTTCCAGTAGCTTCTGTCCAATGCCCTTTTTTCTGAACTCAGGCAATACGTAAAGTTCGCTGACAATACCAAAGGTGTCTTGAACTTCGAATGTCATTTCACGTGGAAGAGTGATCGAGGCAAACCCAACGATCTTTTCTTGAATCATGGCAGTCAATAGAATATTGCGGTTTTTGAGAAGCCCTTCTTTGAGAAAATCAAGCCACTTGCGACTGTTGGCTTCAGATGGTATGGTAATAGGTTCAATTTCGAACATCTCTTGAACCAAGCACATCCACAGATTCCTTATTGAACCATCCAAATCTTCTATTCGGCATTCATAAATATGGGTTTTATTTGCAGTAACGTCTTTTGATGATTTTGCACTCATTCGTAGAATCCCAAGTTTGTTTTCTGTTGCTTTTTGATTTAAGATTTCTGTCCTTTGAAGTCTAGGTAGAGTCGTTTGTTCGGATTGGTTTAAGTCTGGAAAGAGATGGGGTTTAGTAATAGTATGTTATTTCTACGAGTACGGTGTTTGTGTAATTGTCTGTGTTTCCAACTCTGATTTCTACGGGAATAGGTAAGACTGGAAAAGTTCCCATTCCTCCGTTGGGTGAGTCCCACCCCACCACACTTGATTGTAATAACCGACTCCATCCGGTCCGCCAGTGTTTAGGCTGTAACTTGAATATATGTTAAAGGCGTGCTTGCTGCTCCAACGTCGACCACAACATATCCTGCATAAGGTGGGTAAAATGTCCAGTTTGTGTAAGAGTTTGCTGGTTGGTTTATGTCTTTGTAAGCGAACCAAACTGTAGATTCATTCAGGTCGAGAATGCTGGTAAGATTATTCACTTGTACTAGGAGTTGAGACGCATTTGTGCCCAGCAGGGCGTTGTATTCAAAGTCATTATGATGATGGCTTGCTACGTAGCTGCTATAGTCTGCAATGGTTCCAATTAGACCAGCTACCAAAACAATACAGATTATTATCAATGCTATGACGACGCTTTTCTTGACTACTTTCTTCGGTTTCATTTCGCTTGGTTCTGATTTATCCATTTTGGGTTCACTGATGTTTGAATTCCCAGTTTATCTTCTGTTGTTATGCAGATTAAAGATTTCTGTACGTGCCTTGTCTGTTCCTCACATTTCAAATCAAAAAGACATTTGTGGCCATAAAGTCTTATTCTTTCTCCTCGACTGATTAAATGCAATCAACCGTTAAACGCGCCGCTCTTTAGGAATGCCTTCAAGCTAGCTATCTCTTTTGAATATCTCTCTAAACTAGTAATACTTTTTTAGGAAACGTGCCTTCTCCGGGAATGACGCGTTATGTTGAAGGGGGCGTAATGGTGAAATGAAATGTCATCTTTGAGTTGGTGGAGGTATCGCATGCTTTTAGATATATTTGTTGTAGTTTAGAAGACTGATCCAACCGTACGTTGCGCAGGTTCTCGCACTCTCTTCATCAAAGGTTATCTCCATTGGCTTGTGCCTTTCAGGTGTCTGCCTAAGCAGGTACTTTTCAAAGCGGGTGGCCCAATCCACTTTGAACAATGCAATTGCAAATGCTAGTCCAATGCCTGTGCTTATCGCAATAGATGTCAAGTCGTTTCCCACGCCAAATACGTCTCCGATAATGCCAATGGAGAATCTGCCTCCGTAAGCCACTGCCAGGCTCAAGAGTAATTTCCCAGTGACAGCAGGCACGAAAGCTTTGATTGGATTGTAACGGGAAGCGCCGAGCGGAATGAAAACCATGTCATCCGGCAAAGGCGTCAAGGCAAAAGCGAATATTGCGATGGCGCCGAACCTGTTAAAAAGCTTCACAAGAAAATCCACGTTCTTCTTGTATTTTCCAGTCAAGACTTTCTTGCTGCTGAGACCCAGTAAATACCCAGAGACTTCTCCAATTGCTCCGCCAAGCGTTGCAGCCAAAGCAATCAGTAGAGGCGCAAAAACCCAATCGCTGCCAACTTTCAAACCTGCAAGAGTGAAAACAACAATTGTGTCCGGAACCGGCACAATAATAGACATGGCACCAGCTAAACTCATGATAAATATTCCCAAATAACCATATTGCACACAGAGATTGTACATCCAAGTGAAAATACCTTGGAACTGCAGCATAATTCCCCAATTGTTTACAGTCCCCAAACAACCTTTACATTATTAACTCTTGTTCAAAATTAGACACGATCTTTTCCACAATCTAATCATGCTCCCCACACAATGATGGTAACGACCCTGCTTCATTTTCCTGAAGCAAAAATGCTTCTTACGCAGCAGTTCTTCATGACAAAGCAAGCTTCCGCTCTGGCGCGCTGCCCCAGAAGTGATTTGTTATTAGGTCTTGCGGATTTTTGCTACAGCGACTGCTCCGGTGAATACACTGCTGTTCAGAAACGTGAGTTCTCTGCCTGAGTCCAGAAGAATCTTTGTGTAGAATGGTGTAAGTTCTTTGACTACTCCTTCTTGATTAATGTAGGTCGTTAGGACTCGGTCGCCGAGAGAGTAGGGAAGTCTTCCTCGTACTGGCGTGTCTGAGGGTGAGAAGGATGTGATTATGACTCCTCCTTGAACTATGGCGGTGTTGGGGATGACCATTACTCCTCCAATGTCGTTTCTTATCCTTGTGACCATGGTTGTTATCTCTTCAACTTTGCCTGGAACATTATTTACCATGACAGCGTCGCCTACTCCGAAGGGATGAGTCATGAATACGAGCGTTCCGGCGAGTATGTTGCCGACGAAAGTAGATATCACGAGGCCGATGACGATTGACGCTATGCCTCCGCCTACCAGCAGCGTTGTGGGTGAAACGTCGAATATACCGAGTGTCGCGAATAGGACTATGATCCCGACAATTAGTATCATGAAGAATTGGAAGATGACAGCCAGATGGATGCCAACGTATCTTGACAGAAGGGGCTTCGAGCGTCTAATAACGAATATGATGATAAGGCCAAAACCAACGGCTATCATCGTCTTTATCGTCTGAGAGATCAATGTAGTGAGCTGCGAGCTCTTCGCAATCAGTTGGTCGAAAGAGAACACGAGACCAAAGGCCACAATTGTTAACAGTGCAACAATGAAGACAAACCGTTTGATCGACGACATATACTCTGGCAATTCTGTTCACGCCTAAAACGACACTATGCAACGAATCCTATTCTAGGTTTTCCCTCAATCTAGACTTTTGAAAGAAACGCTTAGGCAATATATGTGCAGTCGACAAGTGTTCCTATTCTAAAGGAAAGGGTTGATTCCATGGTTTGAATTGTGTGCTTACTTCTGGTCGCCTTGGACCAAGCTTGGTTTAAGAAGAAAGGATTTCTCTTCCTCATTAATTACAGAAATCACTCGCCCTCCAAAACTCTTATGTGGATGTCTTGGGGTCCACCAGGCACTCATCAAAACATGTGGTGAAAGCTCTTGAGAGCTTGAAGGAAATGTGTCATGACTCTGTGAAAAAACAAATCTTCGATTTGGCACTTTCGTGGGGCAAGTTTGAGGGCTGTCTCTGTTCCTAGTTAAAGCTTGTTCTACGCGGCGAACTGAGACCTGTTGGAGAAGCTTATATTAGTTACTCTTGGAAGCCTTTGACGTATGAGTGCATTTGTCAAGAAGTACTATACGTCGCTAGTAGTGGTTTCGAGTATTGTTCTGGGCTTCCTTTTTTTGCAGTTAGGAGCGATTTGGAAGCCTTACTTGTCCATCTTGCTGATGTTATTGATGTTCTTTGTCATGTTGGGCATAGATCCAAGAGAAATCGTGAATTCAGCAAGAAACTTACCGTTGGTGTTGACGGGTTTGATGACCGTTTTTGTTCTCGTTCCTGTATTATCCCTCATTGCGAAACCATTTTTCTCGTCCATCGTTTATATTGGAATCGTACTTGCTCTCTGTTGCCCTTCTGCTGTTGTCTCTTCGTTTTGGACGAAATTGTTGAAGGGTGACGTTGCTACTGCCTTGGTCATGAGCATAGCAACGAATCTGCTGTCGGTAGTCACGATACCGGCGACGATGCTTCTTGCCGCGGGTACAGCCTTGAACGTTGACGTAGTGAGCATGATGCTGAATCTTGCAGAGATAATCCTCGTACCTATGGCGGCTTCCTATCTGCTAAGGAAATTCGTACGCATCGAATGGAACAAAATTAATGCCTACGGCTCTCGGATAGAATTGGGTCTGCTTGTTCTCGTGATATGGGGGTCTGTCGCCTCAGGAGCTAAATATGTAACAAACGAGGTGCCAGAGTTCGTGTCGTTGAACGTCTTCATGTTTGCAATACTAGCGGCCGCTTTTGCGTTGACATATCGTCTCACCGAGCGTTTCGGCCACAAGAGAGCAATATCGATAGGAATTGCGACTACCGTTAAGAATGCGGCTCTCTCGTTAGTCATAGGTTTGGCAGCTTTCCCAAATGCGCCACAGGTGCTGCCGCCTCTTATTGCGAATCTCATCGCGCAGAACCTGTTGCTCATACCAGCGAAGGAACTGACGAAAGAGATACCACGTATAAGCCAGCCTGTTCCTAGCTGACGAAGGGTAGAGGGACGAAGGGAGAGTTGCTAGTTCGTAAACATGGCATATATCTTTCAAATAGCAGTTTATATTGAAGTTCTTTCATAACATTGGCGATTAACATGAAATCTGATCTTGTGTACGTTGGAATCAGAGTAACAAACCTGCAGAAGTCTCTGGATTTCTACACGAAAGTGCTCGGCATGAAGATTAAGGGTCAGGGCAAAATCGAGCAAACCAAAGGGGAGGCTGTCGCACTTGAAAGCAAGACAGATGGCCCTATTCTGGAACTCAACTACTACGAAAGAGACAGTCCGTTCAATACGAAATACGTTGTGGGAGAAGGAGTGGACCATCTCGCCTTCAAAGTGGAGAATCTAGACAAGGCCCTCGAGGAAGCAAAGAAAGCTGGACACAAGACAGTTCTAGAGATGAAAGCAAACAATAGCCGGTGGGCCTACATAGAAGATCCTGACGGAATCTGGATAGAACTCTTCCAGTAACACGCCTCCCGGGCAAACGCATTTTCGGTAGGCGTCGCAAGACAAACCGACTAGAATGCAGTGAAGATTTTAGGAGTAGGGGAAGCAATTTTGCAGTGTTCAGTAGACTGCCACAATTTTGCCGAAGTATAATGTATGGAAGTCGCCTTTTGAGTACAGAAGTGTTTTGACGTCGGCTGGGACCTGTTCGGGCTTCATCTCAAGTTTGTACACGACTTTGCATTCGTAATGAATCTTGCATTCTTTTATTACGGGCACGTTTACTCCTTTGCCTTTGACGGGGGTCATCTTGCATTCTTTGAATTTGTCGTGGTCTCTCCCGCTGATTGTGCCGCAGATGCCTACTGTTTTTTCCATTCCTTTATCGGGGATGTTCACTGTGAACTCGTCGCTGTCCTCAACAAACTCATGCGTGAACCGTGAATGTCTCACAGCCACTAGGAAGATGGGCATGCGCCAGAACACGCCTATTAATCCCCAACCTATCGTCATAACGTTATGTGCACCATTCTTTTTCGAGCTGACCAACAAGCAACCTGGACTCTCTAGTTTCTTGAGTGATTCAACAGTAAACTCGTCAATCTCGACCTTCAAATCTAACACCTCAAGCAGTCAGTCATTAATCGGTTATTTGAATATTTTACAGCGGCTTTCCACATTTTATGCACTTTGCGCTTATGGGTGGTTGGATGGTATGGCACTTTTTGCATTCTACGACGAGTTGCGCGTTGCAGTTTTGACAGTAGTCGCCGAAGAAAGTGGGTTTTCCACATTTCGGGCAGTTGATTGAAAGCTGGAGGCCGCAGTTGCTACATCTTGCCCAGCCAGTTTGAATTGGGGTTCGACATTTTGGGCATCTTGTTTCGAGTGGATTCACTTTTCCACACATCGGACAGACTTTTGCGTTTGGCGGAACTAGTTGACCACAGTACTTGCAGGGTTTCTTGAAGCTGGAAATTACGTGTCACCGCTGAACAGCTCTAAAGAGGATTTCGTAATATAGTTTTGCACTAATTTCAGTTAAACATAACCTTCTTATAATTCTCAGATCCAATCTTTGTTCAGAAACATGGGAGTTGATGGGATGACCTTCATTCCGTTTACGAGAAACTTTGCAGACAACAGCACGGAAGCCGGATTCCAGTTTACGTTCTTCTGCGATGTTTGTCAGGATGGGTATAAGACTAGCTTTGTAGAATCAAAAACGTACAAGAAGGTAGGGCTTCTGAGAGGCTTGGGCAGAGCCGCTTCCTTGGGCTCATCGGTCCTAGGCCGAAGCGGAGGATACCAAGCCGAGAGTGGAACTGACGTAATCGCCGAAAGATTTCAAGGAATGTCTCCTGCATGGCACAAAGAGCATGAAGAGGCGTTCAAGCTGGCTCAAAATGAAGCCATGGGACACTTTCATAAATGCCCGAAATGCATGAAATATGTGGACGACACCTGCTGGAACGATGAGGATGGGCTGTGCATTGAAGACGCTCCTAGAGCTGCGTCGGAGATAGCAGCGGCCAGAGCTACTCAAAGGAAAGAACAGATTTGGAAGAAAGCTGAAGAAACACAAGTCTTCACTGGCGAAATCAAAGCCACTCAAACCATTTGCCCGCAATGTGGAAAACCTGCAGGAGCAGGCAAGTTCTGCACGAACTGTGGAGCACCTCTGGACATGTTGAAATGCACAAGATGTGGTGCACAGAACCCTCCAGGCACGAAGTTCTGCGGAGAATGCGGAAACAAACTCTAGAACCCACGTGACGCTGACTTATTGATTCTGAGCAGTTAACAGATGGTTGAAAGAGATCAAGTTTGACCAGCGACGAAGAAACGGAAGAAATTGCAATCGAATGCATAATGAGCTACACGCTTCAAGACGAAAACAGCAAGCAGACAGCCAGTGGTGAATGCAAAGGAGCGGTCAGCAAACAATACCTCACCATAATTCCGAAATTTGGAACAGTTTTGCCCTTCCATCTCAGGGAAATAGAAGCCCTCGAGGCAGCTGGCTTCAAGCTAACTTTGCCGATGTTTTCAAAGGAGAAACTTGTACTTTTCAATTTAGGGCACTGTTTTGAAGACTTTCAAAGAGTTCTTGGAAACCTCAGAAACGAGGTTATAATCAAGGATCTGCTCATGAACGAGACCATCATAAAACTGGATGTCAACACGGATTTCACGTACACGGACGAAAAAGGAAACGAAAAACAGAAAGGACCTGCGAGGATTCGCCTCTACGAGACAGGCATGGTCATAATTCCACAAATTGGCGAGTTTCTGAGAGTATCCTATAGCGACATCAATAATGTTTCAGAGAGAGACTACACGGTAAAAGTTGGGACGGAACGAGGTGATGGATTTCTTTTTCAGAGGATGGGCTCTGAGTATGACTCCTTTGTCAAACAGTTCTCCATGATTTATGACGAGCTGCAAAAAAAGGCAATTTCCTCGCTGAAAGCACTCTACCCACCAATAGACTCCGTTTCACTCAGAAAAGCAGCAGCAATCATGAGAGAAGGAAAAGCAGCCAAACGCGCGCAAATCGAAGCCGTTAACCCAAAGCTTTGGATGGAACTGGAGAAAAGAATAACCTCCACTGGACTGAATGAGCCGTATGCTTTCCTGAAGGAACTAGGCGTACCTGAGAAAACTGCAATAGGTTTTAAGCGTGGACTGATGGGCGACCTAACGGGTGAATACATTTGGTTCCTAATACCCATCTATGGTGCTCCTGACAAAGGATACGGAAACTCTATCGCCATGGAAGCTGCAGAGATACCTGGAAAACCAAAAGAAGCTGAAGAAGAGAAAGCAGAAGGAACGGATGAAACAAAAGGAACAGTAGAAAAAGAGACAACCGGAAAAGCCACTTATCTCTTTAGGATGGTTGGCAGAAGAGAATATCCAGGCTTAACGAACGGGCAGTTGGACAGTAATGTTGACGAGCTCATCAAGGTAATAATCGATGTATGCTTGACATAAACTTCCGAAGAGAACCCATCTATCTGCCAGAGGATAGGTTCGATGAAAATGACTACATCAAATACAGAATCGCGCTGCGCAAAGTCCCGTCATTGAAGCTTCTCAGAGATCTTTTCATTGGAAGAGTAATACACGCTTCGCCCCAACAATGGAAGAACGACGTGTTGGAGCTGCTAAAATTCAACGTGTCAACCCGAGACGACTCGACAAAATGGAAACAATGAGAACAATCTTTCATTTCATCAACTTTAGAAAGTTCTATTTACTCGCAATATCTCGGAAAGACATGCCCCGCGCCATTACCGTTCAAGAGAGAGAATATTAATAGGAAAAATCGAGAAGCAGAAAGATGATTAACTATGACCAAGACTTGGTGCGAGAAGCTTCAAGACAGCAAAGACCTGCCGAAAGTTGAAGAGATTACCGGGAAGATGAGCAAGAAATGGGGGACAGGCACGGTGGTCATTCCGGCTCCGTTGGAAGTCGATGAGTTGATGAAAAGAGTCCCTGAAGGAAAAGTAACAACGATAAACGACATTCGAGAGGCACTGGCAAGGAAACACCATACTACGATTGGCTGTCCCATCACAACGGGGATTTTTGCATCGATCGCAGCGCATGCGGCAAACGAACAGAAACAAAGAGGCATCAAAAATATTACAGCCTACTGGCGGACCCTCAAAGTGGGCGGTGTGATAAACGAAAAGTACCCTGGAGGAACGGAAGAGCAGAAGAAACTGCTAATAAAAGAGGGCCACATGGTGACACAAAAAGGAAAGAAATGGACCGTAAATGATTACGAGAAATCATTGGTGAAGCTCTTCTAGTCTCCAGCCTTTGCACTTTTCAGGCGATCTTGGATCTCGCAATTAGGCCTCTGATTTCGTGCAAACCAACAAAAAGAATTCTCAGATACACTTTTGCGCTGAGAGAGAACAGTCACGTTGCCTTCAGTCAAGGATTTATAATACATTGATTTCTGTTTTTTGCTTGTTATCTCCATAGTGCCGGTCGTAACCATTAATAATATGATTGGAGAGAATGCTTCGAGTCTTGTCGTGTGAGGGAAAAGAAACGAGTGTTCCAGGCAAAAAGATTGTTCTGACTTCTTCGGCTACAGAGATGAGTGATTACTTTAACAATCCATTTGCTGCTTTTATAGCAGGGTTCGCGAAAGGCCCATTTCCTCTCTGGTTCCTCAGGAAGATTATCTACCCATCCGTGGAAAGCAACGGTGACGGTAGCGCCAAATACGCGCCTTATGGACTCAGAAAAGTCGAAGCCTTGCTGCTCCAAAACGGTTTCAAAGAGTCCGACATAGCAGTCGTTCACCCATCGAATCTCGACGCGTTCATCGGCCCCCATACCAAAGTGGTCGGCATCTCCTCGATGGATCCAACAGGCATGGGCTACGTCAGCAAAACATATTCAACCTTAGTGGGAGGCGGACCCCCCTTGAACGCCGTTGAATTCGAAGTTTTGGTGAAAAATCAGAGCATAAGAAAGTACAAGCCCAAAATAGTCGTCGGCGGTTACGGCTCTTGGCAGCTCGACAGGAAGAAAGTGGCAGAAACCTATGGAGTAGACTGCGTCCTGATCGGTGGAGCCCCCGAGACAATCATTGATATTTTCGAAAAAGCATCAAATGGAGGCTCTCTCCCGAAAGTGGTACGTCCAGCACACAACTCAGATGAAATGAATTTGCCTCTGATTAAGCATGCTGCAATCCATGGTGGCGTGGAAATATCGAAAGGATGTGGCAGAAACTGCCAGTTCTGCACGCCTACGCTGCTAAAGAAGTGCGACGTGCCTTTAGAAGGGGTGATGAACGAAGTCGAGACCACCGTTCGAGAAGGCGCATCTGGCATAACACTGATAACCGAAGACATGTTTCTCTATGGTGCCAAAAACGGAACCTTCATACCTAACAGGGCAGCCGTGTATAAACTAATCAAAAGCGTAGCAGATTATCCTGGCGTCAAATCAATACAGCCTTCGCACACGTCTCTGGCTCCCGTCGTCCATGACCCAAACATGGTCAAAGACGTCGCTGAGATTCTCGTTGATTACAATTGGTATTCTCATGGAAAGAAGCCCATCGTGACCTCTGAAACAGGAATTGAGACGGGCAGCGTCAGGCTCATAAAGAAATACATGGCCGGCAAACCTCTGCCATTCAAACCCGAGCAATGGAAGGAAGTAGTCAGCCAAGCTTTCGGGATACTGAATGACAACAACTGGTACCCACTGGCCACATTAATCGTCGGCCTCCCCGATGAGACAGAGGAGGATGTGTCTGAAACACTTGAATTAATGGATGATCTTAAGGACTTCAACGCCTTCTATGTCCCCCTGTTCTTCGTCCCCCTTGAAAACTGCCTTCTCATGAACAAACGCGGAGCCGAACTTGATTCACTCTCCAAGATCCGATGGGAATTCCTCAGTCGCTGCTGGCAATACAACATCCGAATCTGGCGCGACACATATCTGGAACACAGAGTCACGAATCCCGTTCTCTCCAAAGTCGTCAAAAAGATGTTGATACCGTACGCTGCGAAAGTTGCCGAACTCTACTATGGAAGGACACGTGGAGAAGCCATGAAAGAATTCATTTGGAGAATGGCAAACGCCTGACAAACGCCACGCAACCGACCTCCTTAATTGATCACCCGTGATCAACGATGTGAAAAACAGGGACCCTTGAACCCTAACGTCTCAGTTCTGAGACCAACGACGAATCGGTTATATTCTCTGAAGGAAATAACTGCATGTTTGGTGTCGTTGATGGTTGACGTCAACAAACTCCTAGATTACAATGAAAACGTGAGACACAAATATTTTGAAACCCTAACGAAGCTGACTTGGAGAGAATTCACCGCAGATAGAGAAGCAAGCTTCAACTCTATCAGAAACATATTTGTTCATACTTTAACCGCTGTCGACTACTGGCTGGATTTCCTGCAAGAGGAAAACTTTTGCTCCAAGAGGAAATACGATGATTATGGAACATTCGAAGAAATCAAAGCATACATGGCTAGCGTAGAGAGCCGAATGCATTCATTAATCAACTCGCTATCGACTGAAAAGCTGAATAAGACCTGCAAAGTCACAGACGAACAAGGAAAAAAACTATTCGTAACAGCTGAAGATATCTTGATTCATGTTTTCGAGGAGGAAGTCCACCACAGAGGAGAATTGATAGCTCTTCTCTGGCAAATCAACGTTGAACCACCCCAAATGGGATGGAAAGGGCTCTAGCAGCACACAACTCACGAGAAGTCGCATGTGACAGAGACAGAAAACAAAAGCTTTTAACTAATCTTAGATTATTTTCTCGTGAGTCCTAGATAAGCCAGATTAATGGATAATCTGAGCTCTCGAAAATCAGGAAGAAAAGAAAAATGAAAACAAAATGGTTTCTGATGATTGCCGTCGTCGTTCTTTTGGTCACCTTCGGAGCTGTGCAAGTTAACGAAGCAAAGGCAGCAACGGAGCGTAATATTACCCTCTATGGCTCAAGGTATGGTTCCTTGGCAGGTTGGGGTTTCACTGCAGCAAGCATATCGAGTCCTGGTCCAACCATCACGGTTGAGCAAGGCGACATAATCAATCTGACCCTCGTAAGCAGTGACGGGCACACACACCATTTCTTTGTCAGCTACTCGAATCAGTCATCTCCAGGTACAGGTGATCCGCAGTCAAGCGATTTTTCGGGGACATTGAACTATGCTTTCACTGTCACGAGCACGGTTGGAACCTACAGGTACGCCTGTATATATCACCCTGACGTGATGTGGGGATACCTACAGGTCGTGCCGACCGGTACGATTCCAGAATTCCAGCCATTAGTAGCATTGTCACTGTTGGTCGCTGCAACCTTCGCAACCGCGTTTATCTATAAAAGGAAACATCAAACCTAACAATTTGTTCCCCTCACTTTTTCTTCTAAACAATAAGCATTCAGTTCCCACAATAAAGTAGACTTAGAGATGAAAAACATCCAGACGTTCATATGCAGAATCTCACGTTTTGGTTAGTTCCATTTGCATGAACGAGTTCATTCTGCCGTTAGCTGTCTGATTGGTTGTGACTTCTGTAAGACTCAAAGGTATTAGAGTTTTCTAAGCAGGTATAGAGCTGAGACGACGACCATGGCTGCAAGAGAAAAAATCAATGAATAAACAGTGGAGATTGCTAGTGAGTACATCAATAGGAAGCAGCTTGCTAGTCCCAGAAGCGGTATCAGTGGGAACAGCGGAGCCTTGAATGTTTTTAGATTAGGCATTTTCTTCCGGAGTCTTATTGCTGAAGAATGGAGGATTATGTGTGTGATGAGCATTGAGAAGCTGGTTATCGCCGCGGTCTGCAACAGATTTGATGTTAGTGCCAAAACGGACATGAGGGCTCCTGTGACTAGAATAGAAAGGTATGGTGTCCCAAGCTTCGAGTTCACTTTGGCTAAAGCTTTTGGAAACTGGCCGGTTCTGGCCATAGCAAATGAGACTCGGGAGAGACCGAGCAGGTTGGTAAGAAGCACGCTTGCAGTTGCGACTAAGGCACCCAAGGAAACAGTCGCGACAACGGAAAAGCTTCCAGTCGCTTTCGCGGCGTCAGCGATTGGTGAACCTGATCCTGCGAGCACTTTGTAATTTACTAGGCCCGTTGCAACGACGCCTGTCATGACGTATAGGATGATCGAAGCGGCAAGCGCAAGAAAGATGGCTAATGGCAAGTTTCTCTTGGGGTTCTTGACTTCCTCGCCGAGAGCCGCTATTCGGCCAAAACCCAAGTACGCGAAGAAGAGAAAACCTGCTCCTTGCAAGATCCCAGATACTCCGTTAGGCGAAAAGGGGGAGTAGTTTTGAGAGTTTATGTGAAAAGCTCCTATAACAACGAAGAAACAGAGGACGAGAATCTTAACGACAACTAAGACGTTGTTTACTCTAGCGGAGTGCTTCAGACCGACTAAGTTTAAGGCTGTTAAAGCTAAGGCCGCCGTGACAGCGACTATTTTCAATGGGAGAAGAGGTAGCCCCCCCAAGCCCGCGTCTCTCAAAGTCAATTCGAAGGATACAAAGTAACCTGCCAATCCTATGCACACTGCTGAACCGGCGACTATCTGTGCAAACAGCCACATGCAGCCCGAGACAAACGCGACGAAGGGATTCAGCATTTCGTATGCGAAAATGTAGGTTCCTCCTTCTTTAGGAATCGCTGAGCTGAGTTCGGCGAAACTGATTGCCGTGAAAAGTGCAACTATTCCCGCGACAATCATAGAGATCACGACTGCGGGCCCAGCATAACCCACCGCCAAGCCTAAGACGACAAATATCCCAGCTCCGATTATCGCTCCGATACCGATAGCCGTAGCATCGAAAAGATTCAGAGTCCTCTTAAGCTCCACCACTTACCCCACTGCAAATCTGAAAACAATGCGCTTATAATACATTCTATAAAGCGCGCGCCATGTGAGGGGAGCATGAAAGCGGACCGATCATAGCGAATTGGTTCAGGGAACAAATGCGTGGAACGAATTAAGGAAATGTGTAATCAACTCGGGGTAAATTCCTATTATGAAAGAGATTATTGCGAGTACAAGAAGCGGGGCTGTCATTGAAAGAGGCGCTTCCTTCACGTCTTTGAGGGAGGCGGGAAGTGGACCGAAGAAGATTCGCACTGCGGGCCAGAATGTGTATACGGTTGTGAGGAAAGTTGCCAGAATACCTATGACGGCGATTGCCATGTAGATTTCTGAGCCTTCGATGCCTTTTTGGAAGACTCCAGAGAAAAGCATCCATTCGCCTTGGAATCCGCTGAGAGGAGGCATTGCAGATAGAATCATTGATCCAATTATGCAGAGGGTTGCAGTTATGGGCATTTTCCGTGCTAGGCCACCCATTTCTTTAACGTTTCGGAGCCCTGTCTGCGTGAGCAATATGCCTGCGACTGAGAAGAGTATGCATTTACCGAGTATGTGGCTTAGAAAGTAAAAGATCCCACCCATTGCCCCCAAAGTAGTGAGGCTTGCGACTCCGATGAGAGTGTAGGCTGTTTGGCCTATTGTTGAGCAAGCATAGAGGCGTTTGATGTCATCCTGTCCCATCGTCAAAAATGCTCCGTATATTATCGTGATGAGTGCCAGAACCATCAAGGGGAGGCTGAACACTTGAAAGCTACCAGGCATCTGACCATAAAGAAGTCTGGTCATGACGTAACCTCCAGCCCCAACGACGGGAGCCACGACCGCTGCGAAGGACGTGGGTTTTTCACCGTGTCCGTACGGAAGCCAAGCGTGAACGCCGAAGACAGCCATCTTTACAAGCCAACCCGCAACGATGAAGAGACAAACCCAGAACCCTATGGAACTTCCATTTAACTTGTTTAGGTCACTGATTTCGAAGCTTCCATCGGCGGAAGCAGTTCCAGCAATTACGATTCCGATGAGAAAGAAAGCGGCTCCGATGTGGTTCCAGATGAAATACATTATGGCTACTCTGTGCCTGTCAACATAGCCGAAGAGGTCAATCATGAAGTAAGAAGGAACCAATACCAATTCAACGAAAATGTAAAGTTCGATAAGATTAGTCGAGAGTGCTATTCCCATTAGACCCGTCGCGAAAAGCAGGTAGACAGCATAATAGACGCTGAACATACCGTTCGCGTCTTTACCGTACAACTGCTCAATTCGGTTTTCCATATAGCGCATGCTGTATACGGCGCTTGCAGTCAAGACGAACCCTATGATGAGAGCGAAGGGCAAGCTTAGGCCATCTGCTATGAAGCCAAACTTCAAGTTCAGAACGCTTGTTGTCCAGCCGTACTCCTCAGTTATACTGGTCTGAGCACTCCAGAAGTTGAAGCAGCCTATCAGCAAAAGGAGAGTTGTGTAAGCCAATGCTGCAAAGGCCAGCCAGCCTAATCGTTTGCCCAGTTTCTTGCCTGCAAACACCGAGACAACAGCTGCGGCTATTGGAAGGGCGATTATTTGGAGCAACATGTATGGAACTTGCGTGTCAAAGCACCCCCAGTCGCCATAGCACGAGCAGCAAAGCAACGATTAACCCGATGAAGTAGGCCATATTAACTGACAAGATTCCCGTCTGCAGCTTCTTCAAGCCTCTGGCTAACCCCGCAAAACCCCTGGGAACCTCAACGTTGAAAGCTTTGTCCAGAGGATTCTCAATAAACCTGACGACCCCGTCCTTGGTTGCGAGGGCGCCGTTCACGAACACTTTATTGTAGAAGCTCTCTAGGTACCAGCGATTCCAGAGGAAACCATACACAGACTTGAGCAGTGAATGCTTCTCGATTGTGCTTTCTGGACTGGCTTTTTGTGATATGAAGAACCGGTAGGCAGGGATAAATCCGATGATTATCATCAAAGTGGAGCTTGCAGCCACAGCCACTTCCAACAATGGCGCTACAGAAACTGCACTTGTGGTGCTCACTTTAATCGAAGTGAAATTTAGGGGGGGCTGAGTGAAGTACGTTTCGAACAAGCTCGATAGATAATTGCTCACCAAAGGCCCCACTAGTCCGATCGCAACGCTTATCGCTGCCAACAGGCCCAGAGGAACCAGTTCCAGAATGCTTGTTTTGCCGTGATGTTCTGTCACCGCGTAAGATTGTTTTGAGTTGAATATGAGCCCCATGAATCGAACGACGTAGAAAGCGGTTAGAATGACCGACCCCAATGCCAACGCGAATAGTCCGTATTGACCAGATTGCCAACACGAAATCAAAACGTCGTCTTTGCTCCAGAAACCCGAGAAGGGTGGGACACCCATCAGGGACATTCCTGCAAGCCACATGAAAAGCCAGGTTAGGTACATCTTTACCCGGGAAAGATTCATGTCCGACATGTAGATGGTACCCGACTCGTGGATGACCATGCCTGCTCCCAAGAACAATGCGGCCTTGAATATGCCGTGATTTATCAGGAAGAAAATGCTAGCGGCCACCCCGGCAGCCAGATTGCCGGAGCTTATTCCTGAAACCCCCAAGGCAAGCATCATGTAGCCGATCGAACTCATGGTTGAGTAGGCGAGGGCTTTCTTGAGTTCCTTCGCAACGAGCGCCTGAGATGCCCCTAAGAAAAGCGTGAAACCTCCGACAGCGGCCACTAGGCCGAAGAAGACCAAGGCTTCTGGAATGTTAGGTGTGAGTATCCAATACGCCACGAAGAAGATAGGCAACAAGCGGGCTACGAGGTACACTCCAGCCTTCACCATCGTTGCAGCATGGATAAGTGCGGATACAGGTGTTGGTCCTGCCATGGCTTCTGGAAGCCATTCTTGAAACGGGAACTGCGCGGATTTTGCAAAAGGCCCGAGCAGAATCAAAACGGCCGTTAGGGAGAGAAGGCCAGGCGTCTTCGCCATCGCGGGCAGCCATGTGCTGGCGGTCGTGATCATGCTCATGAAGTTGAACGTGTGAGAGTAGAGGAATAGGATGATTATGCCTCCTAGCAGTGCGATGTCGCCGAAAGTTGTTACAAGGAGGGCTTTTAAGCCACATCTGGAAGGTTTCCAGAAAGAGTAGGGAGACGGTCCGCCTATCCAGTGTTCCTTTTCGTCTGCGTAGTAGTAGCCAATTAGGCCGAAGCTGCATAATCCGACGATTTTCCATCCTATGAACATTAGTATTAGGTTGTCTGCCATTACGAGCAGAAGCATGCCGCTCATGAAGAGTGACATGAAGAACCAGAATCGGGTAGCGTTCTTGTCGTCTTCCATGTACTTGACTGAGTATATCAGAATTAGCAGGCCTACAAACGCGACGATGTTGCTTATGATTATGCTCAGTGGATCGACAAGCATGCCCACGTCAACGGTCGCGTTGCCGGGCAGTGTGAACCAGAAGGCTGTTTTGTCGAGAACCTGTGCTCCTGAAAGATTCGGTATCATGGAGACTGTCATGACGAATCCGAGGAACGAGAACAGTACCACTGTTGCGTCTCTGATTTTTCTTCCGACCTTTGCTAGTGCAAGTGCGAGAAGCGCGCCGATTGCTGGGAAGATCCATGTGAGCCAAGGCGCGATGTCAGAGTTCCAAAACATTGTCTCAACTGCCTCCTACCCGCAGGAGTTCTTGCGCAGCCTGCTGAGCGAGTTTCATCACTGGTTCAGGATAGATTCCGAAAAGAATTATCAACGCAACCATTATTCCGATTGGAATCAGCATTACTGTTGGAGCCTCCTTCGCTTTGGAAACGGCTTCAGACATTGATGGCTGAATCATTGTGCCCAAGACTCTCAGATAGTAGGCGGCTGAGAGAATGCTGTTGAGGATGATTGCAACTCCGAGCCATCCAACACCTGCTTGTACAGTGGAAGTAAACAATGTTAATTCACTGATGAAACCGTTCAAAGGAGGCATTCCGACGAGGGCAAACAGGGATACGGCGAATAACGTTGCAGTGACGGGCATTTTGCGGGCTATTCCAGCCATATCTTTGAGGTCTCTCGTTTCGAGTCTCAAGATGATTGCTCCCGCGCACATGAAGGCCGCGCCCTTCATCAGAGAATGATTGATGATGTGAAGGATTGTTCCCGTCAATGCAGTTTCTACTCCGGCAGGTAATGTAGGCAGTCCAACTGGCAACCCAGCTTGGGTTCCAACTGCAAATCCGACGAGCATGTAGCCTACCTGTGCGATGCTTGAGTATGCAAGCAGTCTCTTAACATCAGTCTGCAACAAAGCCATCAGGTTTCCCACAGTCATCGTGAGGATGCTGAGAACGGCTAGAATACCAAACCATTGAGTCTGGATACCTAGGAACGCTGTGAAGTAAGTGCGGAGCAATGCGTACACACCTGTTTCGATCACGATTCCTGAAAGTAACGCGGATATTGGAGTAGGTGCAGCGGAATGAGCGTCTGGAAGCCAAGTGTGGAGAGGCACTATTGCAGCCTTGACGCCGAAACCGACTAGAATGAGAATAGAGGTTATGAAAAGCCATGCATTCGCCGTTGGTGGATTCGAAGCCAATGCCTCGAAATTCAGCGTCCCAGTCAATCCATAAAGAAGCGCTAACCCTAAGAGCAACGTGGCCGAAGCTGCAGCGCTCATTATCATATACTTGAAGCCCGCCTCGATGGGTTCCCACGTTTCTTTCCTGAAGGCGACGAGCACGTAGGAGCTCACAGACATTAGTTCCCAGAACACGTACAATGTGAATAGGTCACCTGCAAACGCAACGCCGACCAATCCGGTGATCATAGCAAGCAGCAGGGTGTAGTAGAGTGGCAATCCAGTGTCCTTTTCCATATATCCAACAGAATACACGGTCGCTGCAAGGCCCATCCCGATGAAAACGGCTGCCATAATAAAGCTGAGCATGTCAACTCTGAAAAACGACG
>Ga0209039_10000831_pt1 | contig 29564 bp, 29 predicted proteins | sample BogFormECP12_OM1_FD_188238 | JGI IMG/M metagenome (GOLD analysis project Ga0209039, IMG submission 188238) | Bog forest soil microbial communities from Calvert Island, British Columbia, Canada - ECP12_OM1 (SPAdes) (version 2) | ecosystem: Environmental > Aquatic > Freshwater > Wetlands > Bog ... | reverse complement strand
GTCTACGCATCGGCATATCTCTTGTGAGGGAAGAAAAGATGGCAGTTGAACTTTCCGATCTGATGGGGGGCGAGGACCGGCAGATCATTTCCACCGGCAACAACGAACTGGACAAGAAGATAGCCGATGGCCTTCCGGTGGGGTCCCTGACCCTCATCGAAGGGGAGAACGATACCGGCAAGAGTGTCCTCACCCAGCAGATTGTCTGGGGCGCCATGAAACAGGGTATGTCTGTCAACCTGTTTTCCACGGAAAACACGAGCAAAAGTTTCATCAAACAGATGGAATCGATGAGCCTTGATATCTCCGATTATTATGCCTGGGGCTATCTCAAGGTCTTTCCACTCCATGTGGTGGGATTTGAATGGAAAAAAGAGGAGATGGAAGGGATCCTGCAGCGGCTGATTACCTATATCAAAAACAGCCCGGCACAGGTTGCCATCGTTGATTCGCTGACACTTTTCACCGAATACGCCGAGACAGATACCATCCTCACCTTCTTCACCAACTGCAAATCCCTTGTGGATCATGGAAAGACCATTCTTGTCACGCTCCATACCTATGCATTCGAAGAGGACACCCTGGTTCGCATACGTTCCATCTGTGATGCACACCTGAATATGAAAAAGGCCCTTGTCGGTGACAAGTACGTCATGGTCATGGAAGTGGTCAAGGTCCGCGGTGCACGAAAGACGACCGGAAACCTTGTCAGCTTTGAGGTGCATCCGGGATATGGGATGAAGGTTATCCCGATGAGTTTTGCGAGGATCTGATATGGGCTCTCTTTCTGTTGCCGTCAACCTGCCGTTCAAACCTGAACCGGTCGATACCGATGCCGATCTCTACGCGGACCTCGAATCAGACGCGCTCTTTAAGATGCTACCGGCAAATGCCAAAGAATACGTACAGAACAGCCCCCACCTTCTCGAATACCTCCATACCTTCCCGGTAAATACCTATGGCATACCGCTCTTTTTGTCAGAATTAAAAAAAGATGTCCGTTCCATGAAGAACCCGAACATCATCTACCCTGTCAACGATACAACATTTATCCATATCCTGCCTGACCCGGACGACGTCAGGAACTTCTACATCCCCATTGAACCCTCCTTCCTGCACAGCGTTAGCGAGATCCTGCCCGCCATCGAGACCAAGCTTATCGACCTTATTGATGGCCTCGACACAGATCCGACCACGGACAAGGAAAGGACGGATGTCATAAAAAAGATGCTTGCCTCGGTGGCAGTAATAAAATCTCCCGGCATGGACATCGCGAGCCTCACCCGAACAGAAAAAGATCAGAGTGCGGTTTCCAAACTGACCAAATTTCTCAACACGGATTTTACTGCGCAGAACAAGATGAAATCCAATAAAAAGAGCAGGAATCTTCCCACTACACCGGATGGCAAGATCATTCTCACCAATTACGAGTACCAGGCAATAGAATATCTTCTTGTCAGGGATAAGATCGATATGGGGGTCTTAAAACCGTTCCTCTCCGATCCTTATATCGAAGATATCTCCTGCGACGGTGTCGGTCCGATCTTCATCGAGCATAAGATCTTCAAGGGGTTGAAATCGGTTATCGAGTTCAAGGTATCGAGCGAACTGGATGAGTTCGTGGTCAAGGTAGCGGAACGGATAAAACGGCCGATCACGTACCGGAGCCCGATCGTTGATTCAACCCTTCCGGACGGTTCCCGTATTAACATTGTCTACGGGACCGAGATCAGCAAGCATGGCAGCAATTTTTCCATTCGTAAAGTAAATGAAGTGCCGCTTTCCATTCTCAACATCGTTGAGAGCAACGGCATCGATTACCTGGCCGCTGCATATCTTTGGATCTGTGTTGAATATGGCATGTCGCTGTTTGTAAGCGGTGAAACAGCAAGCGGTAAGACCACGCTCCTTAATGCTATCACCGCTTTTATTCCCCCGGAGAACAAGATCGTTACCATTGAGGATACCCCCGAGCTCAACGTGCCGCACCGGAACTGGATCCGTGAGGTGGCACTCGCTAAAGGCAAAGGCGAAGGGACAGGAGGTGGTGGGGAGGTTACCATGTTCGATCTCCTCAAGGCCGCCCTGCGTCAGCGCCCCAACCAGATCCTCGTCGGTGAGATCCGGGGGGTCGAGGGGAGTGTCGCATTTGGTGCGATGCAGACCGGTCACCCGGTGATGAGTACCTTCCACGCGGCATCCGTGGAGAAACTGATCCAGCGTCTCTGCGGGGATCCCATCAATATCCCCAAGACCTACGTGGACAACCTCAATCTGGTCATCATCCAGAGCGCGGTCAAACGGCCTGACGGGCAGGTCGTGCGCCGGATGATCAGCTGCAACGAACTGGTGGGGTACAATGCCGAGACCGGAGGGTTCACCTTTGTCCAGATGTTTACCTGGGAACCGGTCTCTGACACGTTTGTCTGGACCGGAAAAGGCAGCTCGTTCCTTCTCGAAAATAAGATCGCGACCATGCTTGGTATCCCCGACAGCAGGAAGGCGGAAATTTACCTTGAAGTGGAGAAACGCGCTAAGATCCTTGAACGCCTGCACAAGGCCGGCTACGTGAAATTCTGGGATCTTTTCCACATGATGACCAAGATCAAGAAACAGGGTCTCCTCACCATCGGTTCATAACAATGCCTGAAAAGACCGATGTCCCGGATACATCCAAAGCGCCACCGTCCAAACCACTTCCGTTTGCGTCACTCATCCGTGGACTCAAAGAGAAGCTAGCCACGGTCCAGGAGAGCAAGAAGATGGGCGCGGATCTTCTGTTCATGACGACCTACATGGCATCGCTCGCGATTGCCAATGCGACCCGCCCCGAGATCTTCTCTTTTGCATCAAAACGCCGGGAGTACATTTCGTCAAAGTACATCGTAAAAGTGGATACATTTGTAAAAAAATGGAATTACAGTTATGCTGAGAGCATGTCTATCGTTGCCGAGCGGACGCAGAACGAGATTCTCCGGAGCATGCTGAACCGGTATTCCAACTCTATCGACTCGGGGGTCCCGGATGAGGATTTCCTCACCAACGAACTCTCGACTGTCCGCAGTGTCTACCGGAACCAGCTGGAGCAGGGGATGTCAATGCTGCAGAAATGGGGTGATGCCTACGTTGCCATGCTTCTTTCGGGAACCGTCATTGCCGTTATCGTCATGATCTCGGTGGTCATTTACACACCAAACGATATCCAGACCTCATTTGATATGTCGTACGCGGTCATTTTGGCAATCTCGGTTTTTGGTATTGTCCTTATGTACACGTCTGTACCCGATGATCCCAAAAGCCACGGGTTATCTGAACGTACTTCAAAGGAGCAGGGGACTATCCATGCAATGGAACGGATTATTGTCCCGGTAACGATTGCCATCGTTGTCATTCTCGCTGTGCTCGGGGTCGCTGCAAGCCTGATCTTTATCCTCGTGGGTATCCTGATGGCCCCACTTGGCATTATCGGTTTTATCGATGACCATAACATCACCCTGCGGGATAACGATTTTTCCGTGTTTATCAGGAGTTTTGGTGCGGTGATGGGAGGTCAGGGGACTACTGCCGTGTATGCACTGGGGAGCATCGACCGGAAATCGCTTTCCGCCCTTGAACCGCTGGTCAATTCCGTGTATTCGAAGCTCAATCTCGGACTCGACGAAAAACAGTGCTGGGATAAGTTCATCGGCGAGGCCGGAAGCAACCTCATCTACAAGTACCTCAACATTTACCGGGATACTGTGGCGCTCGGGGGTCCGCCGGAACCCATCGGGACGGTGGTGGGATCCTCCATGCTCGAACAGACGCTCCTCAGGGAGAAAAAAGACATGCTCGCACGGGGTTTTCTTGTCCTTCTGGTACCGATGCATCTTGCCATGACCGCTCTCTTTGTCGCCCTGTACCAGATCCTTCTTGTACTCACGGGATCCGTGACCTCCATGATGGGCCAGTTCCAGAACATGTCTGCATCATCCGGCGGGCAGAGTGCCGGTGTTTCTCCGGGAGCCGTGTTTGGCGGCGGGATGAACCTTTTTTCCAACTTCCCGGCAGCAGCAATGCAGACGTACGTTGTCATCACGCTTATTATCCTTACATCGTCAAACATCGTCGCCGCACGGATCGTGGGCGGGGGCGATCGATACATGTATTATTTCTACGCGGCAATATTCTGCACATTATCCGGGTTGGTACTCCTCGTGACCCCAACGTTAGTGGGTCTCTTCTTCAGTGCGCAGGCGCTGACGAACATGGGTGGCAGCGCGACCGGGACAGGGGTGTAAGATGAAGGATAGTCTCCGCAGGATGGTTCTTTTTATCACGATCGTAGGAATCGGTTCTGCCATGATCTTTGTAGACATCCCTCTTGTCTACATGCTGCTCCTGATCGTGGCGGTTGGTTTTATCCTCCTTCTCCTGCTTGGCACTATTACGGTTGCGGAGATAAAAAATGCCTTTTCCACGATAAGCCCTGAAAAGCTCCGCAAGCGCACCTTTTTTGGGAAGCCGGGCCTCCCACTAAAGTCCGAAAAGAAGCCCTCAACCTCGAAGGATGCCGGGGAGAAGAAGGATAAGAAGACCGCCCCGAAAAAGCCGGCCGAATCCTCCGGCGGGATCCGGGCTCATATGTCGTTGCTAGTATCTTCAATGGAATCCCTTGGGAAGATCCTTACCGACCGCAGCAAACCCAGGAAAAAAGTCGAGGACATCGACAAACTGCTGGAACACACGATCACAGAGAAAGTCAGCAGAAGTTCAGCGCTCGAGAGCGCCGCAGCAGTGCCGGCAGCAACCGGATCCGGCCGGAGTAGTGCCGGGGGCTCACTCCCGGCGGAGAGCGGGAAGGAGACCGACCCATTCCTCTCTCTATCAGGCGAAGAACTGGAGACCGGCCTGCTGGACGGGCTGGATGAGCCGGAGTTATCGACCCCATCTCCGTCATCCAAGAGTATTCCGTTGCCTCAAGAAGCAGATCCCGGCCTTTCCATGCCGGATCTCGATATGCCTCCTCTGCCGGAAGAAACTGTTGATGATGCAAGCGCGATCCTCGCAGCGCATGCCGATGAGGGATCTGAAGAATTAAGCAGCCTTGAAAGCGGAGGAGACGCCCTTGGCGGGAACCTTGGAGATCTCGACAGCATCAACCTTGACGATATCGATCTGGGGGACGACAGCGCCATGGTGGAAGCGACTCCTCTGCCTGCCCAATCCCAGGCTGCCGGGCCTGGAACCGGCTCCGGTAGTCTGGTCCCCGCAACTCCCATCACCCCTGCCGGGGCTTCCGGCGGTGCGCATGACCAGTCAGATATCTCTTCATTTGCTGCGGGAACCGCCCAGGGCAGTGATGAGGATATGCTCAGTTCGCTTGCCACTGACATCAAACACGTTACAAAGGAAAAAAATGTCAGCCTGCTCCGGGAATTAAAAGATTTTAAGGCACCGGCAACAGATATAGAAAAGGAACTTTCCGAGATCTCGGAGCAGCTCAATAATGCAGCGGGCAAAGGTGCAAAGAATCAATCCCCGGCCTCGCAGGGAATGAAATAACTCTGGACAGGAGAGAATTCAGGGTCATTCCAAGTACCAGACCGGGCAAAATCTTATCTGTGTTTCCCATGACAGAAGTCCCCTTAAAAGTCGAACATGACGGTAAATGGGTGGTCATCAAAGCATCAGTAAGCGAAGACCGGATTACATTTCCTGAACCGATCGATAAGGAGATTCTCTTCAAATCGATCTTTGACATGGAGGAGAAAAAGAGTGTCCTCGTTCTTATGGTCAAGGGAAATCCGGACGCTATCATACGGATTGCGAGCGTCGAGAAAGTCCTCGTCGTTTTAAAACGCCTGATCCTCGCCGGTTGCAACGCTTACCGGCTCATGGCCTATTTCATGTCCCCGGCGATCCGGGGAGGCGTGCTCGCCAAGAATGCCCAATGGGAAAAAGGCAGCATCGTGGTCGTAAAGACCGGAATCTGGTTTGTCAGTGCTGCAAAACAGATATGCGTTCCCCTTACCGATGTGGCGGCGATCGAACTGACCAAGCGCGAAGTCCAGGGCAAGCAGACCGATATCGTCCGGATCGACCATGTCGAGTCCGGGGAGGTGGTTTCCAGTCTTGTCCTGTGTCCCCTCTCCACCCTTCAGGTGCTTGCCAATTTCCTTAAGGATGCCACCAAGGGTATCGATATGGCCGGTAACGAACTGGATTCCGTTGACCAGCAGGTCGCGATGCTTGTGTATTCCGGGATGGACTCCCATGCAATAGAGAACATGCTTAATATCCCCCATAAACAACTCGACGAGATCTATGACCGGATTATCAAGCTGGGCATCGCAGAAGTGATCATTATCCGGCGGGAAGTCCAGCTGACAACAAAAGGGGTACGGTACATTTCAGATGCCACAAAAACGCAAACAAACTAAAAATTACGTCTGTTTTTTCTCCACTACTCATTTATAGCATGATACTCAAACACTCTGTCTGATACTCCATGGGAACTATTCTGATCGTGGACGATACGCTTTTCATGAGAACTCTTCTTAAAAATATCCTTTTCTCGGGCGGCCACTCGATTGCCGGTGAGGCCGCAAACGGTGAAGAAGCGGTCGCCAAGTACAAGGAACTCAAACCCGATCTTGTCACTATGGACGTCGTGATGCCCAAGGTGAACGGGATCGAAGCGTTAAAGGCGATCAAGCAGCTGGACCCTGCAGCCCGCGTCATCATGTGCACCGCAGTCGGGCAGGAACAGATGGTCAAGCTCGCCATCAAGACCGGAGCGAAAGGGTATATCGTCAAGCCCTTCCAGGCTCCCAAGGTTCTCGAAGAAGTCAAAAACGTGCTTGCGTCCTGACAGCCATGGCAAAGGTTCTCATTGTCGATGACTCCGTGTTTATGCGGACGGTTATCCGGGACATGCTGCAAAAGGACCCTTCGCTCGAGATAGTGGGAACCGCATCAAACGGGATCGAGGCACTCGAAAAGATCAAGAACCTCAGGCCTGATCTTATCACGCTGGATATCGAGATGCCCCGGATGAACGGCATTGAAGTACTGCGCGAGCTTAAAAGTGCGGAATGGCACCCGAAAACCCTCATGTTCTCCTCGCTCACCTCGGAAGGTGCAGAGATGACTGCCGAAGCGATCCGGCTGGGCGCCGATGATTTCATGCTCAAGCCAAAGGATGTCCCCCAACTCAGGCTTATTGCGGACGAGCTTATTGCAACGATACGTCATCTTCTTACCTCCCCTCCATCTCCCCGCAAAGAGCCGTCCGTAGTCACGCAGCGGGACAGGAATGCCGAATGTGTCGTCCTGATTGGTTCCTCGGCCGGCGGACCGCCCATGCTTGATGTCATCCTCTCAAAACTGTCAGCGGATCTCAGGGCAGGTGTGGTGATTACCCAGCATATGCCCGTTGGATTTACTGCACCGCTTGCTGCCCGGTTCAACCGTCTCGCCCACATGCCGGTGAAAGAGACGGAGAACGGGGATATGCTTAAGAACGGTTCGGTGTTCCTCTCAAAGGCCGGTGTCCACACCATGATAAGTGCAGCGCTGACCCGGGAAGGGAAACGGACGGGGAGGATCATCCATTCCAGCGCCCCACCGGTTCATGGGGTTCGGCCGGCCGTGGACAAGATGTTTGAATCCGCCGCCCGGGTCTATGGGAAGAACGTGGTAGCGGTTATCTTAAGCGGGATGGGCAACGATTCCGGTGCCGGGGCAGCAGCCATTAAGGAGGCCGGTGGAACCACCATTTTATGCGATCAGAATGACTGCCTTGTCTACGGCATGGCGAGATCCGCCATCCAGCATAATGCAGTGGACCAGGTGCTCCCGCTTGCCAAGATTCCAGAGGCCGTGGAAAGGCTCGTAGGGAAGATGACGGAGGACTGCCATGTCTGAATTCGAGCAGTACCGGTCGCTCTTTGTTGCCGAATCCCGGGAAAACCACGAAAACCTGGTCAACAACCTCCTCGTGCTGGAGAAAGGTGCCGACCAGAACGCCATCGACGAGATCTTCCGGTCGATCCATACGCTTAAAGGTGCATCTGCATCCATGGGGTTTGCGGATATGGAACGCCTCTGCCATACGATGGAGGACGCGCTGCAGCTGATCCGGAGCGGCAGTGCCGAGATGTCCGAGGACTTGGGAAATGTGCTCCTTTCCTGCACCGATCTGATCGAGGAGATGCTTGACGACATCGAGGCAGGAGGGGATTCATCATCCAAAAACCCCGAAAAGCAGGTACAGGCATTGCATGCCTGGCTGCAGCAGCAGGATGCCGGTGGGCCGGAGAAGAAAAGGGAGCATGGCCCACCCGATATGGAAGCAGTTATTCCAGAAGAACTCCCTCTCGAGGAGTCTTCTGCACAGGATGCCGGGACGGAATATGCGATGACGATTGTGGTTTCCCCGGACTGCATGATGAAAGATGTCCGTGCCCTGATCGCGATCCAGAATCTGGAGGCCCTCGGGATTATCCGGTCAATGCATCCGTCAAAAGGCGAGATCGATGAAGGGAAGTTTGACGGGACTATCCATCTCACGATTTCAAGCGATGCCGGGGAGGAAGCGATCAGGACCGCAGCGCAGGGTACCGAGATCGCGACCGTCGAGATCCGGGCGCCCGAAGAGCTGGCGGCGGTTCCGGAAAAACCCGTTGCCGGGAAAAGACCCTTGGAACCTGACCGGAAACAGTCTTCGGCACCGGAGAAGAACCGGGAGATAAAAAACCTCCGCGTCGATATAACCCAGCTGGATCACATCATGAACCTCGTGGAGGATCTGGTGATCAACCGGGGACGGCTCAAGCAGATTGCAGACGATAATAAGATAAAAGAGATGGATGAGGCGATCAGCATGGTTGAGCGGTCGGTGTCCGAGCTCCAGAACCTGATGATGGCCATCCGCATGATCCCGCTCTCCCACATCTTCAACCGCCTGCCCCGGGTCGTCCGCGATGTCGCCCAGTACGACCACAAGGAGGTCGAGTTTGTCATGGAAGGCGGAGAGACCGAGCTTGACCGGAGCGTGATGGACGGCCTCAACGATCCCCTGCTGCACCTGATCAGGAATGCGGTAAACCATGGCATCGAGGATCCGGCGATCCGGATAAAGGCAGGAAAGCCTGCAAAAGGGCTTGTGCAGCTCAGCGCACACCGTGACCGGGACAATGTCATCATCAAACTCACAGATGACGGTGCCGGTATCAATGTCGAAAAGGTCAAGAAGAAAGCAGTCGAAAAAGGGCTCATAGCCCCTGACGCTGCTGCCACCCTCACTGCAGATGAGGCAATCGACCTGCTCTTCCAGCCGGGGTTCTCCACTGCGGATACCATAACAGACATATCGGGAAGAGGCGTCGGCCTGGATGTGGTAAGACGGTCGATCGAATCGCTCAAAGGCACCATCAGGGTCGAGACGACGCCTGGCAAGGGAAGTGTTTTTGAGCTGCTGCTTCCTCCCACCATGGCCATTGTCGATGTGATGATCGTCCGGATCAACAACAAGCGCCTTGGAATTCCCATCAGCAGCATTGTTGAGGTGGCAAACTTCAGAAAGGACAGTACACACCGGATCGGGAAAGGTGATGTGATCCTTATCAGGGATGAAGTGCTCCAGATCCTCTGGCTTGATGACATGGTCGGGAGCTCGGGCCAGTGCGAGATCCTCATTGTCGTCCAGTACCAGAAACGGAAATGCTGTATTCCCGTCGACGCTGTAGAAGGGAAGCAGGAAGTCGTTGTAAAGCCATTGAGCAGTTTTATCGGAACCACAAAAGGAATCAGCGGGGTCACCATTCTCGGGGATGGCGACGTGGTGCCGGTTCTTGATGTAAACACGATGCAGGAATGAACAGTCCATGAAGCTATCAGCAGTTCAGGTAGATGCGATGCAGGAACTGGGAAATATCGGGGCAGCGCATGCCGCGACCACTCTTTCCCAGATGCTGTCGAGCACCGTTGAGATGAGCGTGCCCAAGATCAAAGTTGTGGATGTCGCGCAGCTGGCAGACTACATCGGGGATGAACCGGCGGCGCTCGTGGTCTTCGAGCTCCAGGGGGAGATCCCGCACGGGGGGTATATTATCGTCTATATCTCCCGGAAATCGGCGGTCCGCCTGACCAACACGATGCTCGGCCTGACCGACCCGGATCGCCCGCTCAACGAGATGGACGAAAGCGCCCTTTTAGAGGTCGGCAATATCATGGCGTCGGCATTCCTGGATGCCACCGCTGAACTCCTCGGTTTTATCATGCTCCCCTCTCCCCCGGCGCTCACGATCGATATGGCGCATGCCGCCATGCAGTCGCTCATCGCGCAGATGCAGGAAGAGATCGATGAGGTCATGCTCTTTTCAACCGAATTGGTCTGCGAGGAGCACAGGATCGACAGCGACATTATTATGATGCCAGAAGCAAGCATGCTCAAAACGTTTGTCGAACGCCTTGAAAACCTGATGAATCCAAGCTGACCGCACCTGACCCGGAATGTCTGAACCAGCCCCTCAGGACAAAGCACCTGTCATGATTGGTATCGGTGAGTACAACGTGGGTTCCGGGCCCATGATGACCATCGGCCTTGGGTCCTGCATTGGCCTGACCGTCTATGACCGTGATCTTCACATCGGTGCCATGGTTCATATCATGCTGCCCGAGAGTTCCGGGCGCATGGACCGGCCGGGAAAATACGCAGATACCGCAGTCCCGCTCCTTATCAGTAAACTCGCCGAGCGGGGCTCCCAGCGCACTTCGCTTGTGGTAAAGATGGCCGGCGGGGCATGCATGTTTGAATATTTTGGCAACAATCTCAACATCGGCGAGAGGAACGCAGAACGTATACGTGCCATTCTCGCAGAACACCATCTCCGGCTCAGCGCGGAGGAGGTCGGCGGAAAAGCCGGAAGGACTGTGGCATTTTACCCGGACGCAGGCGGAAAAGTGACTGTCAGGAGCGCTGATGGTGCTGCACACGAAATATAATCTTGTTTTTTATTTCCTGATTGCGCTCTGCCTCATACCGGTTGCAGCGGCAGCCGATCCTACGACGGCTAATGTGTCGGGCGGGCAGCACGCGGGAGCAGTTTACCTCTTTCGTCCCACCTCAGATTCGATCTCTTCTGCACAGGTGAATGCGATCATCAACGGCCTGCATGGGGAGGTTCTTATAGCCACTCCGCTGGGCCTTTCGACATACGATGGCAGCTGGAGTACCCGGCATATCAACCGGAACAATTTTTCGAATGGCCTTTTGGATAATTTTGTCACTGCGCTGGCCTACGACAGCTCCGGCAACCTCTGGATTGGGTATGCGGGAGGGATCCAGATCTATAACGGGCGCGATTACCAGATCATCACCGACCAGCAACTCTTAAAAAGCCTCCAGATCCGGGCACTCCAGCGCTGGAATGATGAGATGTGGATTGCGACCGGGAATGCAGGGTTAAACCAGTACGACAACGGTAACTGGACATGGTACGCACCCTACTCCCCGGGTGGCCCGGGGTTCTATGAGGCAGACAGTCTGGCGCTTGACAGCGCAACCGGTACGCTTCTTGCGGGTACCAGCCAGGAAGGACTCTGGGCTGTAACAGAATCAAATGGAACGATTCTCTTTGCCAAAATCCAGGATAAAAACGATCCCTGTGGCCTGCTCGGTCAGGTTCGCCGGGACCCGCTCGGGGGTGCGTACTTTTTTAACTCGACTGAAGTGGCGCACTATACTGCTGATACCGGGTTTACCCCGATCCTCTCCAAGGGAGATTTTTACGGGGAACCCTATGACATCAACGATGTGGCCGCGGGAACCGGCGGGGCCCTGTACGTAGCAACCGAGGATGGTATTTATGTCTGGGAGAACGAGGCGATCACCCGGCACCTGGGGACGTTTGAGGGATTTGGCACCAACTCGCACAGCATCAGGACGATCTTTATCGATGCTCAGGGCCGGCTCTGGTTCTCCACACCGGATAATATCGGGTACTATACCGGGGATGTCCCAGCCGTCCCCCTGATTGCCGTTGAGACGATAACCCCCACTCCCACGCCGACACTGGTCCCGGTAAACGTGTCACTGACGATGACCCCGCCGCCGAGCACCCCACCGGAGAACCACTCACTCCTTGACCGGATTGTTGGTTTCTTTGCCGGGTTCCTGCCCTTCCTCCACCCGTCAGGCTGAGACGGGACCATCTTGTTCAGGCACCCGGGAACCTATTCATCGTCCGCGGCGTAATAATAGTACTCGCCCCGGCTCTTTTGTTCCCGGTCAAGGAACGAGTAGGGCTTATTGATCCGGGGCCGGCCGGTCTGGTCCCTGCGGAATGTTACATCCAGCGCCTTTAAGAACCGGTTCATCCCGTCCCGCATGGCAAAGGGACCGGCGGCGGTACCTGCCACTCCCGGCTCGCCTTCAAAAACGAGGATCCGCTCGCTGATCATATCGATAAGATAGATGTCGTGATCGATGACGAGGATCGCCACTTCCTTTCCTTCTGCATGGTGCTTGATGAGCCGGGTCACCTTCACGCGCTGCTCGACATCGAGGTGGGCGCTCGGCTCGTCGAGGATATAGAGATCAGCATCCCGTGAGAGGCAGGCGGCAATTGCCACCCGCTGGAGCTCCCCCCCGCTCAGGGAATCGACCGGTGACTGGAGGATAGCCGAAAGCGAGAGTGATTCGAGAATTTCGTGCTGGTAATAGGAGCTGTCGAATTTACTGGTGCATGAACGGAGGTACATTTCAACGGAAGCTGAGGTCTCCGGCTTGATGTACTGCGGCTTGTAAGAGATCTTCAGCGTCGTGTCCATGGCCCCGGAATCAGGTTTCTCCTCACCGGCAAGCAGCTTCGCAAAAGTACTCTTTCCCATGCCGTTTGCGCCGATGACCCCGAGCACTTCCCCGGCTCTGATCGTGCCGCCCGCGATTGTGAGGTGGAAGGTTTCGTAGTTCTTGGTGAGCGCGGGGACCTCCACGAGATCCTCCCTTTTTGATCCTTTCTCATGAGCCCGTTTTTCGAAGACCACCTGTGAGTCCCGGAACCTCACGTTCTCCTCGGCGAGATAGCCTTCGAGGTACTGGTTGATGCCGACCCGGACGCCTTTTGGCCGGGTGATAACCCCAAAGACTGCCGGCTTGCCGTACCCGATATGCACCGTATCGGCAAGCATGTCGAGGATGGCGAGATCGTGTTCGACGATAACGACCGGGCGTTCCGCGGCGAGTTCCCGTATCAGCTTGGCTGCCGAGATACGCTGGTAGATATCCAGAAACGGCGTGATCTCGTCGAGGAAATAGAGATCGGCGTTTCGTGCAAGGCAGGCAGTGATTGCCACCCGCTGGAGTTCTCCTCCGCTCAGTGTGCCGATCGGGTGGTCGAGGATTGCATCGAGTTTGAGCGCAGGGATGAGCTCTTCAAGCCTCCCCCTCTCATCAGTTGTTTTGAGCAGGTCGCGGGTCGTCCCGGAGAACATTTTCGGGATAAAATCGATGTACTGAGGCTTGACTGCGATCTTTTTGCTCTTTTTTGAGACAGTCTGGAGGTAGTCGAAGAGTTCGGTCCCGGCATAGCGTTTCAGGATCTCCTCCCAGGCAACTTCGGAATCGAAATTCCCCAGGTTGGGCCGTAGCTGGCCAGAGAGGATCTTTACGGCAGTGCTTTTCCCGATACCGTTTGCGCCAAGAATACCGGTCACCTTTCCCTGCACCGGTATGGGGAGTCCATAGAGGGCAAACCCGTTCTGCCCGTACCGGTGGGTGGGGTGTTCTAGTTCCTCGGGAAGGCTGACAATATCGATGGCATCAAACGGGCACTTCTTGATGCAGATACCGCAGCCGACACAGAGCTCTTCGGATATGACAGCCTTGCCATCCTCGCCGATGACCACGGTCTCGTCACCGGTCCGTACCCGGGGGCAGTAGATGATACACTCGGTCCCGCACTTCTTCGCGTGGCAGCGATCCTTGTGGACGATGGCAATTCTCATGGGGATCAGGATGAACCGGGATCAGGCCTGGGCAGACCGAAAGACGGTGATATAATCGATCTTCGTTATCGTATTGGTTCCATCGGCATTTACGGCGGTGAGGTTCACCGTGAAGTTTCCCGCAGATGCGTATGTCTTTTCCGGGTTCTTTACCGTTGAAAATGTGCCGTCACCGAAACTCCAGTTCCACGAAGTTGGGGTGTTTGCGCTGGTGTCGTTGAACGATACGGCGAGCGGGGAGGTGCCGGAACTAATGTTTGAAGAGAAACCGGCGAACGGTACCATGGCTGAAAGCAGGATTGTCCATGTCATGCCCCAGAACGCAAAGGTCATGAATCCCTGGTAGAGCCAGTCTTTTGCTCCCAGTTTTGAGGAATCGATCTGCATGAGGATGAAGATATGCCGCTGGAGCACCACACCGGCAAGCATCAGCATGAAGGCAAGAAGCCCGATATCGGTTTTTACGGTAACCTGCAGGTAATAGGAGAGTATCCCGGCAAGAATACCGGCGATGCAGGCGACCAGCGTCTTTTTGATCCTGACTATGTGTTCTGCCTGCTTCTCCGGTCTGGTCTTCTTTTTTTTGGGAAGGAGGGGTTGGTCTTCTGCATGCACGTCTTCGGTCATTCTGACTCACCCAGTAGTCTTATTTTTTAGTGCGCAAGCCATATGTACCTTGGTATAATCCATGGCGACAGCACAGGGCATGAGCGGGATAGATGTACGGGCGGTGATGTACGAACTCTGTGACAAGCTGCCGCTCTGGGTCGACAAGATCTACCAGTTCGATTCCCGCACTCTGGGGATCCGCTTAAACGGGGAGGAGCACGCGAAGTACCAGTTCCTCGTGGAAGCCGGGCGGCGGGCACACCTGCTGAAAAATTCCCCGGTTCCCCCCAAAAACCCCCCACAGTTTGCCATGTTCCTACGGAAATACATCTCCGGAGGAAAAGTGCTTGCGATCCGGCAGCATGGGCTGGAACGGATCCTTATATTCGATATCGGGAAAGGTACGCTTACCTACCGGCTCATCATCGAACTCTTCGATGAGGGTAATGTGATCCTGACGGATGAATCGTACCGGATCATAAAGCCCCTCCGCCACCACCGGTTCAGGGACCGGGATATCGTTCCCGATGCCATTTATACAATAAACAGCACCGATCCGACCGGATCGCAGGAAAACCTTGCGGCGACGCTCGCCGGTGATGACCGGGATCTGGTGCGAGCCCTTGCAACCGCGTGCATGCTTGGGGGGATGTATGCAGAGTACGTGTGCCGGACTGCCGGTGCCGATAAAACGGTGCCGGCATCGAAAGCAGATCCCGGGCCACTGTTTGCTGCCGTCAATTCGCTTTTCGACCGGGTACAGCACCACGTGCACCCGGTCCTTTCAGCCGTGAGCTGCGAACCTGTCGTACTTGCTGCGGGATCAGAAAGCTTCCTTGTCGACAATAACCGGTTCTCCGGTTTTTCCGAGGCGCTTGAGGCATTCTACCCGATGACCAAAGCAGAAAAAGTCAGGGTAGCGTCAAAGCCCCGGCTCTCCGAGGAGGAACGGATTCATAAGTACCAGGAGGCAGCAATAAAAAAATTCGATGAGAAGATCGCAAAGGCCGAAGAGGTTGTTGCCGCAATCTACGAAAATTACCCGTTCATCGCGCAGGTCATCTCATCGCTTGATGCCGCAAGTAAGCGCCTTTCATGGCAGGAGATCGAGCACCACCTCCGTGATACAACAACAGCCGATGCAAAACGGATCGTGGCCTTCCATCCCGATGAGGCGGCAGTTGAGATCGATATCGGGAAAAAAGTGAAGATCTTCGTCCACGAGAGTGTCGAGCAGAACGCGGGCCGGTACTATGATCTCATAAAAAAGTTCAAAAAGAAGAAAGAGGGCGCACTTTTTGCAATGAAGACGGTCAGGCCGAAAAAGAAGGTAATCCGGCGTGATATCGTCCCGATGAAGAAGCTCTGGTACCACCGGTTCCGGTGGTTTGTAACGAGCGATGGGGTTGTCGTGCTGGGGGGACGGGACGCATCGCAGAACGAGGAACTGGTCAAGAAGTACATGACCGGGGGAGATCTCTTTATCCACGCGGATGTACATGGCGCGAGTGTTGTGATCGTCAAGGGTAAAACGGAGAGGATGGACGAGGTGGCGCAGTTTGCCGCATCGTACTCGGGTGCATGGCGGAGCGGGCATTTTTCCGCAGACGTGTACAGCGCACAGCCAAACCAGGTCAGCAAGACACCACAGTCCGGTGAATTCGTGGCCCGTGGATCATTCATCGTCCGGGGTGAACGTACCTATTACCACGATGTCCCCCTTGCAACAGGGATAGGTCTCGTACTCGAACCCCATGCGGCAGTGATCGGGGGGCCTCCTGCCGTAATCCGGTCGCGAACAAAGGTCTTTGCCGAGTTAAAGCCCGGCCAGTTCGAGCCAAACGATGTAGCAAAGAAAGTGCTGCGTCTCCTGCGGCAGGAGATCACTCCTGATGAGGAAAGACTGCTCAAAGGGGTCTTGAATACAGAGGCGGTCGCGGCCTTTGTCCCGCCGGGTGGTTCTGATATCGTGGGAACATCATGAAAGCGGAATACGGCGAGCTCAAAGATAACTCAGGCGAAATCCGGCTCCTGCCGGAGAGTATCGATGATCTTTGGCACCTCCAGCACCTGGTAGCTCCCGGGGATCTTGTATTTGCTACTACATTCCGGAGCGTGGAGTCCGCGACCGATAAGATACGTCCTGAAAAAGTGGAGAAACGGCCGGTCCGGCTCGGGATCCGGGTGGAAAAAGTGGAGTTTTCTGAACATGGGGTGCGGCTCCGGATCACCGGCACCATCGAGCATGGGATCGACACCGGTGCATACCACACGATCAATGTTGAGACCGGCTACGAGATCTCGGTGATCCGGCGGTGGAGGCCGATCGATCTCGAACGGATCGAGCGGGCGGTAAAATCCTCGGTTTTTGGCGTGATCCACATCCTGACCCTTGAAGAGGGGGAGGCGGAACTCTTCCGGCTCCGGCAGTACGGCCCCGAGAGCGTGATCACGATCACCGCAGGGAGCGGGAAAGGCGGGGAGATGGAGACAAGGACCGGCTTTTTCGATACTGTCGCAAAAAGTATTACGGAGATCTCCGGCCCGCTTATCATCGCCGGGCCGGGTTTTATCAAAGAGGATTTTGTCAGGTACGCGAAAAACAAGAACAGTGCTTCTGCCGGGCGTGCGATCGTGGTCGAGACCCGGAGGATCGGGCGGGGTGCGGTGCAGGATGTGATTGGTGCAGGAACGCTTGAGAAGCTAATCGGCGATCTCCAGCTCTCGCGCGAGGTCAGGCTGATGGATGATGTGCTCCTGCGTATCGCCCGGGACGGGGCGGTGGCCTACGGGAAAAAACAGGTGGAGACCGCGATCGGGTACGGTGCCGTTGAAGAAGTACTACTGGCAGATTCCCTCCTCCGGGACCAGACAATCGTGCCCCTGATTGAGTGCGCGGAAAGGATGCAGGCAAAAATTGTTGTACTCTCCACGGAGTTCGAACCCGGAGAACGGCTGGAAGCCCTCGGGGGCATCGCGGCGCTGCTGAGATATAAGATGGGCTGATTGAGCGAGAAAAATAGATTCAGATTGATCTAATTATTCTTCCTTCTTTTCCGGTCTCTTGTAGGTCTCGACAAGCGTGATCTCCGAGATCCCGTCGATCGTTTCGAAACCCTCGTGGATGATCCGGCCACGCCAGAGGAGCCAGCGCCGGTCGTAGTTGATGCCGGGCGGGAGGGTGATGGTTGCCTTCCCGTCATCAAGGGCAACCTCCATGTCTTTGCCGGCATAGAGCCGGATGATTCCCTGGAGCTGTTCCAGCGGTTCGGATACGGCCTCTTCAATCGTGTAGTGGTAGGTCAGTGTCTGCCCGGCAAGCGGCGCATTGAAATCGACAAGGACCCGGGAGCCGATGGCATCAACAACCACGCCTTCGCCCTGATCCTCAAGACTGATGCGCATCCCGCGGACCGGCTTGTCCTTGAATTTGCTCTTCGGGAAGGACTGGACCTTTTTCGGGTCGCGTTCGCCAAAGGCCTTCTCCGGCGGGACGGTGACATCCGACTCGGTACCGACTTTCTTTCCGACAAGATCTTCGTCAAGGCCGGTAATGACATGCTTCTGGCCGACGCAGATAGTAATCGGGCCGTAGATCGCAGCCTCACTGTATATGTCTGCCGTCTTTGCTGCAGCCTCATCGGTAGTATCGAAAACAATACCGTTTGCGCTGCCTGTATAACTGAGCTTAACAAAATCTCCTTCTTTTATCGCCATAACATCACCTGACTATATTAAATCGCAACAATGACAGATAAAAGTGTGGCACGACCATGCTCGAAATAGAACTCAAGGTACGGGTGGATTCCCTCGATCTCATCCGGCAGAACCTTCTCGCCCGGCATGCGGAGTTTCTGGGAAAGCAGCATGAGCATGACATCTATTACAACGCCCCGCACCGCGATTTCGGCTCGACCGACGAGGCCCTGCGGGTCCGCTATACCGATGGCCCGGCACTTGTCACCTACAAGGGAAAGAAGATCCCCGAACTGGGCTTGAAGGCCCGCGAAGAGCTCAATACGGCCGTGGAATCCGGGGAGGTCTTCGAACAGATCCTTTCCCGGCTTGGGTTTACAAAAACCGCCGAGGTGAACAAGTGGCGGGAGAATTACCGGCTGGAGAGTGCATCGTTTGCGCTGGATACGGTCGATGGTCTCGGGACCTTTGCCGAGATTGAGATCATGGCAGAAAAGAACGGTGAAGATGCCACCGTAAAAATTATAAAATTTGCAAAAGAGATGGGAATTTCCGGCGAGCCAATCCTCGCCTCGTATCTTGAGCTGCTTCTTGCTACACACTGAGCAGTTCGACCTTGATGTCTTTTGCCTCGTTCCCGAAGTGGAGCATGGCACAGTATCCATCCATCGCGGCACCCGGGTTCACAATCTTCACGCCGTCGATCTCCTTAACCCCGCGCTGCTCATGGATGTGGGCGCAGCAGACAAGGTCAAAGTTTTTCATGTGCCGGCGGACGCTCTGGCTGCCCACGTGCTCACCGTTGACTGCATCGAGGGTTTCAAATGGCGGGGGATGGGAGATAAGGACGTTATGGACGGTCTTTTCCATCTTTGCCATTCCCCGGTGGAGCAGGTCATCTATCTGCTTGTCGGTCAGCTCGAACGGCGTATTAAACGGCGTCGGGTTGGAACCGCCAAGGCCCACGATGGTCATGGTACCCAGGTTGATCTGGGCGCCATGCAGGCAGACTGCGTCTGAATGTTCAAGCGTATCGAGGATCTCTTTGGGGTCACAGTTGCCCGGTACCGCAAAACAGGGTACATCAATGCGGGAAAGCACGTCATCAACTGTGTCCACCGGACCCATATTGGTGATATCGCCGGCGATAAATACAGCTTCCGGATTCAATTCCAGAAATGAATCAATTTTACCGAATTGACCATGGAGATCTGCTATCAAAAGCACATCTTTCATGGTATATCATTGCAGACGCCGTCTAAAAAACCTTATCTCAGGGTCATTCCACGAGCCGGTCAGTTTACCGCCGAGAGCGAGATCGCCGCAGGCTTTTTCTGTCCCGGGGAGGAGCGGACGCGCACGGGTTTTTGCAAGAGGAGTACCGGGAAGCGGGATAAACTGGTGGACGTGAATTTTTCCGATTCGCGAGAGTTCCCGGATCGCGGCAACGGTTGCCTCCTGGTCTTCATCGGTCTCGAACGAAAACCCGACAATAAAATCGATCACCGGTATGATCCCCGCACCGGAACAGAGTTCTGCGGCCCGGATCGCCTCTGCTGCCGTGTGCCCCCGGTGGAGCCGGGCGAGGACATCATCGCTTCCTGACTGGGCGCCGAAGTGCAGTTTTGTGTTGGTGCAGTAATCGGAGATGAGTGCAAGAGACTCTTCACAGACGAACTCGGGCCTGACCTCGCTCGGGAATGTCCCGAAGAAGATCTCATGGGTAAGTTTGCGCAGGAGATGTTCGATCTTGTCGAACCGGGGATGGATCCCGTCGGAACCGTAGGCGAACGCATTGGGGCTGACAAACCTTGCCTGCCCGTGCCGGTTGGCAAACTTCGCGATCTCATCCATCGACCGGTGCCGCATGCAGTGCCCGAAGATCTGCGGGGTCTGGCAGTACCCGCAGGCAAAGGGGCAGCCGCGTGAGATCTCCACGTATCCTTTCACATCGGAAAATGCCGGGTATGCATCGAGCCGGACACTGCTCTTCACCGGCTCGTACCTGTCACGGGTCGCAACGCCGGGGATATGCCCGCTTCCCCCGGCTTCGAGATCGGCGAGCAGGAAAGGGAGTGTGTATTCACCCTCACCCACGACAACGTAATCTGCATATGTGGCCACTTCGCGCCAGCAGGCTGTTGCGTGCGGCCCTCCTGCAACAGTGATGCAGTCAGCCGCTGCAATCTCATCGCGGTACCGCCGTTCGTTGATCGAGTTCAGCGAGTAACAGGTGATGTCGGCTTCCGGTTGTGCCACCGGGTGCAGGTGCAAGCCCGTCGCTCCACATGCCGCACCAAGAACGGCATATGAATTCCGTGCAGCGGGGATCTCCCGCCAGTTCACCTGCATAGCGGGTAAGGATAAGGGCAGACAAGCCAAAAAAGGTGTTTATTCCCCGCTCCCGCTCCGCGAGCGGTACTGCCGCAGTACATCAGCCACATTGTATTTGATACCATTGTTCATGGTAACATAGACTTGCACGCGATCAGATTCCCCGGCGAGAGAGCCCGTTCCCCGGGTTCCGGCAAGATTAACGGTATCTCCTGCATCGGATCCCAGTGTCTCCGTCTCGGTTGACCCGTCCACCCGGGTAAGGATGACCTGGATGGTATTCACGTTGATCTGCCCGGGGCCCCCGTTAAAGGTGACCGGGATATTGCCCAGGTAATCCTTCTCGCCAACGGTTACGGTGACAGCAATATTCGACGGCATCACATCGGTGGGGCTCGTCGTGAGGGTGGAAGCAGGAGATGATGTTCCGCTTGTAGTGGCGCTGCCGGAAGGGCTGCCTGATGACGTGGTTTGCGGACTGGTGCACCCAGCGATAACGACCGCACAACAGACAAAGACAATCAGTACAAGAATCGTGCTGGCTTTCATACCAGATGATGATTAGTGGGATTATTTGTTGGTTACGATCCTAGTTCCGGATTTGGTTTCTCCGGGACCGTACCGCACCTTGGCATGTGCCGGGTTGTTATCCGCTGATCTTCCTGAGTGCATCGGCTGCAGCCTGCACAACCCCGCTGTCGTTATGGTGGAACAGGTTCATCAGCGGTGTTGCCGCTCTCCTGTCCCCGATCTCGCCCAGCGACCAGATCGCTGCATCACGGACCACCGGTGCCCTGTCAAGCAGGGGGAGGAGGGTTCCGACGGCGTCGTGGGCATGAAGTGCCCCGAGAACCAGGGTGATACGCCATGTGAGCCCGTCCGGTGCTCCATGCAGGGTGTCGATGAGAAGCGGAGTTGCCCCGGTTTTTGGATCAGAAAGAAGATCAAACGCCGCACTCCGTACTGCCCGGTCATCGTTGTCAAGGGCACTGATGAGGAGCCGGAGGTTGCCGGTATCCGGGGCTCCCGCAAGGTTTGTAATAATCTCGAGCCGGACAGAGCGTGGTGCACAGCCGAGGTTCTCTTTCCACTGCTCAAGAAGCTCCGGGTTCGTCCCCTGTGCTGCCGGTTCCGGTTCAGCACACACTTCCGGCTTTACCGGCGACGGGGCCGGGTCGGCACGACCGAGGGCCTCTGCCCAGCAGGTGACCGCCCACCGTGCCACTTCGCCGGAAAATCCCAACTCGTCCTCGAGCCTTTTTACCAGAAATGCCTCGGTCAGCGCGAGGGGGAGCGTGTGGCGGGGGGTGAGGAGGTCATCGGTCACGTGCTGGCGCACTGCATGTACAAGGACGAAGATCTCCCGGGTGCACTCCGGGCAGGTATCGCGCAGCAGCCCTTCGCACCGGTTGGCGTCATGGGCAATCGAGACCCCGTACAGGGCGACGAGGCGGGAAAGCATGGTCCGGGCGATATCGTTCATGGCTGCTCCCGAAACGGCGGCATAATGGTACAGGTTACGCCGTCAATGGTTATGGAGGTTTTCGGGTTGAGGGGCACGGCACGGCCCGGGGGTACAACCGTGGTCGTCCCGTCGGGAAACGTCACCTGCCACGTACTGCCGGACAGATTCCTGATCCCGGCAGCGCCCGGGATGGAGGGGTGGGGGATGACACGGCCGATCTCGGACGTCCCGTCATCCGGGCCGGCGCCCGGGCTGATGTGAAGCGACCGGAGGGAAACACCCAGGGTAAGTGCAAGGGAGGAGTTCCCTCCCGGGCGGCGGACCACCAGGAATGGCGGCGGGGGAATCGGGCTCTTGCAGTGCCAGCAGGAGAAATACGACTGCCTTTCCGCCGTTACGTTCTCTGCACGGCAGCGCGGGCAGGGTACCAGCCGGTCCCTGAGGGAGAGAAAGAGGTTCTGCCATTCCCCCTCGGTGACCCTCCGGTTCGGGTTGTCGAGGCCTTCGGTAAAGGCCCGGGTAAACATCGCTTTGAGTGCGGGGGGGCAGAGTTCCCACCGGTCACGTGCGATTGCATAGTCCGGGTCCCGGGGCAACCGGTTTAACGGGTTATCCGGGTCGAATACAAAGACCGGGGAGATCCCGTAGACCTGTTTCTTTGCCGGAATGTCCCAGCAGTGGTACCGGTACTCCATCTCCCCATGGAAGGGGTGGTGCCAGACCCAGAGGTAGAAGAGCAGAACCGCCAGAGCGTGGAGGTCAGTCTCAGTCGAGGGGTCACTCTCCTCGCGGATCAGCTCCGGAGGCATGTATTCGAGCGTTCCCCAGACCTGGCAGTGGGACTGGCGGTTGACGCCGACATTGTCGTTGTCGCAGATCAGAACATCACCGGTTTTTGGGTCAAACATCAGGTTTCCTGCCGAGATATCCCGGTAGCAGTGGCCCGAGAGATGGAGCGCACGGTAACTGTTTGCGAGCTGGTACGAGATCTCGCAGAGCGCGGCGATCCCCGGGACAGGTTTTAAATGCGCCCAGACCTCGCCCAGCTCGGCAAACCGCTGCGTATCGATCCGGGCCATCAGGTACCCGAACTGTTTCGATCCTTCAGCGGTGACGAGATCGAGCGGCCAGATAAACCGTTTTCCCGCTGCACCGTACGGCGGGCCGGTCCGGACAAGGTAGGCGATGGCATCCCGCTGGTCCGGGGTTGCCTGCTCGGGCTTGTACCACTTCACGGTCTGGTATCCCTGCGGGCCGTCAACGAGGTAGACTTCGCCCTGCGTGCCCTCGCCGATCTTTTTTATCACGTGAAGGGTGTTCTGGAGCTGCTTTGCATGGAGGCGCTGGCCGATCGGGAGCGGCATGTCTACCAGCCCTCCCCGGCGCGCAAGGACGCACCGGTATCAGGTTCCGGCTCCTGTGACTTTATCAGTGTCTCCTCGGGTCTGATACATGCCCAGACAAGAGTCATGTCATCGCCGCTTGCAATTTCAGAAAAGCGATCGAGCCACCCACCCATTGCCGCAGCCACAGCCTCGGTTCCATAGGTGCGGATCCTGTCGGCAAGGCTGTGGACAAAGACAGAAAACTCCTCACTCTCGGAACCTGCAAACGAATCCGATATGCCATCGGTTGCACCGAGCAGGATGCCACCCTCGCCACGGTCGATTGTCGCTGTCCGCCAGAGCAGGTGGGCATCGGCAGACGAAAGTGAATGCGTCTCGTTTCCTGCAAAGACCGGGTCCCGGGGGAGGGGAAATTCGATGGTGCCGCCGGGCCTGACCAGAAGGAGGTCTCCATCGCCGATCTGGGCAAGAAGTATGGTGTCACCGACCACGAGCGCGGCCAAAAGCGTTGTCCCGTACCGGGTGAAGATCTGCTCTGTCGGCCTGTGTGCCTGAGGAGCTCGGGGGGAGGGAAGTATCTGCCTCTCGGCGTCCTGCCCGACCAGTTCCCGCCAGTGCCGGGTGGCAAGCCGGGGAAAATCGGTCTTGAAACTGGCGCGGAACTGCTGGTGGGGAATGTTTCCCTCTGCATAGGAGCGGTGGAACGCGACCAGCTCACCGATGGCAGCCTCCACGGCAAGGGCAGATCCGGTTCTGCTCAGATCGTGACGGGGATCGCCATGACCATCCGCAACAGCAAACGCAATGCAGGGCTGTGCCCCGGCTGAACCGCTCCAGATGGCGTAGGCGTCCTCGCAGGGCCGGCAAGCCCGCAGGTGGGAAGCCCCGGTCCGGCTGCACCCGAATACCCATCCAAGGCCGGTGTCGCAGGTGCAGGAGAACTCTTCCGGCGACGGCATAATAATGCTAGAACAGATCGGTATTTGATGTAATCATCTGTGGCGGGGAATCGAGGGTGACGTTCGATACATCGTCACCGGGAGATGCGCCCCGGCTCCGGCCCCGGGAGGATGCGACTGATGCGCTGACCGAGGCCCATTTGATATATGCGACCAGTTCCTCGGGAGAATGCGCCCTGAGGAGGCCGACAGATTCCTGGTTGGTAAACTTGAGCAGTTCAGGTGCATTATAATCCGATTCGTCACCAATGGCGATTGCAAGCCTGACCGCCTTGATGCCCCAGGGGATCTTTCCGAGCTCTGCAATAGCGGCGTCGTACTCTTCGCGGGGATCGGTGCAGAACCCATCCGATATGAGGATGCAGACCGGCGGGAGTCCCCGGCGGGGCATGCGCTCGATGGAAAGTTCACCGGCAAGGAGCCGGAGGGCTTTTGCGGTTGCAGTCAGGCCGCTGGTCTCCAGTTCCGGCCAGAAAAATTCGTTTAAGGGGACCGGGTCAGGACCGACAAGCCATGATGCATCGTTGGAGAATTTTATCGCCCTCATCCGGATATCGACCTGCGGGTATCCGGCGACAGCTTTCTGGACCTCGGGCAGTGCCTCGCGGATGGCCTGGTTGAGTGTTGCAATCTTCTTTCCCCGCATCGAGTCAGAGCAGTCGGCCAGCCAGAAAAAATGCAGTTGTTTGCGTGCAACCTGTCCGTCAGGGATCGGAATTGCATCTTCGATAAAAACTCCCCCGTTATCTCTTAAGTACACAATCTATCCGTCTACAATATAAGATCACCGTTTGAACGGCCGGAGCAGCGGGATACGGCCAATTTGGCCTTTTAATAGTGAAAAAAGAAAGATGTATGAGTTACTGCTGGGCCGGAGCAGCGCTCTTGATCATCGACTTGACCGGTTCGGGCAGGCCAAGTCCATCGACTACCGAGGGAAGAATGCTCATGATCGCCTGCTGGCCCTGGGGGGTTGCTGCGAAGTCCTTAAGCAGTGACATCCCGTCCGGTGTTGCGAGGAAGTTCTTCACTGCAGTCTGCCCTTCAGGTGTGGAGATAAAACCGGTAATCGATCCACCGAGGCCTCCAAGATTTCCAAAGTCCATCTTAATACACTCCTTGTAATGATTTCTCTACATTTTGGCGATATTTGTTCTTAAAGATGTGGGCGATCTGCAGGGAGATGAGAGAGGTCCGTTTGAGAACAGGGTCTCGTGCGGAAGGGGGACGCCTCCAGTCGGGTAATTCCGGAAATGATCCGGGTGTGTAACGGGGATATTGTGGAGTCTGTCGCCCCAACACATCCTCGCGAGGAGAGCCTCCGCCCCCCAATGGGGCGCCCCATCAGCGGATCAGGAAATGATCAACGATACCCAAGCCGCCGAAAAGGAGCGATTCCCGACGCGCAAAACGCCTCGTCGGGTTTTGCGCAACGTACTCACCGTGATCCTGATGTGAGATCAAATTCGGTAAATGGGACGGTGAAACAAAGAAGCAGGGGACCGGGGACACACTCTTGCCCAGCGAGGGCCCGATGAGGTGCCCGAGCGACTCCCTGCGGAGCAGGGAGGAGGAATCATAGGTCATCAAAATACGTGGAACGCAGTAGAACCTAAAAAAAGAGTAATATCCCTGTAGCCTTCAGGGTGATCCTTACAACTTTTTGAGGGCCTGCACGACTTTCCCGACCGTCTCCTGCGCATCGCCGTAGAGCATCCGTGTGTTATCACGGTAGAACAGGTCGTTTTCGATCCCTGCAAAGCCCCTGCCCTGGCCGCGTTTGAGGACAATGACGTTTTTGGCCTGTTCAACGTCGAGAATGGGCATGCCGTAGAGCGGGCTTCCCTGCCGGTGCGCGGCCGGGTTGACCGTGTCGTTTGCCCCGATGACAAGCACGACATCAGTGCCGGCAAACTCCGGGTTGATCTCGTCCTGGTCAAAGAGACGGTCGTAGGCTACTCCCGCCTCGGCGAGGAGCACGTTCATGTGCCCGGGCATCCGCCCGGCAACCGGGTGGATCGCAAATTTCACCGGAACGTTCCTGCTTTCGAGCAGGTCGGTGAGCTCCTTGACCTTCTGCTGGGCCTGGGCGACTGCCATGCCGTAGCCGGGAGCGATAATTACCTTGTTGGCGTAGGCAAGTATCACCGCGACATCATCTGCCTCGACCGGCTTCATACTGCCCTGAATCTGCAGGCCGGCCTCCTCGGTCGCGCCGAATGCGCCGAAGAAGACGTTGGTGATCGAGCGGTTCATTGCCTTTGCCATCTGGAGTGTCAGGAGAGAACCCGCCGCGCCGACGATAATACCGGCGATGACCATGGCGTAGTTGGGCGTCGCAAACGAGAATCCGTCGAGAGCGACTGCAAGGCCGGTAAAGGCGTTGTACATCGAGATTACGACCGGCATGTCGGCCCCGCCGATTGGCAGGGTCATGAGAACCCCGAAGACGAGCGAGAGGACAAAGAAGAGCGGGAGATACATGGCGACAGTAAGCGGGATCCACGCCGGATTCAGGATAATACATGCTCCTGAAAGGATGGCGAGGACGAGGACTGCCGTATTAACGACCTGCTGGCCGGTGAAGGCAATCGGCCGCGGCCGCATCCAGCCCTGCAGCTTTAAGAATGCTATAATACTGCCCGAAAATGAGACGGCGCCTATGATGCCGCCGATCACGGCAAGGGAACTCGTGGCGTTGATGGTACCGAGGAGTTCGACCGCGGAGATCCCTGCCGCAGCCCCGCCGCCCATGCCGTTGAAGAGTGCGACCATCTGGGGCATACCGGTCATCGCGACACGCTTTGCCGCGATATAGCCAAAGCCCCCCCCGATGATGATCCCGATTGCCATCAGCGCGAAGTTGGTGAGGTTCGGGGTCAGGAAGGTAACAAGCGTCGCGATCAGCATCGCGGCGCCGGCCCAGACAATCCCGCTGCGGGCCGTAAGGGGGTGGCTCATCCGGTGCATGCCGATGATGAAGAAGAAGATCGTTGCAATATACACCGGGTCGATGATCCAGGAAAGATCGGTCATTTCGGGTCTCCCTCTTTTTGCTTCTTTCCGCTGCGGTTAAACATCTGGAGGATCCGTTCGGTCACGACAAAGCCGCCGGTAACGTTTGCCGCCCCGAGAATGACTGCAACAAAGCCGATGGCCTGTTCGAGCGGCGTCGTGGCAAGGCCAAGTACAACCAGTGCGCCGACAAGCACGATCCCGTGGATGAAGTTCGAGCCGCTCATCAGCGGCGTGTGGAGGAGAGTGGGGACTCTGCTGATAATGACATAGCCGGTAAAGGCGGCGAGCATCACGATATAGATCGCGGTCCAGAGCATGGTGGTGTCGATCATGGTTTCTTCTCCAGGAGGTTCTTTGTGGGCTGGTGGCAGACATGCCCGGCATGGACAAGGAGGCTTGCGGTCAGGATCTCATCGGTATATTCGGGAACAAGCGATCCGTTCTTGTCGATAAGGAGGGTGAGGAAACCCTGCAGGTTCTTTGCGTACATCTGGCTTGCATGGAACGGCACCTTGGCCGGGAGGTTCTTTGGACCGATGATGGTAACACCGTTCGTCTGGATGGTTCTTCCGGCCTGCGTGAGCTCGCAGTTGCCGCCGGACTCTGCGGCCATGTCGATGATAACTGCGCCCGGTTTCATGGTGGTTACTGTTTCTTTCGTGATAAGGACCGGCGCTTTCCGGCCGGGAATGGCTGCGGTGGTGATGATAATGTCTGCCCGGGCAACCGCGGCAGAGACCATCTCCCGCTCCTTTACTTTCTCTTCCGGAGTGAGCTCGCGGGCATAGCCGCCTTGGCCCTCGGCATTTATCTCAAGTTCGAGGAACTTGGCACCAAGGCTTCGTACCTGCTCACCAGCGGCCCGCCGGACATCGTATGCCTCGACAAGGGCTCCCAACCGCTTTGCAGTGGCGATTGCCATGAGGCCGGCGATCCCGGCACCAAGGACGAGCACCGTGGAGGGGCGGATGGTACCGGCTGCTGTCGTGAGCATGGGGAGGAACCTGGGGCAGTGCTCTGCTCCAAGGATGACTGCGACATACCCGCCCGCCGTAGCCTGCGAGCTGAGGGCATCCATGCTCTGGGCGCGGGAGATCCTTGGCACCAGTTCGAGGGCGAAAGCGGTGATTTTGCGGTCGCGCATCTTCTTGATGGTTTCAAGGTTGCCTGCCGGGTTCATGAACCCGACAACAATGGTGCCTTCCGGCAGCTGCTCCACCTCGGCAACGGTCGGCGGCTGAACCGCAAGAATGATCCGGGCACCGGCAAACAGTGCATCCCGGTCGGGAACTATTGTTGCTCCCGCTGCGGTAAAAGCGGCATCGGGATAGTAGGCCATTGCCCCGGCATTGTGTTCCACCCGGACCTCGCAGCCCGATTTTTTCAGGATTCGGACTACTTCCGGTACGGTCGCCACCCGCTGTTCTCCGGGCGCGAGTTCCTTTGGGACCACAATCACGATGGGGGTCGTCATAGTTCCCCCCGGGCCTGTCCAGTCGTATTACAATAAAGCAAGTACTTCACTCCAAGGCTGATCTGCGATTGTATCCTACGAATTGAACTTACAGCTTCTTTATTTTACGCACCCGGACGGCAACGCCACGCCGGGATCCTTTCATCTCTGTGGCAGGCATCGCTGCCTTTCCTGTGGCCCATGCCTTTGGACCGACGACCAGCACCTCATCCCCTTCGCGGATGGCGGGATCGGCATCCACCACGCCCGGGACCAGCACGTCCCCTTCGGGCACAAAATCGCTGATGGTCACCCAGTAGCCCTCCGGGAGAAGGTCCCAGCCCTCGAATGTCGGGCGCAGCAGGCCGGTGCCGGTATCGATCGAGAAGAGCTGCTGGTTGTTCTTCGAGTAGAAAAGTTCCGGGAAATGGCCCCGGGAGAGCATGCCTTTCGTGTCCACCTCGCACCCGAACTGGTACGAGAGCATACCGTGGAGACGGTCGTCCTTTACCCGGCGTTCGCAGTCGAGGGCCCGGCTGAGCTGGGAAAGGGCACTCTCTCCGGCCGGGTGTTCTCGGCAGGAATACTCAAGCGTGATGCCGCAGGTCGCTGCCGCCATCTCCGCAACCCTGAGCGCGCCGCCCTCAAGATGGGCGATTACCCGTTCATAGTTGTGAAGCGAGAGGTAGCGG
>Ga0209039_10000830_pt1 | contig 29565 bp, 22 predicted proteins | sample BogFormECP12_OM1_FD_188238 | JGI IMG/M metagenome (GOLD analysis project Ga0209039, IMG submission 188238) | Bog forest soil microbial communities from Calvert Island, British Columbia, Canada - ECP12_OM1 (SPAdes) (version 2) | ecosystem: Environmental > Aquatic > Freshwater > Wetlands > Bog ... | reverse complement strand
AAGATCGTACACGAGCCGCCGGCCGCGACACTGCCCTCGCAGGTGTTGGTCTGGCCGAAGTTGGCGCTCGTGGCGATGCTCGAGATGGTCAGGGCGCCGTTGCCCGTGTTGCTGAGCGTGACCGGCTGCGACCCGCTCGTCGTCCCCACGCCCTGGCTGCTAAACGTCAGGCTGGGCGGGGAAACCCCAGCCAGCGGCCCAGCGCCCGTCCCGGTGCCGCTCAAGGTCACCGTCTGCGTGCTGCCCGCCACACCACTGGCATTGTCGGTGAGGGTCACGGCGCCGTTGAGCAGGCCGCTGGCCAGAGGTGTGAAGGTCACGGTGATCGAGCAAGTGCCGGCGGAAGCGAGTGTGCTTGGCGATAGGGGACAATTAACATTGGTCGCAGCAAAGTCGCCGCTGGCGCTGATGTTACTGATGGTCACCGCTGTCTCCCCATTGTTGGTGACGGTGACGGTCTGCGACGGGCTCGTGGTGCCCAAGCCCTGACTGCCGAAACCCAGGGTACCCGGTGAGAGAGTGATTTGGGAGCTGCTGATACTCGCCGCCTTGATAAACACGTTCGAATCAAGGATAAAGTCAATCGCATCCGCCACGGCCAGCTTGATATGATTGATCACGCCCGGGTTGACCGTGGCCTGCGCCGTGAGGACGACGGTCAGCCCATTCATTTCGGTATCGAAGGGAGCCAGTGTTGGGTACTGGAAATCATTGTTGAGATAAAACTGGGGATTCGTGGGGTTGGTGCCTAACGGATTTCCGTCGTTCACGTCATTTATTGAAACCGGCACATCCGTTCCGGGAACCAAGGCAATGTTGGTGCCATTCACGAAGAACCCGAAGACGTCGTTGAACTGATAGACGTACTGATTGTACTCGTCCGAAGCCCAAACGTATTGGAAGGTCAAGGTGCTGGCCTGGGGGACAAAGTCAAACTCCAGCACCGCGGCATCGTTAGTGACGTCATCAATGAGGTTGCTCAAATCTGTGTCCCCTGGCTGTTCGTTGATTCCAGTAATGCCGGAGTCACAGTTTGGACCGATAACGTTGTTGGCGGATCCATCGCTTAGAATAATTCCGCTATCGAATTCCTATGACGTTCGCGCCGCCGGTGAACGTTCCCGCCGCGATCGGCGCACCCGTGAACTTGATATTGGAGGCAACCACACCTGGGCCAAGAATGGTGTTGGCGAGATCGGCCACCGTTAGCGTTGGGTTGTTCAGGTCCGTAACGGTGAGCGTCTGGTCGGCTCCGTATACGCTCATATCGACAGTCTGCTTTCCCGCGTCGTCAACGATGGTCAACTCCTGATCGTCATATTCGCAAAGCTGGGTGGTGGCGACCGATACACTTATGTTGCAAGTCGCTCCCGGAGCGAGGGGGGATTGGGCGATGCAATTATCGGACTCCGAAAAGGGCGCAACGGTCGAGATGCTCTGGATATTCATCGCCACCGTGCCGGTGTTCGTGAGGGGGATGATTTCCACGATAGGGCTTTCGCTGTTAATCGGCTGCTTCCAGGCGAGGGAGCATCCCATGGTGGTATAGAGAGGGCAGATCCCAATGGAAGCCACTGCCCCCTCCCCTTGCTTCCTGGGGGCCGAAGCCACCGCCGCGTGGGTGGTTGAGGCATCGGGGCTGGGGGGAGCGTCAGGGGTTTGTGTCTTCGTCGGGTCCTCGGGCCGCGCACGCTGGCGCCGCGGGGCCCGGGTCAAGGGTTGTGAGCCGGACGCCTCAGGTGTCGCACCCTGGTCTTTTTGCGTTTGATCCGCTCCCCAAGCACGGGGAGTCATGGCGGCCAGCAACGCAAGGGACGCCAGGATACTCCAATACCGGTGGTGCGGTAGAATACGCTGGAATCGCATAGAAGCCTCCACTCGAACTGCCCAACAGGGCGCTGGCCTTTTTCCGAGGATCTGAACCCCAAAAAAGCAAAAACGCGAACGTTTGCTGAACGATAAAATTGACTTGTAGGCGCCGATAAACGGGGCAATTGTGCCACCCCTCCTATACCCTGTCAAGAGCCACTGGGGATTTTTTTCAGACCTGAAAGGCTAGACTGGCTGCGGAAAAGCGTATTGACACCCCATGGACAATAAGCCTGCTTTTTGACGGAGTTTATCGCCATTTCTGGCTAACTTACTCAATATTAATAGAGTAAAGAAGTTTCTTCAACTTTGCGATGTAATGGTCCTGTAACATGCTTATCACACTCTGTTAATCACCATCTTCCAAGATGTTTGGGATTGCCAATACAATTGGGTTTCATCCTGCCCGAGGAGTTTCAAACTCTTTTCGGGCAGTTGTAAAGCAAAAACCTAAGGAGCAAATGATGCACAAACGCAAGCTTGTCACCCATGGAGTTGTGGGCATGGCGATGCTTCTCATGGGCGTGTCGGCATTGGGCATTCTTGCCAATGACGGCAGTTCGTCCGCAACAGACGCCACCACCCCTCCCGCCGCGAGCGCGACGAAAACCAGCGCCAGCGCCAACGATCAAATTACCGCTCTGAAACAACAGATGGCCCTTCAGCAGAAACAGATCGAGCAAATGCAGAAGACTTTGGAGCAGCAGAAACAGCTTCTGGAACAACTCACCAAGCCGGCTCCGGCTACCGAGCAAGCGGCTCAACCTGCTCCACCGGCGCAACCGGCAAAACCGGCCGTGCTCACCGAGCAGGCGGCCCAATCGCACAGTTCCAGCCTGGGTGAGGTGGCTTCCACCAGCCCGGTGATTCCCCAGTCACAAAAGAAGGTGGAAAACGCCATCGCACCCCTGGGGGCGGGAATAGCCACGATGAGCCCCGCCCGTCCGGCGGTAGCCGGCGCCAATACGGAGAGCTCGCCGCTTCAGTTGCACATCGGCTCGGCGTCCCTTACCCCCGTTGGGTTCATGGATTTCACCAGCGTGTGGCGCAACCACGCGGCGGGTGGGAACATCGGGACGAGCTTCGGAAGCGTTCCCTACGGCACGATTACCAACGGCCTGACCCCCTACACGACCAATCTCAGCGAGTTCCGCTTCAGCATGCAGAACTCCCGGATTGGCTTTCGCGCCGACGCGGACGTGATGGGGGCTCATGTGATTGGCTATATGGAAGCCGACTTTCTGGGGACCCCCGCCAGCCTCAACATTGCCGTGACCAGCAATAGCAACCTTCTCCGCTCGCGGTTGTACTGGGTCGACGTGCGAAAAGGCTCCTGGGAAATCCTCGGCGGCCAGACGTGGAGCTTGCTCACTCCCGGGCGCGTGGGCATTTCCCCCATCCCCGGAGACCTCTTCTATTCGCAAGATATAGACGTGAACTACCAAGCGGGCTTGTTTTGGGGACGCATCCCGGAACTGCGCTTCGTTTATCACCCCTCGAAGCAAGTGGCCTTTGCGGTGGCGCTCGACAGTCCTGACCAGTATGGGGGAGGTTCGTCGGGAGGCGGCTCCGTCGTGCTCCCCTCGGCTCTCAGCGCCACCTCCGCGTATGCAGGTGAATTGGACTTTGGCGCCAGCTCGGGAGGCATCGCCACTCCCAACGTCGCTCCCGATGTTATTGCCAAACTGGCTTTCGATCCTAACAAGCGGGTCCACGTTGAAATCGGAGGAGTGGAGCGGAACTTCAAACTCTATTATCCCGGCGCTGCTGCCGTCGCTGCCACTTCCACCACCCCCGCCATCGCGGCCATCCCCTCTAGCGACTTCTCAGCCGAGGGTGGGGGCGGGTTCGCGAATCTGCACGTGGAAATCGCCAAGGGATTCCGCTTGCTGACCAACAACTTCTGGAGTGACGGTGGCGGCCGGTACATCTTTGGCCAAGCCCCCGACCTCATCGCGCACGCCGACGGAAGCCTCTCCCTCGTCCACAGCGGCTCCACGGTGACAGGCTTCGAGTTCACCCAGAAGAAAACGATGATCTATGGCTATTACGGTGGCATTTACGTTATGCGCAACACTGCGGTCGACTCCACCGGCAAATACATCGGCTATGGCTATACCGGTGCATCGGCCGGCCAGAACCGCGCCATCCAGGAAGCCACGGTGGGCTTCAACCAGACCATCTGGAAGGATGCCAAGTGGGGAGCGGTCAATTTCATGGGCCAGTACTCGTACCTCACGCGTGCTCCCTGGTACGTGGCGTCCGGCCAGCCCCTGAATGCCAACATCAACATGCTGTTTTTCAACTTGCGCTACACGCTGCCAGGCTCCGCTCCAACTATGGGGAAATAAGCTTCTCCGTGGTTGAGGTTGATGGCACGCGTATTCCTCTCGCTCCAGTGTGGACTTCGGCCCACACTGGAGTTTGGAGTTTCTACATTTTCTGTGACATAGACGGTAGATTTCCCCTCCTCGTTAGCCGTAGTGTCGCTCACGATTGCTCTCATGAAAATAGCTGTGCTTCGCACGCCAGCGTATCTAAATTCTCCTGAGGGACATCTTTTTGGGCACAGAGTGTTTCTAATCCAGACGTACGCCATTGACACCGCCCAGGGAGCGTACTCTCAATGGTTGAAGGGAAAGGCCCTTTGCAGTTTCATCCCGAACGACCTTGCCGGGCGATGAATTCAATGGCATTATAATAGACGTTGGAGATTCTCAGGGCACCCTTGGCAGTCTTCCTCAAAAGCATGACGCGAATCCTCTTGCGCTCTCGGCGGCTTATGGCGGTCAGTATTCTGCTATTACTGGCTGGGGTGGTCGTTCTTTCAACCGCCACGCGAAAGCCTTGCCTTCAGTCTTGCACCGCACCGTGGCACCTCTGGAAGTCTGGTCATATGACCAAGTCGGAGGGTCAGGAAGCCTGCAAGCTGTGCGTAACCGCTGAGGCCCAAACCCTCCAAGCTGCTCCAGAAGATTCGCTGGCCTCACCCCCATCGATTTACTTCCCGGACGAAGAAACAATTCCTCCCGCTAATTGCATCGTCGCTCAAATCCGTCACTTCCGATCTCCACCCACCCTCGGCTAACTCGCTTCCTTTTTCAATTTTCGCGCTCGCTCGGTTCTGCTCGTTGCTGGCGCGGACTGTCTTAACCTTCGGAAGCTTTATGCGCTTCAACAGGCTGCCGAAAAGCACTTCCCTGCCGGCATACGAAGCTTTGGAGTGCGGCAGCTTGCTGCCGCTTTCTCACCAGCCAGCTTGCTGGCTGGGAATTGTGCCCGCTGGCATCTGAGAGTTCTTTTGAGGGGGGTAAAGCCATGCAAACGCCATTGACCATCGAGCAGATTCAAGAACTCAAAACCTTCGAGACGTGTCTTATTGCCGATGCCATCGAAAGCTTCGGTGTTCGTTTGCGGAATGAAGGATTTGCAACGGCCGGCTTTCGCTGCCTCTTCAAGAATTTTCCTCCCCTGGTGGGCTACGCGGCCACTTGTAAAGTTCGTTCGGCCGATCCCCCGATCGTGGGCAGCCGCTACGAGGAGCGCACCGACTGGTGGAAGCACATCGGGAGCATTTCGGCTCCGCGCGTGGTGGTGATGCAAGATATTGATAACCCACCGGGAACCGGCGCTTTCTTTGGGAAGGTACACGCCAGTATCTTGAGGGCCTTGGGGTGCGTGGGCGCCATAACCAACGGAGCCGCGCGCGAGCTGCACGGAATCGAAGCCAGCGGCTTTCAAGTTTTCGCGGGACGTCTTGCCCTGTCGCGCGCTTACATCCACGTGGTTGAATATGGCGGACCGGTGGAAGTCGGTGGGCTCACGATTCGACCCGGCGATTTAATCCACGGGGACCGGCATGGGGCCCTGACCGTTCCGCAAAAACTAGCGCTCAAACTGCCCGCGGCGGCGCGCGTGATTCGGGAAAAGAAACAGCAGTTGATCGATTTGTCCAAGAAGCCCGGAACTACCCATGAGGAATTCAGCCGGGGGCTCAAGAATTTACTCGACTTTAACCCCGATTCCCTTCGTGATGGAGCAAACCAATGGAAACGATGAACAAGCAAATACCGAATCTTAGCCCCGAAGGGGCGGCAATGAATAGCCCACGGCGTGAGCCGTGGGATCAAAGCGCCACACGCGCATTCCCCAGCCCCGGAGGGGCGACAGAAAATAGCCCATGGCGTACGTGGGAGCAAGGCGCCACAACCGGATTCCCGAGCCGCGGAGCGGCGACAGAAAATCGGCCGGGGCTCGCGCTGGGGGATAATGTCTGCCGCCCCTCCGGGGCTGGAAAATTGTTTCGTGCCCTCCTGCACCCACGGCTTACGCCGTGGGCTATTTTCTGTCGCCGCTCCGCGGCTTTCATTGGCCTCGTCGCCATCTCGCTCGCGTTGCTTCCTTCGTGTGGGACGTCGTCGGCCAAGAGCGATTCTGCCGCGACGGTAACCGTGGGTGTGACTCCAGTGACCCGGAAATCTCTTCAGCGGCAAATTACGCTTTCCTCGGAGCTTGTCCCCTTCCAGGAAATCGACGTCTACGCCAAAGAGTCCGGTTTTGTCAAAAAACTATACGTCGATTATGGCAGCCGCGTGCAAGCGGGGCAATTGATGGCCACCCTGGAAATTCCTGAGCTCGAGGCGCAACTGCAAGAGGATCAAGCCGCCATCAAAAATGCCGGGGACGAAGTTTCCCGCGCCGAGAACCAACTGAAACGTTATCAGGCACAGTACAAGGCTCTCCACCTCGAATTTACCCGCTTGAATGGCGTCTTCGAAAGCCAGCCCGGCTTGGTGGCGCAGCAGGAAGTTGATGACGCGCAAGGCAAAGACTTGGCGGCGGGGTCGCAAGTGGATGCGGGCCAGTCGTCGCTCGAGGCAGCACAAAGCCAGCTCCTCGTGAATAAGTCCAGACTTGTCCACGACCAAGCGCTGTTCGCCTACGCGCGCATCACGGCGCCGTTCGCGGGCGTGATCACGCAGCGGTACGCCAACTTGGGAACCTTGATGCAGGCGGGCACGAGCTCCAGCACCCAGGCCATGCCCCTAGTGAAACTGTCCCAGGATGACCTGTATCGTCTGGTGATTCCGGTTCCCGAATCCTCGGTGCGCTACATCCGGGTCGGCGATCCCGTCGAGGTGCGCGTGCCGGCTCTAAACCGGTCTTTTCCCGGCAAAGTGGCCCGCTTTTCCGTGGATGTGCAGCAGGACACGCGCACCATGCACACCGAGGTGGACGTACCCAACCCTGGTCGGCTTTTGATGCCGGGAATGTATGCGGAGACAACGCTTACCCTGGAAGCGAAAGATAACGTCCTGGCGGTGCCTCTGGAGGCGGTCAGCCATGAGGGCGATCAAACCACGGTATATGTCGTGAGTCCCACCGGCAAGGTCGAGGATCGGGTGATCACGGTGGGCCTGCAAACTTCCGCCGACGGGGAAGTTATTTCGGGCCTCGCGGAAGGCGAATCGGTGATCGTAAGCGACCGCAGCGGGCTTAAACCGGGCGAAGAAGTGCGTCGCAAAGTCGTCCAGATGCTGCAATACCACGGGGGACAGGGGCAGTAGGCAGTGGGCGGATAACCACCCCGGCGCTCAGCGCGCCACCCCTCCTGAATCAGGAGGGGAGCTGTTAAAGAACTCCCCGCCTCAGATGAGGAGGGGTGGCGCGCTGAGCGCCGGGGTGGTGCTGAGCGGGGGACGGCAAGCCGCCCCCCTACATCGGGATGCTCGACCAGCGCCTTTGATGGGGAGAGGGGGATCAATCATATGCCGCGATTTTCAATCCGCAACCCGTATTTCATCATTGTCTGCTGCCTGGTGCTGTTGCTTCTTGGGGTGACCAGCGTGGTGCGCATGCCGGTGGACCTTTTCCCGTCCATTAATTTGCCGGAAGTGGTAGTGGCGACGTTTTACTCCGGCATGCCCCCCCAGGACATCGAAATCGACATCACCAACCCGCTCGAACGCTTCTTCACCCTGGCCAGCGGCATCGATCACATGGAATCACGCTCCCTGCTGGGGGTGAGCATTATCAAGATTTACTTCCAGCCGGGAACCAGCGCCGACGCCGACGTGACGGAGATATCGAACCTCGCCCTGGCGGACCTGAAGCGCCTGCCGCCCGGCACCCTGCCGCCCGTGGTGCTGAAGTTTGATGCCTCCAGCCTACCGGTTTGCCTGGTGACGGTGAAGGGGGAGGGGCTCAACGAAACGCAACTTCACGACTATGCCCAGTTTGCCATTCGCAACCAGATTGCGGTGGTGAAGGGTGCGGAGATACCGCCGCCCTTTGGCGGGAAGTACCGGCAGGCCATGGTGTACGTGGACCCCTACAAGCTCTTTTCGCGCCAGATGACTCCCATGGACGTGGTGGACGCGGTGAACCAATCGAATCTGATCCTGCCCGCCGGGGATGTGAAGATGGGCCCCACGGATTACTATGTCTATTCCAATAGCCTGGTGGACCAGGTGAAGGATTTGAACGACATCCCGATCAAGACGGTGGGCACCTCGTGGGTTACGGTGGGAGACGTGGGAAAGGCCGAAGACGCCAATCAAATTCAGTACAACGTGGTGCGGGTCGACGGCCAACGATCCAGTTACATCCCCATCATGAAGCAAGGGGGCGATACCAACACCATTGAGGTGGTCGACGGGGTGCGGAACTTGATCGGCCACTTGTTTGACATCCCCAAACAGATGACCGCCAGCTTGGTGTTCGATCAATCGGTGTACGTCAAGGAAGCGATTCACACGGTGCTGCACGAGGGCCTCCTCGGACTCTTGCTCACCAGCGTCATGATTCTCGTCTTTCTCGGCAGCTTGCGCGCCACCTCCGCGGTTCTGCTCTCGATTCCGCTTTCCGCCCTGACTATGTTTGTGGCGCTGAATCTGCTGGGCAGCACCGTGAACACCATGATTCTTGGGGGCCTCGCACTGGCCTTTTCGCGGGTGATCGACAATTCGGTGATCTCTCTCGAAAACATTTATCGTCACCTGGAGATGGGCGCCTTACCCAAGATCGCCGCCGAGGTGGGAGGGGCGGAAGTGAATTTGGCCGTCCTCGCTGCCACCCTGGTGGACGTCGTGGACTTCCTCCCCGTGGTGTTTCTCTATGGCGTGAGCAAATTCCTCTTCTCCGCGCTGGCTTTGGCTTTCTGCCTCTCGCTCCTCGCGTCTTTTGTGGTGGCGATGACGGTGATTCCGCTGTTCTGCTCGCGTTTCTTGAAGCAGGTGCCGCACGCGCAAGGGCACGAACTGAATAAAGGCGAGTACGAAGTCGAGCCGGAAACGCCGGCCAGCCGTTCCTGGGGGGACAGGTTCAATGCCTGGTTCAACCGGCAGTTCAACAAGCTGCTGGATTTCTATGAGCGCTGGGTGCGGCGGGCCTTAGTGCGGCCGGGGCTGACCGTCGCGCTCCTGGCGGGGGTGTTCCTGGCCAGCCTGGCCATCTACCCTTTCTTGGGCTTGGCCTTCTTCCCGCGCACCGATGCCGGGCAATTTACCATCAACCTTAAGGCGCCCACCGGCACGCGCATTGAAGTGACCGAGCAGTACGTGGCCAAGGTGGAGAACCTGATCCGGCAGACTATTGATCCCAAAGACTACAAGCTGGTGGTCTCCAATATTGGGGTGGTGCCGGATTTCTCCTCGCTGTACACCACCAACGCCGGGGAATATACCGCCACCGTGCAGGTGCAGTTGCAGGATGACCACCGGCGCAGCAGTTTCGATTACATGCGGGAGGTGCAGGATGAGCTGAGCAAGCAGGATCCGGAGATTCGCACGTTCTTCTCCAGCGGTTCGATGGTGGACGCGATTTTGAACATGGGGATGCCGGCGCCCATCGATGTGCAGGTAAGCAGCTCGAAACTGGAGCAGAGCTACGGGATCGCGCAGGACCTGGCGAGCCAGATACGCGGGTTGAAGGGCGTCGGTCAGGTTTACATTCCGCAAGACATGAACTATCCAGCGCTGCGGTTGGATGTGGACCGGGTGCATGCCGGGGAGCTGGGGCTGAGTCAGAAGGACGTGGTCGACAATGTCATCACCGCACTGAATTCCAACTTAATGATTGCGCCCAACTACTGGGTGGACCGGAAAACGGGGAATGACTACTTCCTGACCGTGCAATACTTCGAGAATGGTGCACCGGCGATTCACAATCCCACCGATCTGAAGAACATCCCCTTGCGGGCGCCGAACCTGAAAGAGCCTACCACGCTGGATAGCGTGGTGAAACTCACCAGCCTTCAAACGCCGACCGAAGTTGACCATTACCAGATTCAGCGGGTCTCGGATGTGTATGTCACCCCCAAGGCAGAGGACCTGGGGAAACTCACCCACGCCATCCGCGGCATCCTGGGCAAGACCAGTATGCCGTCTAATGTGCGGGTTGATCTGCGCGGCATGGTGAATGGTATGCAAGCCTCCTTTAGAAGTTTCGCTCTGGGCTTCCTGCTCTCTTTCATGCTGCTGTATCTCATCCTGGTGGCGCAGTTTCGTTCCTTCGTCGATCCCTTCTTGATCATGCTGGCCATCCCCATGGGGTTTGTTGGGGTGCTCATCATCCTGCCGCTCACGCACAGCACGCTGAACGTGATGTCGCTCATGGGGGTGCTGATGCTGGTGGGGATCGCCGATTCCAACAGCATCCTGATTGTGGATTTCGCGCATAACCTGGAAACGCAGGGGATGTCGCCTGCCGATGCCGTGATTACGGCGTGCCGCGTGCGCCTGCGGCCCATCCTGATGACTTCGCTCGCTACGATCATTGGCATGATTCCGATGGCGATGAAATTGGGGACAGGCGCCGAGCAGTACACGCCCATGGCGCGCGCCATCATCGGCGGCCTGACATCCTCAGTTATTTTGACCATTTTTATTGTCCCCGCCGCGTATCTGCTGGTGTACGGCAGGCGTGGGTTAAGCCCGGCCGGCGGCCCGGAGGAGGTTAGACAATGAGACATTTTGTCCTTCGCTGCATCGCCACTCTGTTGCCGAGCTGTGCTCTTCTGGGGTTATTGGCCCTTTATCCACAATCGGCTGCCCCGCAACAAGGCCCGGCGCCGAAGCTCTCCTTGAAAGACGCGGAGGCGATGGCGTTGCGCAACCATCCCTTGTTGCAGGCAGCCACCTTCGACGCGAAAGCGGCCGAGCAGGTAACCCGCGAGATGAAATCCACCTATTACCCGACCGCCACGGGCAGCCTGACCGCGGCAGGGGCGTTGCCCAACAGCCGCATCACCGCCGGATTCCTCAACGACCCGAACATCTTAAACCGTTATGCCAATGGTCTGACAGTTAACCAGCTCATTACTGACTTCGGCCGAACATCCAACCTGGTGGGCTCGGCGCGGCTCGGAGCGAAGGCCGCTTCCGAGAGCGCGCAGCAAACCGCGCAGGATGTGCTGCTGGCCGTCAATCGCGCTTACTTCGGAGTCCTGCGCGCGGAAGCGGTGCTCAAGGTCGCGGAAGAGACGGTGAGGGCTCGCCGCGTTCTTACCGACCAAGTCACCACGCTGGAGAAGAACAAACTGAAATCCATGTTGGACGTAAGTTTCGCTGAGGTTAATTTGGCCCAGGCGCAACTTCTGCTCGTCCAGGCGCAGAATGATCAGCAAGCCGCCAACGCGGAGCTGGCCACCGCCCTGGGACTCGCCAATCCTCAACCGTTCGATCTCGCCGAGGAGCCGATGCCTTCCGCGCCACCCGCTGACCCGACAGACTTGATCGTGCAGGCCCTCCAGACCCGGCCGGACCTCTCGAGCGCGCGCTTCAGTCACGACGCGGCCGTCCGCTATGCGCGCGCCGAACGCGATTTGTGGATGCCTACCATCAGCGCCGCGGGCGCCGCGGGTCTCACCCCGGCTTATGAAATCCCGCTCACCGATCGCTACGCCGCGGCAGGCATCAATGTAAATATTCCGATCTTTAACGGGTTCCTCTTTTCCGCCCGCCACCAGGAAGCGAGCCTCCGCGCCCAAGCAGCGGACCAGGGCATGCGCGACCTTGCTGACCGCATCGGGCGCGATGTGCGAATCGCCTGGCTCGACGCCGGTACCGCCTATCAGCGCCTCGCCGTCACCGCCCAATTTTTGCATCAGGCCACCCTGGCGCTCGACCTCGCGCAGGGCCGCTATAAACTTGGGCTCAGCTCGATCGTCGAACTCTCCCAGGCGCAATTGAATCTGACCCAGGCCCAAATCGCCGACACCAGCGCGAAGTACGATTTCCAGATTCAGTCCGCAGTCCTTGCCTATCAGATTGGACAGTTGCGGTAATAATGCTGCCGCAACGACGCTCCACTGTCGGTGAAACCCTCCGCCCGAGCGGCGTAAATCCTCCGCGGCACGGCAGATAATTCCCTTTCTACCCAAGCGTTTAGGCCAAATCAAAAATTAGGAGATGCGGGTGCACATTGCTTTGCCGGAGCCCGCGTAGTCGGGCATTTTGAAAGCGAGACTCAAATGATGTTTCACCTCAAATCAACGCATGTCCGAAAGCAGGCGAGTATCCTGGCGGGGGCAGAGAAAATGGCCTTGGTCTGGATGGCTCATCGCCTGCCGCACTGGGTCAATTCCGACCATTTAACCCTGCTGGGGTTCGTCGCGATGCTCCTTGCCGGAATTGCTTACGAGGTGGCCAACCGGTACCGCTTGGCCTTGCTCTTCGTCGTTCTCGCACTCGCCGTTAACTGGTTTGGAGACAGTCTGGACGGCACCCTGGCGCGTGTTCGCAACCAACAGAGGCCGAGATATGGCTTCTATGTCGACCACGTGCTCGACATGGTGGGCACTTTCTTCCTGCTGGGCGGCTTGGCCCTTTCGGGGTACATGAATCCGCTCCTGGCGCTGGGAATGCTCGCTGCCTACTTGACTGCGGCGGCCGAGGAGTTTCTCGCCACACACGTCCGCCGGGTGTTTCACCTTTCCTTCCTGGGGTTTGGCCCCACCGAGTTACGGATCATCCTGGCCGTCGGGACCGTCTACCTTCTCTATAAGCCCTGGGTTCATTTGGGAAGCCTGGGGCTGTTTCGACTGTTCGACGTGGGTGGCGCGGTGGCGATTGCGGGCTTGGTACTGAAACTTGTGATCTCTGCCGTCCGCAACACTCACGCTCTCTACCTGGCGGAGAGGCTGCCGTGATGACGGCGACCCTCGGGGTGTCGAGCCGGTCGGCCAGCAAGCGTAGCGCCGACCTTCCGGTCGGCGTCTGTGTAGTGTCACCTTGTGCCGACCTAAGGATCAGCGCCACTGCGCAGGTGCGGCGCTGGCTCGCCTTCAATCTGGTGGGTGGATTTGGCATCGTGGTCCAACTCTCCACCTTGGCGGCGCTCACCGCGGGGGTAGGTCTGCATTATCTGCTCGCCTCCGGACTGGCCGTTGAGGTTGCCGTGCTCCACAACTTCATTTGGCATGAGCGTTGGACCTGGCGCGACCGCGCGGGCCAGGACAAGCCGGGGTGGTGGAAGAGGCTTCTGCGCTTTCAAATCGCCAATGGCGCACTATCCGTCGGCGGAAACCTGCTCCTGATGCAACTTCTTGTGGGCACGTGGGCCATGAACCACACAATCGCCAACGTTGTATGCATTGCCCTTTGTTCGGTTCTGAATTTCCTGGCCGGCGACCGCTTGGTTTTTCCGCAAACGCGCCGTTCGTAGCGCACGAACATTCCGCCGCGCTCGAAAAATCTCCCCTCCATTAAGCCCTGACCGCGTTTATACTCCCTGTGCTGCCGTGCCGGGGATTCTGGTTTCTCAGGCAAGAGATTTCGGCAGCGCGTGGGTACCGATAAGTGACCTGACGCCACAAGGAGCGAACGTATGGCAAGTAACCAAGCCGGGAGATTAGGCCGCCTTCCTACCCTGACCGCATGCACTCTTCTCCTCGGCTTATCATCCGTAAGCAAGGCCCAGCAAGCCGCCACGCCGCCTGTGAGCGGAGAAGCGGACGCGCAGCGGACCGCATGGTTCAGGCAAGCCAAATTCGGCATGTTCATCCACTGGGGTCCGTATTCCCTGGCCAGCGTGGAGGCTTCCTGGCCCATCATGGAACCCGAGGCCCATTGGAACATCACCGAAGCCGAGTACGTGTCGCTCTACAAGCGATTTAACCCTATCGAGTTTGATCCCCAAGCCTGGGTGAAGTTGGCCTCGGATGCCGGAATGCGTTACATGGTTTTTACCACCAAACATCATGACGGGTTCTGCATGTTTGACACCGCCTTAACCGACTATAAAATCACTAAAACCCCCTATGGCAGGGATGTTACGGCCATGCTCTCGAGAGCCGCCCGCTATGCGAATATGCCGCTCGGTTTGTACTACTCACCTCCGGATATGCATCATCCGGGCTTTCGCGATACTTCCAAACCCGTCAAGGACACCTGGCACGGCGATCCCACCCGGCCGGAGTGGGCGACCTACCTCGATTACATGGATGCGCAACTGCGGGAACTCCTCACCGAGTACGGGCCGGTTGCCTTGATCTGGTTTGACGGGCTCGATCATCAGGAAAAGTACCAAGGCGAGCAGGTTCTGAGCCTCGTCCACCATACACAGCCCGCCACGCTGGTGAACAATCGGCTGGGCGTGCCCGGCGATTTTGCCACGCCCGAGCGATTCATCCCTGACCGGATTCCCACCAAAAGCGCTGCCAGCAAGCTGCAAGGCACCACGAAAACCCCGGAGTCAACCCCGCCCTCCGTGCCGGCGCCGGACGACTTTCAGCTCTGGGAAACCTGCATGACCATCAACGGTACCTGGGCCTATAACAAAAATGATACGCAATACAAGTCGGCAAAAGAGCTCATCCAGGACTTGGTCAACGTGGCGAGCAAGGGTGGAAACTTGCTCTTGGATGTGGGACCGACTCCGGAAGGGACCATTCAGCCTGAATTCGTGGAGCGGCTCCAGGCCATGGGTCAATGGATGAAGATATACGGGGACTCTATTTACGGAACGACCTATGGCCCGCTGCAAAATCTGACGTTTGGCAAGACCACGGCCAAGGGCAATATTGTCTACGTCCATGTGTTCGATTGGCCCCCGGATAGCCAATTGGAAGTTCCGGGGATCCAGGGGCGCGTCGCGCAGATTACCGTGCTGGGTGACAAGAGGAAATTGCGATGGCGGCAGGATGACACGAAGTTGACCATCCAGGTCCCCCCCACCGCCCCGGACCCCAACGACAGCGTTCTGCAAATCGTGACGCGATAGCGGGCGTTCACCGCAGAGGCGCGGAGGCGCAGAGCAAAAGAGGTGTTAGGTTCCAGGTGCCAGCAAAACCCTAACACCTGACACCTGATACCTACTCTGCGTCTCTGCGCCTCGGCGGTAAAGACAATATTTTTTGCAGCTCCTTATGTTCTGGTCCCCACGACCTGTTGCCGACTCACGGTGATGGATTCCTTGCGGCCGGAGAGGCCTTGCATCCATTTCTGGAACGAGTCGAGGTAGGTGTAATAAACAGGAGTGATATAAAGTGTGATGAGTTGGGAAAAGACCAGCCCGCCCACGACGCACAGGCCCAGGGGGCGTCGCGCTTCCGCGCCGGCGCCAAAGCCCACCGCGATGGGCAGGGTTCCCATCAGCGCCGCCATCGTCGTCATCATGATGGGCCGGAAGCGCACCAAGGCTCCGTAGTAGATGGCTTCTTCCGTCGTCTTGCCGGCGTTTCGTTCCGCATCAAGGGCAAAGTCGATCATCATGATGGCGTTTTTCTTGACGATACCCACCAGCATGATGATGCCGACGAATCCGTAGAGGTCGAGTTCATAGCCGAAGTACATCAGCGTGAGCAGGGCTCCCAGCGCCGCGGAAGGCAGGCCGGAGAGAATGGTGAGCGGATGAATGAAGCTCTCATACAGAATCCCCAGCACAATGTAGATGACCAGGATGGTAATGACCAGCAGGACGCTCATGCCGACCAGGGAGGATTCGAACTGCTGCGCGGCGCCTTCGAAATTGGCGGTGAGGTCGGAGGGCAGGGTTTGCCGGGCGATCTGCTCAACGCGATTGACGACATCGCCAAGCGCGGTGCCGCGCTGCAAATTGAACGAGACGGTGACGGACGGCAACTGCCCGGTGTGATTCACCTGCAAAGGGCCGAGTGACTGGGTGAACTTGGAGACGGCGCTGAGCGGCACCTCTTGCCCGCTACTGGAGCGGACGTAAAGCAGGGAGAGCGCTTGCGGGTCCATCTGGTACTGGGGCAGGAGTTCGGCCATCACCCAATACTCATTGTTGGGCGTATAGATGGTGGAAATTTGACGCGAGCTGTAAGCCGTCTCCAGAGCGTTTTCCACCTGGTAGGCGTTCACTCCCAGGGAAGTGGCCTTGTCACGATCGATCTCCACGTTCACTTGCGGGTTGCTGATCTGGAGATCGGTGTTCACGTCCTCGAGTCCCGGAACCGACCTCATCTCGGTTGCCAGCTTCAGGGCTCCGGGGTAAAGCTCCTTGGTGTCCGGCCCCTGAAGGGTGAACTGGTACTCGCTGTTGGTAAAGTGGCCGCCAATTTGAATCGGGGGCGGGTTCTGCATGTAGGCAATGATGCCGGGAACCGCGAAAAGCCGGGGGCGCAGATATTCCAAAACCTGATCGGTGTCGAGGTAGCGATATTGTGGGTCGTGCGGGTAGGGAATATGCAGCCGGTCCTTGAACCATTCGACCATCTGCGCGCGGCCGCTGGGGCGTTCCTTAAGGTCGAGGAAGAAGAAGCCGGAGTTCCCGCCGCCCCCCGGCCCGCCCGCTCCCGCGAAGGAGATGATGTTATCCACGTTGGGGTCTCCCACCAGGAGATAGGTGAGGGCCTTTTGGTGGGCTTTCATCGAATCAAAGGAAATGCCCTGCTGCGCCATGGTGACGCCCATGATGTGGCCACCGTCTTCCGAGGGAAGGAATCCTTTGGGGATGCGGATGAACAGCCAGGCGGTGACGCCAATGATGACCAGGGAGAGCACGAAAGTGACGAACCGATACCGTAAGACCTTCTGCAAGCTCCAATCATAAGCGGCCAACATGGCCTGGTGGCCGCGTTCAAAAAGGTTGAACAGAAACCCGTGCTCTTGCGGCTTGGCGTGACGCAGAAAGCGGCTGCAAAGCATGGGAGTCAGCGTGAGCGAAACCACTCCCGAAACCAGGATCGCCGACATGATGGTCACGGAGAACTCGCGTAGCAGCCGCCCCAGGATGCCTCCCATGAAAAGCACGGGGATGAAGACCGCGGCGAGCGAAAGGGTCATGGAGAGAATGGTGAAGCTGATCTCCTTCGACCCATTGAGCGCCGCTTCCACAACGTCCTCGCCCATTTCCAGGTGACGGACGATGTTCTCAAGCATGACAATGGCGTCGTCCACGACAAATCCTACCGCCAGCACCAGCGCCATCAGCGAGAGGTTATCCACCGTGTACTTGAGCAGGTACATCACTGAGAAGGTACCCACGATCGACATGGGCAGCGCCAGGCTGGGAATGATGGTGGCGGAGATGTTGCGCAGGAACAGGAAAATGACCAGCACCACCAGGCAGAGCGTCAGGTAGAGGGTGAACTTGACGTCGTCCACCGAATCGCGAATGGAAATCGAGGCGTCGTAAAGGGTTACCAGATGGATGGACTGCGGGATCTCTTTGCGAAAGGTCGGCAGCAGGCGCCGTATGTTGTCCACCACTTCGATGGTGTTGGTGCCGGGTTGGCGTTGGATGGCCAGCACCATGGAGCTGTTCCCGTTGTACCAGGTGACCACCCTATTGTTCTGCACGCTGTCCATCACTTGGCCCAGTTGTTCCAAACGCACCGGTGCGCCGTTGCGATAAGCGACGATGAGCGGCCGGTAAGCGGCGGCATTCCGAAGCTGGCCGCTGGCCTGCACCACGAAGGACTGGTGCGTGCCGAAAAGGGTTCCGGTGGGCAGGTTGACGTTGGCATTTTTGATGGCGTCCGTCACCTCATCAATGCCAATGCCGCGCGTGGCCAGCGCCCGCGGATCAAGCTGCACGCGCACGGCGTATTTCTGCGCTCCGTACAACTGCACCTGCGCCACGCCGGCGATCGTGGAAATGCGCTCCGCCATGAGCGTGTCCGCGTAGTCATCGACGGTGGAGGGAGCAAGGGTATCGGAGTAGACCGCCATGAAAATAATCGGCTGGTCCGCAGGGTTCACTTTCTGATAAATGGGCGGCGCGGGCATGTCGGGCGGAAGCCTGCCCTGCGTGCGGGAGATGGCAGCCTCCACATCCTGTGACGCGGCGTCAATATTGCGGCTCAGGTTGAACTGTAAAGTGATCTGCGTGCCGCCCTGCGTGCTCGTGGAACTCATGGATTCAAGGCCGGCAATGGTGGAGAACTCGCGCTCCAGCGGGGTGGCCACGGCGGCGGCCATGGTCTCGGGGCTGGCGCCCGGCAGGGAGGCGCTCACCTCGAGGGTGGGATAATCCACATTGGGCAGATTGCTGACCGGCAGTTCCCGATAGGCAATGATCCCAAAAAGCAGAATGGCCATCATCGTGAGCGTGGTCATGATGGGCCGACGGATAAAGAGTTCTGCGAGGTTCATAGGAGCAGTGAACAGTGAACAGTGGACAGTGAACAGTACGCGGTGGCCAGCGGGTCCAACTCATCAGGCTTTCGAGCCAAACCCTAACCCCTAATTCCTACTCCCGAGTACGGCTGTTCACTGTTCACTGTCCACTGCCTTTCTTGATTTCCACCTTGGATCCCGGCGCCAGCAGCAACTGGCCGTCGATCACCACAGTATCGCCGGGCACGACGCCTTTCTCGATCACCGTTTCGCCCTGCACGGTTTCGCCCGCCGCCACCGGCCGGAGGTCGGCGGTAGAATCGGGCTTTACAACGAACACGTACTTACCCATTTGGCCCGTCTGCACGGCCTGCGACGGGACCAGGGTGGCGTTGGATTGAACGGTCAGCCGCATGACGACATTTACAAACTGCCCCGGCCAGAGTCGATCATCGGAGTTCGGAAACGTGGCGCGCATTTTGATGGTGCCCGTGGCGGTGTCCACGGCGTTGTCAATAAACGCGAGCTGGCCCAAGCCCGGCGGCCGCTGGTCGCTCGGAACCTGGGCCTGCACCGTGAGGGCGCCCCGCACCTGGTATTCTCTCACCTCGCCAAGGTATTGCTCCGGCACCGAGAAAGTCACATAGATGGGGTGCACCTGATTGATGACCACTAGAACCGTATCATTCAATTTGGCGATATTGCCGGGATAAACCTGATAGGCGCCCGTGCGGCCGTCAAGGGGAGAGTAGATGGAGCAGTAGCTCAAATTCACCTTGGCATTTTCGATGGCGGCTCGGCCCGCGCGCACCGTGGCTTCCTGCGCTTGAGCGGTGGTTCGGAAGGTGTCGTACTGGTCTTTCGAGATGATGCCCGCCTGAAAGAGCTTTTCATTTCGCTCCGCCTGGGCGCGGGCGTTGGCCAGTTGCGCCTGGTCGTGCGCCAGGTTGGCCTCAAGCTGGTTCAGCATCGTCTGGAAGGGGCGGCGATCCAAGGTAAAGAGCAGTTGGCCCTTCTTGACGTCCTCGCCCTGGGTAAAATAGGCGCGCTCGATTTCACCCGCGATCTGGGTGCGCACCGAAACATTGGAGTAGGCTTCCACGTTGCCGATGGCTTCCACTTGCACCGGCACACTCTTCACGGTGGCCTTCGCGACCGTAACCGGAACGCGAAACTCCATCTGCATGCCTTCCGATTTCGCCGCCTTGGGTGCGCACCCCCCCAGCATCAGCAGGCTCGCGAGCAGCGCGCCGGCGCACCACGCCTGGGCAGCCGGGAGGCGTGCGTTGCGCCTTCTCGCCATAATGGCTGCAAGAAATTCCATGTCCTGGCTTCTCCTGGTTAAGAACCCCTCCGGGCTGCCGGCGACGTTCCCATGTCCTTTCCTTGCGATGAATTCGTATTCAACGAAACTAATAACTCTACTTCTAAGATGTTGCCGGGTCAATGTGAGTTAAAGGGACCAAAGGTAGATGGGCAAAAGGTCCGACGCGTATTATTCGACGCCGTGCCAACGCACACCATGGTGTTCGGCGAGCTCGATGGCGTAGTGAATCGCAACGGCCACAGAGTGCGAGGGCTGTACGGGATTTCTTTTGTCAACGACCCCGATCACTCCGCCACTCTGGAGGTATACAGGGCTCCCGCTGTTTCCCGGACGCAGGTGGACATCCATGCCCAAAGCATCGCTGGGGTTGGGGCGAGGGTCATCGATTTCTTCGAGCGCCGTTCTGCCCCGCCAGGTGACGTGGCCTGCTTGCGTAACGGGTTGCCATGAAAATGCGGGATAGCCGCTGACCCTCACTGCCGTCCCCACGGCCACGGCACGCGCATCGAGCGTTGCATAAGGTGGCCTCTCGCCGGGGTTTGGAACAAGTGGCCGTTCGGTCTTCAACAATGCCAGGTCGTTGGGTTCGTCAAGTGCCACCACAGCACTTGGAACCGCTTGGGCAGTGCGAGGGCTGGTGACCGTCAATTTTGCTAAGATCTTCGCTCCCGGAGCTTTCTCCAGGCACCCCTTCGCGGATTCCACCACATGCCAATTAGTAATCAGGTAGCCGCCTTCATTGATGAGGAAACCCGTCGCCGAACACTCGCGGTTCTGCCCCTTGTTCACCGGGCCGACAGCCACAAGCTGGACGACGGAGGGCAGAACACGATCTTCCTGCGGCGGCACCTTAACGCTTTCCTCTGTTTGGAAAGGCGGAGCGGCGGGGGAGGGTGAAAAACAAACCAAAAGGCAAAGGGCAAATGGCAAAAGGCAAAAGGAGGCATACACTAGCTTTGGCCAGGAACCACGGACCACGTAGAATGGACGACGAACGACCGAACAAACCAAAAGGCAAAGGGCAAATGGCAAAAGGAACGGAAGTGCCCGATGTTAAAGGTCCTGAAGGGGGCCGTTCTACGGATTCTCATTCGGGGCCTTGGCCTTTCCTTTGGCTGTCGCCACTGCTTTGGATATCATCGCGCGCAACTGGTTTGATTCATCAATGAGCAGGTCCAACTTCTTGATAGGGATTTTGCCGGATCGCACCAATAACTGCAGCCAATAGCCTGACTCCCGAAGCTCTTTGAGCGCGATTTGAAGTTTATGAGTGAAATCTTCCTTCGATTCCGCGCCCTGGGCTTCCTCGTAGTTAGCTCCGGCGGACATGGCGCTGCGAAGCAGTTGGTCAGCGATGCGCCTGCCTACCAGCGTGCTGGGTAGGGCATCTACGAGCTTGATCACTCGCGCGCTGTAATCGAGCAGCCGCTCTCCAATCTTCCGTTGTTCAGCCATTCAATCCTCGCATCATTGTTTCATGATCTCGCCTTACCATAATCCATAGACATTTGCCTTTTGACATTTGCCCTTTGCCTTTTGGTTTGCTCTTGCCTTTAGCACCACTCAACAAGAGTCGTGAACCAGCCATCCCTACCAATCCTGCACGCTTCCGTCTTTTCGCCGCGCGGTGGGCAGATAGGCGCGCTTGTAGGGATATTTCTGGGCCAATTCCTCATTCACATCGGTCCCGAGGCCGGGCGTGTCGCGAAGCACCATGTAGCCGTCTTGGAACTCGGGCGCTCCGGGCAGCACTTCTCGCGTGACCTCGGGGAAGAAGACCATCTCCTGGATTCCGAAATTGGGGATGGAGATATCCACGTGCACATTGGCAGCATGCGTGGCGGGACCGATATCGCCCGGACCGTGCCAGGCGGTCTTGACCTGAAAGGCCTCGGCCAGCGCGGCCACTTTGCGCGCGTTGGTGATGCCGCCGATATGCCCCAAGTCGCAGCGAATGAAATCGATCGATTGTTCTTTGATAAGGTCCACGCAATCCCATAGCGTATTGAACAGCTCGCCCATGGCGATAGGCGTGGTGGAGTGTTGGCGGATCAGCCGGAAGCTCTCCTTGTATTCTGGCCGCAGTGGGTCTTCGAGAAAGAACAGGTGGTAGGGCTCGAGCTCCTTGGCCAGGCGCGCCGCCTCCACCGGCCCGAGCTTCTCGTGTACGTCGTGGAGCAGTTCGACTTCATCTCCCAGGGCCTTGCGCAAGTGTTCGAAGAGCTTCGGCACGGTACGCAGATAGGGCGCGGGCTCGAAGATTTCGGTGTGCGGCAGGTCAGCTTGTTGGGGAACGCGGCCGGCGATCTCTTCCGATTTCTTTTTTTCGGCCGTCCCGTACGTTCCCTCGAGTCCCGGAATCGCCACCTGGGCGCGAACACATTTGAAGCCGCGCTCCAGGGCGCGCCGCGCGGCGTCTTCGACCTCGGTAAGATCGTTGCCGGAAGCGTGGGTGTAAGCGAGGGCTCCCTGGCGCGTGCGTCCGCCCAGCAATTGATAGACCGGCATGCCCGCGCGCTTGCCCTTGATGTCCCACAGCGCCAGGTCGACGCCGGCGAGCGCCGTCATCTGCACCGGGCCGCCCCGCCAGTAAGGGCCTCGATAGAGGTACTGCCAGGTGTCCTCGATGGCTTCCGGGTCGCGGCCGATCAGCAAAGGCGCCAGGTGCTTTTCCAGTGTCGTCGCCACGGCCAGTTCGCGCCCGTTGAGCGTGGCGTCGCCCACTCCGTACAGTCCCGGTTCGCTGGTCAGGATCTTCACCAGCACGTAGTTACGGTCCGGGCAGGTAACGATGACGCGCACGTCCGTGATTTTGAGGGGCGGCAGGCCCGGCGTGGAAGTGGGGGGCGGCCCTTCACCCCAAGCCGCTCCTCGCGCCAAAGCGGGCTTGGCGAGGGCTGTGGCTCCGGCAAGTTTCAAGAATCCCCGGCGGTTCGCGGGTTGAGCTTTGGGTGGCATAGGACCTCCTGCGCGGTGATCAAGGATAACGGGTAACTCCGCGTGCAATACAGAGTGGCTCGCACGCAGGCCATTCTACCCCAAGCGGGCAAGAGCGGCCTTCCCTTAGTAGGAAGTGTAGCGCGGACCTGTTTTGTAGGTCCGCCGCTTTTTCTCGCCCATTAGGGAACGGGCCGCGGACCTACAATACAGGTCCGCGCTACACTGGCTGCCTCATTTCTGAAACGGACAAGAAAGGGTTAGGGTCGTGGCGCCGGCTTGGCGGAGGCGGTCAAGGGTTTCAGCTCGACGTTCAGGCTTTGCACGCCGGGCTGGTCAAACTTGACGATGATGTCAGAAGGTTCAAAGCCCGCGGCTTCAATGTGCAGGGTGTGTTGGCCGACGGGGAGTTGAAAAGGACCGAGCTTGTCGGTTGTCCCCGCGTAAATGCCATCGAGCGTGACGCGAGCTTGAGGCGGATTTGTATCGAGGATCAGTGCTCCCACGCTATCCCATTCATAACCGGCGTTGGGGTTGCAGCCGGCCGGGCACGGACTTTCACTGGGATAGGGACTGACCCACCAGTACTTGGGGGGGACGTCAAGAGGCGAACTGGACGAACCGTAAAGACCGTAGCCACCACCGGACCACCCTCCGCCCCCGTAAACGGGCGCAGAGGAGCTACTGTACGCGTGGGCGGCGCTACCACCTCCCCTTCGCTGGGCGAAGATCGGGACGCAGGCCAGCACAAACATCAGGGTGAAACAAAGGATGGTGCAGGATTTCTGGCTCATATGGCCTCCTCCATCGCAGCCCAATTGCCTCTTAGCTACGTCGATTATAACATTCTCAAGATTCGATTGCGAATCCTTTTGTCGATTGGGGTGGCCTGGCGAGGGAAGGAGAATTCCAGGCGTTGGAGCTCCCGGCAAGCGGGGGCATGTGCCGGTCCGCCCCCCTGCACAAATTCCTCCAACGTGGCTTTTTTCAAACTAGGCCACAACCTCATCCCGATTGCGCTTGACGCTGTTTTCGGTAGTGGGCTAACGTGATAGGGCTGCGCTTAAATCCAAGATCGTCGCCATACAGGCAGTGGAAGGTGCCTCGCGACGAGCGTCCAGACGGGAATTCCAATGGATCTTTTTGAACTCACCAAAAGCCTGGTCAACATGGCGTCCGTCACCGGTCATGAGAAGGCCTGCGCGGAATTTGTAAAAGGATACCTCATCCAACTGGGTTTTCAGGCAGAACTGATGCCCGTGTCGCGTGACCGTTCGAATGTGTTCGCCACTTGGGGGAAGCCGGACGTGGTGCTCAGCACGCACCTGGATACCGTGCCGCCTTTTTTCCCGGCGCACGAAGATGCGGACCGCATTTACGGCCGCGGTTCCTGTGACGCCAAGGGGATCCTGGCGGCGCAGGTGACAGCCGCCGAACGGCTCAAAAGAGATAGCGTGGAGGATTTCGCCCTGCTTTTCCTGGTGGGGGAAGAAACCGTCAGCGATGGCGCGCGCGAAGCCAATCTACACCCGCGCGGTTCGCGCTACATCATCAATGGCGAGCCGACGGAAAACAAACTGGTGCTTGGCTGCAAGGGAAACTTGCGGATCGACATTCGCGCGCGCGGCAAGATGGCGCATTCCGCATACCCGCACCTGGGCGTGAATGCCATTGACAGCCTGTTGGACGTGCTCGCGGATCTTCGCAAGATTTCCCTGCCCACTAATCTGGTGCTGGGGCCCTCTACGATGAACATCGGTATGCTTACCGCCGGGCGCGCCGCCAACGTGGTGCCCGACGCAGCCGTGGCGCAGATCTCGATTCGCATCGTGGAGAACTCTGAGCCTCTTCGGCGGGAGATTACGGAACTCATCGACGGCCGCTGCGAGCTGGAAATCGTGCGTGACACGCCGTTGCTCCTGATGGAGAAACTCGAAGGCTACGAAACGGACGTCGTGGCGTTTGCCACCGACTTACCGTCGTTGACCAACTGGGGGCGCCCCTTGTTGCTCGGGCCGGGCTCCATCAGCGCGGCGCATACCGAGCGTGAGTCCGTGCGCAAGGCGGACCTGGTGGCCGCGGCCGATCTCTACTACCGTTTGGTGCGTGACCTGAAAGGCAGGGGTTAGGGATCGGGGATTAGGGGTTAGGGGTCAGAGGTTCGCCCCAACCCCCAATCCCTAACCCCTAATCCCTGTTCTTAGGAAAGGAGAAGGTGGAATCCATCTGCCGTGATCGTTCATGAAGAAACTTGAAGTTGGCATTCTGGGAGCTACCGGAATGGTTGGGCAGCGTTTTGTGAGCCTGCTTGAACATCACCCGTGGTTCGAAATCAAATGGCTCGCCGCCTCCGAGAGGTCAGCGGGCAAAACCTATCGCGAGGCCTGCAACTGGCGCTTGCGCGATCCGCTGCCGCAGAGCGCGTGGGATCTTCCCGTGCACGAGTGCAAGCCGGGAGGCGCTCCCCAACTGCTGTTCTCTTCGCTCGATTCCAAAGTTGCGGGAGAGGTGGAGAAGGAATTTGCGCACGCCGGCCACGTGGTGGTTTCGAACTCCTCAAATTTTCGCATGGAGCAGGACGTGCCGCTGCTGATTCCCGACGTCAATCCGGACCATCTGGCGCTGGTCCGCGAGCAGCGAAAGCAGCGCAACTGGAAGGGCATGATCGTGACCAACCCCAACTGCACCACGGTGGGTTTGGTGATGTCGCTTGCGCCGCTGGAAAAAACTTTTGGACTCGACAAGGTGCTGATGACCAGTATGCAGGCGGTTTCCGGCGCGGGCTATCCGGGAATTCCCACGCTCGATATTCTGGGCAACGTGATCCCCTTCATCGGCGGCGAAGAAGAAAAGGTCGAACGCGAAACGCGCAAGCTCTTGGGCAAGTTGGTGGATGGCCACGTGAAGATGGGTGAATTCATGGTGAGCGCGCACTGTAACCGCGTGATGGTGGAAGACGGCCATACGGAAACTATTTCTGTGTCGCTCAGGAACCAAGCCACGCTGGCTGACATCGCCGAGGTCTGGCGCGCCTATCGCTCTCTCCCCCAGGAGCGCAGTTTGCCTTCCGCACCAAAGCACCCCATTATGGTGCGTGAGGAACGGGACCGGCCTCAGCCGAAGTTCGACCTGAACGCCGAACACGGCATGGCCACGGTGGTGGGCCGCCTGCGCGAATGCCCGGTGCTCCAATTCAAGTACGTCGCGCTGAGCCACAATACCATCCGCGGCGCCGCCGGCGCAGCGCTGCTCAACGCGGAATTGATGAAGTCGGAAGGGTATTTGGATTAATTCACCGCGGAGGCGCGGAGGCGCTGAGGGGACAAGCTGAACCAATACCATGGAGCTTGGGTGCGTCAACTTACGGGACGAACGACGATCAATGGTTCGAGAGAATAGAATCCGGAGGTGGGAAAAACCGATGAAATTCGATCGGATTACTGTAGACCCCAATGTATGCACCGGAAAACCCTGCATCCGTGGGCTTCCTTTTCCAATTTCCCGGCTCCTCGGTCTATTGGCTGTCGGTGAAAGCAAAGAATCAGTTCTCAAAGCCTACCCTTATCTCGAGGGGGCAGACATCGATGAAGCTTTGCGTTACGCTGCGTATCTTGCCGAGGATTGAGGATTCGTGATTTACCGCAGAGGCGCTGAGGCGCTGAGGGGACAAGCTGAACGAATAGCATGGAACTCAATCAACTTACCGAGCGGGGTTATCGGAGCCTGTATAGAGATTCACAAAACCCTGGGGCCAGGGTTGCTCGAATCAGCTTACGAAGAATGCTTGTGCCACGAGTTGAGGTTGGCGGGTCTTGGGTTTGAGCGCCAGAGGCCGCTCCCAGTCGCTTACAAGGGTGTTCAACTGGACTGTGGCTATCGCTTGGACGTCGTCGTTGAGAACAAGCTGGTTGTGGAACTCAAATCCGTCGAGATGTTGGCGCCAATCCACGAGGCGCAACTCTTGACCTATTTGAAGCTATCGGGCTTAACAGTCGGCCTGCTGATTAATTTCAATGTTCCCGTATTGCGGCGTGGGATCAAGAGAATTGTCAATCACTTTGATGCAAGCTCGGAACGAGGCAGGGGCGACAGTAAAGTTGAAGTGCAGGAGTCAAAGCGAGCACAAGAGGGAAACACCTGAAAGAGCTTTTCTCAGCGCCTCCGCGCCTCGGCGGTGAATAAGTAATGATCAACCTCGCCCTACTGGGTTACGGGAAAATGGGAAAGACGCTGGCGCAGCTTGCTCCGCAGCGCGGCTTTGAAGTGTGCCTGGTGATGGACATTGATGTCAACGCGCAAAGCCGCGGCATTACGCGCGAGAAGTTCAAGGGCATCGACGTTTGCGTGGACTTCACCACCCCCGACGCGGTCGTAGAAAACCTGCACCGCGTGGCGGCGTTGGGAGTGAATCTGGTAGTCGGCACCACCGGCTGGCAAAAGCACCAGGCGGAAGTTCGCAAGGTGGTTGAGCAGGCGGGCGTTGGCATGGTGTACGCCGCGAACTTTTCCATTGGCGTGAACTTGTTCTACCGGCTGGCACGCGCGGCGGCGGAAATTTTTGCGCCCTTCCCCATGTACGACCCTTTCCTCACCGAGTCTCACCACAAAATGAAGAAGGACGCGCCCTCGGGGACGGCGGTCGAAATCTCGCGGCAGATTCAACCCTACTTCGTGGACCGCGATATTCCCGTGGCCAGCGTTCGGGCGGGTTACATCCCCGGAATGCACGAGTTGGGTTTTGACTCGGAGGCGGACACCGTGGTTCTGCGCCATACGGCGCGCGGCCGGCAGGGCTTTGCGGAAGGTGCGCTGTATGCGGCCCGGTGGGTGGTGGGCAAGAAAGGCTTCTATAGTTTCGCGGAAGTATTGGAGTTGGGTGCTGGAGGCTAGGTTCCGGTTGTGGGGTAGTTTCTGAATAGTGAATAGTAAATGGTGAATTGCGGACGTGCGATTGGTTCTGCGATTCACCATTCCCTATTCACTATTTCCAACCCCCAGCCCCCAACTTGGAGGTAATCGTATGAGCCTGGAAATTCGTGGTTGCGGCACGGCCCTCGTCACGCCATTTCGGAAGGACGCTTCCGTGGATGAAGCGGCGCTGCGGCGGTTGGTGCAGTTCCAGCTTCGGGAGGGGATCGATTTCCTTGTCCCCTGCGGCACCACCGGCGAAACCCCCACGCTCGAGCACGGGGAATACCTGGGGGTGATTCGCTTGGTCATGGAGGAAGCGGGTGGCAAGGTTCCCATCATCGCGGGAGTGGGCGGCAACCATACCAAGAAAGTTTGCGACTTAGCAGCCGAAGTCGAAGGTTTGGGCGTGCAAGGCGTCCTTTCCGTTGCGCCCTATTACAACAAACCGACGCAGGAGGGTCTGTACCAGCACTTCAAGGCCGTTGCCGAATCCACGGACCTGCCCGTGATCCTCTACAATGTGCCGGGGCGCACGGCGTCGAACATCGAGCCCGCCACGGTTGGACGCCTTTCGCAGATCCCCAACATCGTCGCCATCAAAGAAGCTTCCGGAAGCATCGTGCAGCAGATGGAGGTACTGAACGCCGTCCAGCCCGGCTTCCGGGTTCTCTCGGGTGACGACACTTTCACCTTCCCGCTCATGGCGCTCGGCGGGAAAGGCGTCATCTGCACCACCTCAAACCAGATTCCGGCGCAGATGACCAAACTCACCCACTTGCTGCTGGAGGGCCAATACGACGAAGCGCGCAAACTCCACTTTCATCTGCTGCCGCTCATGCAGGCAAACTTCCTGGAGACTAACCCCATACCCGTCAAAGCCGGCCTCGCCATGATGGGCATGATCGAAGAGGTCTACCGCCTGCCCATGGTCCCCATGAAACCCGAAAACCGCGCCAAGCTCGAAAGGGTGATGGCGGCGCAGGGATTGTTCACGAAGAGCGCTGCCCTCTAGAATGGCGTTGCGGTCGCACGGCCCCGACCCAATATTCAGGGCCGAGCCGCGCTTGGCCTCGAGAACAAGTCAAACCGCAAAGCGCAAAGGTCGAAACTCTCGGGCGGCCCAAATCTGTCTTTAGAGACTATTAATTACATGGAATGAACCCACCTGCCCCGCATCCCCCGCCGGTCCTTTCTGCAGGCCCTTCTCTCGGTTGCTGCCATGCCCATCCCTCTTGCCCGGGGTAAAGAAAAAGAGCGCGGCATTCTCTATGCCGTGCCCAACATGCACGACGACTGCCTGGGCTGACTGGCCCCCTACCCCATCGAGCGTAATTATGCCCTTTACTCTTCCTTGGAGTGCCTGCTCGGCGGCGGGACAAAGTTGTAGGCTTTAGCAATTGCAGCACCATATTGATAAACTATGTCCTCTCGATTTGTCGTATGGTTTATCGCTTTAGAAGCATGCCAGATGGGAATGCGCAAGGAGGTTCTAAGCCCATGTGGAAGTACACGATTGCAGTTGTCCTCTTCTTCTTTTCAGCCGTAACTGTTTACCGCGCCCAATATGGAAGCGCAGGAGAAGGGTATTACCCTCATAACTACTACGGCCAGACTTTCAACGGGGCCGTTACGTCCACGAACGACGCGACGCGCGAGGTCTCACTCAGTTTTACCAACCCCAAGGATGGTAAAACCCAGACGTTTGTTGGCGTGCTCACTGAAGGCTACTCGGTTGAGCTCAAAGAAGATGGCAGTCTTCACGAACTGAAGCCTTCCCAGTTAAGACTTGGAGGGTATTTCAAGGTCTATTACATGCCTACAACAAGAAAGGTAGGCGGTAAGAAGACGACGATCAACATCATCTTCTTGATTGGCGGCATTCCCGACGCGCGAGCGCATTACCTCTACTTCAAATCATTCACTAGCGGTAGTTTACTGCGAAAGTGGTTCTGCCGAGGGCATCTAATTCCGTAATTCTCTGCAAACAAAGTCTTTACG
>Ga0209039_10000829_pt1 | contig 29586 bp, 29 predicted proteins | sample BogFormECP12_OM1_FD_188238 | JGI IMG/M metagenome (GOLD analysis project Ga0209039, IMG submission 188238) | Bog forest soil microbial communities from Calvert Island, British Columbia, Canada - ECP12_OM1 (SPAdes) (version 2) | ecosystem: Environmental > Aquatic > Freshwater > Wetlands > Bog ... | reverse complement strand
TGATCGGATGGTTCGTGATATTCGGAGTCCTCGCGATCTTGGGCTTGGTGCTGCTGAAAAGGAAACGTTGAGAAAAATTGGAAATATTTTTATTAAATTAGAAAAAAATCAAGCATCACGCGGTTCTATTAACAATTTCTTTGTACTTCACCATGTTTTTCAAGGCTATGACGGCTCGCTTGATCGTCGGGAACACGGGGATGTTGTTTTTCAAAAAGTCCCGGCGATTCGTGATGGTTTCGTTATCGAACGCGATTTCCGGCATTATGACGAAAACCGGCTTTTTCGCGGCCCGTTTCACATGCTTGATAACCTTGATCGCGTTTTCGAAATAAAGCTGTGGAAAATTTTCGATCGTCAAAATCACCGCGTTGTATATGTAATGCGTTGAAATTTCATAAAATAAGATGTCGATGCTTGAATCCGCTAATATTGAATTCACGGTTTTTTCGATGATGGAAAATCCAAAATAACTATTACCCAGATCAACGGGATTTTTCGTGCTTACGCCGACATCAGCTATTGCCGCGTTCAATATCGTTTCCTGGCTTTCTTTTGAAAGCATGGGAATCTCAAGATTTGCTTCCGTGATGTCATCGGTTGCCGTTACTGCGGAACCTCCCGATATAGAAATGAGTCCGATACGCTTACCCGGTATTTTGTACAAGAGATATTGAAACCCGAGAATCGTATCCATAAATTCCTCGAATGATTCCACGGCAATGATACCGGATTGCTTGACGAATGCCTTCCAGATGTTGGAACCTGTCTTCAAGGCGCCCGTGTGGCTCAATGCTGCAATCGACCCTCGCTCGCTACGTCCACCGCGCCAGATCACGACTGGTTTATTCGGGACCGTTTCCTTTATCACGTTAAGTAATTTTCGACTTTCTTCCGTTGTTTTTCCCAGTGATTCGAAATAACAGCCAATGATCTTCGTTTCATTGTCCATGGCCATGAGCTTGATGATTTCTGCAGGTTTCAAATCGATCGAATTGCCTATCGAGACGACTTTCGAAAACTTGATACCTAGCATCTTGCCACGTAGCGTGATATTGATTGCGAGGCCACCGGATTGCGAGATAATGCCGACATTCCCGGGCTCGGTGCCCATGTCGCTGCGAAAAGCTAAGCCATTACGCGGGTAGTAGACGCCCATGCAATTCGGGCCGAGAACGCGTACCCTATGTCCAGTTTCTTCGTAACCTTGGTGCAATACATCGAGGATTTCTTGTTCCTCGGCTTTGCCTTGCACAGGATCATCTTCTGAATATCCTGATGTAAATATCGTTACGACCTTGACCCCATGGTCAATGCATTGCTTCAAGCAATTGATGACTTGTTTTTTTGAAACCGCAATAATCGCAAAATCGATGGGGATGGCAGGTGCATCATCAAGCGACGGGTAGCAAGGAATGCCCGCTGCAGATTGGATGCTCGGATTGATTGGAACTATTGCACCCTTGTAACTCACGCCCATCAAGCTCTTTACCCAGTAGAATCCCCTTTTTTCGGATTCACCGAAAATGGCGACACCACGTGTCGGTTTTTGCAATATTTCGAGAAATTCTTTCAACTCTTGATCTTCATCTTCAGATTTTTCAACCATGATTTTTCGACCATGTTGCAACGATGAATTCCATATATAACAGCGATTCTAAGCCAACAATATCATGACATGAGACCGGCTATGAAAACATTGTTTTCATGAGAATTTCGTGAAGCGCAATTTTTTTATTCTAAGCTTCCGAGCTTCTTCGCATGCCTAGCGAAGATACCATCGTGTTCCTCGCAGTGGACTCGAACTTCACGTCAATGGACGCTGTCGTTAAAGCACTGGAGAATTTTTTCAAGTTAAAATCATCGCTTGATCCATCAGACCGGTTTAACCTCATCTTTTTCACGGAAAAAGGACCGATGTACGTCGAGGATTTCACGTTCAAGTGGGATTTACTCGTTCAGCTTTTAAAGGATTATCATGAAGGGATCGTGAACCCATCCTTCGAAAATGGACTTTTTCTCGCGCTCACGTTCATATTGGATATTTACAAGCTTGTTTCGGGCAAATATTTTCGCATTCTCGTGATCAAGGATGGTTCGGTACCCGAGATAACAAAGGACTTTCTCGTTAATGATCTCATTGACAAGGTAAAACCAATGCCGGTTTTTCTCGACGTGTTGGTACTTGGCATGTACGACGACCCGGATCAGGAAAAAATCAAGAACATGATCGCCGCGTCGCAAGGAGGGGACTTACTTTCAGCCACGACCTTCGAGGAATTCACCAAGATGTTAGAGCAAGCAGCGACAAACAAGAAAGAGATCAAGGTGGGTTTATGGGACAAGAAACCGGATTACAAGATGGATCCCGAGCACAAGGAATTCTTCGAAAAACTCTCCGCATCGCTCGTTCCGGTGGAAGAAGTACGATCTGATTCGAAATGCACCGTGTGTTTCAAGCCGACATCCCCTATCGGAGGCACCGATGCACTGGTACAATGCCCGGCATGTAAAACAGCGTTTCACGATACGTGCCTCGTTTCATGGGCAAACCAATCGAACATCGGCATCGACAACGTGTTTCGCTGCCCGATCTGTTTTTATCTCATCAATTTACCTGAATTTCTCGTCGATGAAATCAATAACGGGACTTCCGAATCGTTTGAATCATTCTTGCAAGAAATTGACCAGATCGAGGTCTTGAAAGCAAAAGACGCGGAAAAGTCGGAATTAAATGTAATTTTGAAAGAATTGGAATTTTGAAGGAAAAATCTCTAAGATTTATTGTTTTTCCATTTTCTAACAACACATCATTGAAGGTACGTGAGAATGGACCTCAGCAAAATTGATTGCATCGGTGTAATTGGAGCAGGAGAAATGGGCCATGGCATCGCAGAATGTTGCGCCTTGGCTGGTTATACAGTGTTCTTGAAAGACATCAAAGCCGAAATATTGGATAAGGCACGGGACAGGATCTCCCAGAGTCTGGAAAGTCTAGGCCGCAAGCATCGTATTAAGGAGGATCAAATTCCCGTCATCCGAGATCGTGTGCAATATTGCCTAGATTACGCTGAGTTCTCGAAGCTTCCATTATTTTGCATAGAAACTGTCCCAGAAATCGAATCGTTGAAAAAAAAAGTGTATCAAGAACTTGATGAAATTCTAGATAAAAAAGCCATCATCGCGACAAATACATCGACGATCAGCATCACCGAGCTAGCGACGGCATCTAATCATCCTGATCAATTCATCGGCATGCATTTTTTCATCCCACCCGTGATCATGGACCCTGTCGAGGTCATCAATGGAGATCAAACCAGCGAGGAAACCGTGGAAGTCACTAGGCAATTAACCGAAGCGATCGGGAAGATTCCCATTATGGTGCTCAAGGATGTCCCCGGGTTTATGATCAATCGCGTCCAAGCCCCGTCGTCGATCTTGATTTGCAAGGCAATTGAGCTGGGCATTGCCACGCCGAACCAGGTCGATGCCATGTCGCACAAGATGGGCCTTCCCATGGGTCCCTTCGAAATTATGGATTTGCAAGGCTTGGACACGGTCAAGCACGCGACCACCTATCTATCTGAAAAACTGGGACAAGAATTCGAGTTGCCTGCCTGGTTCTCGGATCTCGTCGAGAACGGTTGCTTGGGACGGAAAAGCGGAAAAGGAATATTCGATTATTCTAGCGGTCACGCGAACATCGATCCCGACGATTTACCCGACCCGGAGAAGTTGAAACTGATGGACTTAATCGTAGTTCAAATCAACGAGGCATGCAAGCTCATCGAGGATGGCGTTATCGAAGGTCCTGCGGATGTGGATATCGCGATTAAAACGGGTACCGGGAACAGATCGGGTATATTCGGGTTGCTGGCGGCTGATCGCCAGGGCGTCATCGATCGTCTTGATCAGCTTGCTGATCTTTATCAAATGGAAATGTTTCGACCTATAGAATTGTTAAAAACAATTGTCGTTCCAAATATCGATAAGATTCTAAAAGAACGGAAAAAGCTAGTTAAAAAAGTAGGAAATTACTAGGAACTTGAAAAGTTTAGAGAATTTCAAATTAAACCCGTGAATTAATAACGTGCCTTAAATTTCTCTTCCTTGTACGGTAACAAGAGCAGAGGTTGTCGAATCATGCCCGTGCATGCAATCGAAGGACGGTACAAGACGAAGGAGATGTACCCGCTGTTTACCGAGGAATACAAGCTTCAAAAATGGCTCGATGTAGAAGTTGCGCTTATCAAAGCACACGTCAAGCTCGGTAATGCTCCCCCAGAAGCAATTCCGGTTGTCGAGGAGAAGGGGAACACGCGGACCGTCACGCTGGAACGAGTCCAGGAGATCGAGGATCAAATTCACCACGACGTCATGGCCATGGTCAAGGGCTTTGCAGAACAATGTGGCGAAGAGGTCGGGGCATTCTTGCATCTTGGTGCCACGAGCTATGACATCGTCGACACCGCGTGGGCCCTGATTTTAAAGGATGCTTTTTCGATTCTTGAAAATCATGTTAAGGATGTCCTGCAAATTCTCGTGGATCATGCAAAACAATACAGGGATTTCATATGCGTCGGACGAACGCACGGCCAGCATGCCATACCTACAACATACGGAATGAAATTCGCGAACTGGGCTGACGAATTCGGCCGACATCTTGACCGCTTGCAGCAAATCAAGACATGGGATCTCGTCGGAAAGTTCGGCGGAGCAGTGGGCACGTATGCCAGCCAAGGAACGAACGGGTTCGAGCTGGAACGGCTCGTCATGGACGAGCTTGGCTTGACCCCGAACCTGATTTCGACGCAAGTCGTCTCGCGTGACCGGTACGCCGAGATGATCTGGTGGACGGCATCGGTCGCCAGCACCATTGCCAAGATAGCCAAGGAAATGCGCGATCTCCAGAGAACCGAGATTGCCGAGATGTTCGAGCCATTCGAGAAAGACCAGGTTGGCTCGTCGACCATGGCTTCAAAGCGCAATCCGCACAAGAGCGAGCGACTCTGCGGCATCTATCGCGTCGTGGCGTCACACGTGATTCCCATGCTCGAAGACAATGCTTTGATAGAGCACGAGCGCGATCTCACGAATTCTTCGGTGGAACGCATCATTTTGCCCGAGAACTTCATCTTGCTGGATTACATGCTCACGCAGCTCGCATCCATCATGAAAGGTTCAGAGATAAACGAGGAGAATGTCAGAAGAAACCTCGATCTCACGAAAGGCGCCATCATGTCAGAGGACATCCTTATCGAGCTCGTCAAACTTGGCATGAATCGCCAGGACGTGCATGAGATCCTGCGGCAAGTGGCCATCCGCTGTCGCGAGGAAGGGATCTCCTATCGCCAAGGCGTCGAAGAGGACGATCGTATTAAAGACAAGATCGCACCGGAGGAACTTGATCGCATCTTCGATCCTGGAAATTACATCGGATTAGCCCCGCAAATCGTGGATCGTGTTGTGGAAAACCTTACGGAAAAATGGCTAACTTGATTTTTTCATCATCCTTATATAGTTTCTGAGAAACTATATAAACCCCGTTCACGTAATTTTCAATGTAAAGCACGCCACGATCGGCGAAGAAAATGGTAGAAAAGCGATATGATTGCGTTGTTTGTGGCAAATCTCACAATTATAACAGCAAGATAGGCAAAGCACATTTTCAACACGCGAAAATTGGTGAATCCAAGGCATTGGCTAAGCAAAAATTTCTCGAAAAACGTGCAATGACTTACGCCAATCTCGGTGTTTCTTCAAGAAAGGAAGACGTGCACGCGGCGATTAAAGCCATTGATCAAGGACTATTTCCTTCCGCATTTTGCAAGATCATTCCCGATGTCCTTTCCAGCGACGAAAAGCAATGTCTCGTGTTTCATGCTGATGGTGCTGGGACAAAGAGCATCCTCGCGTATTTGTGGTGGAAAGAAACGGGTGACATTTCCGCCTTCAAGGGTATCGCACAAGATGCCCTGGTCATGAACATCGATGATATTGCATGCACTGGCATTGCTTCCAATTTTACCGTGTCAAATACCATCGGTCGAAATAAATTTATCGTTCCGGGGGAAGTAATTGCCGAGGTAATCAACGGATATCAAGAATTCAGCGAGAACATGGCAAAACTTGGCATTACCCTTTATTTGTGCGGTGGAGAGACTGCTGATGTGGGTGACTTGGTACGAACCATCATCGTGGATTCGACGGTCATGGCAAGGGAACGGCGCGAGGTCATTATCGAGACCAATCGCATAACTCCGGGAGATGTTATCGTCGGAATCTCCAGTACCGGTAAAGCGTCCTACGAAGTGGAACAGAATAGTGGCATTTCCTCGAATGGCATCACCATGGCGCGTCACGCTGTATTAAATCATGATTATATGCGAAAATACCCGGAAATTGTGGATCCAGCGATAGACAAGAGCTTGGCTTATGCCGGTCCTTATCATTTGGACGATACCGTTCCTGGAACATCGATGCTCGTTGGAAAAGCGCTGCTTTCTCCAACAAGAACCTATGTTCCTGTAGTAAAATCATTAATCGGTGCGTTCGATTCACCCAAGGAAATAAAAGACCACTTGCATGCGATCATTCATGATACTGGCGGTGGGCAGACAAAATGCCTGAATTTTGGAACTGGCATTCGTTACGTCAAGGATGATTTGTTTCCAATTCCTCCCATTTTCTCGTTGATCCAGCAAGCCGGCAGCGTGGCATGGGGCGAAATGTACAGGGTTTTCAACATGGGGCACCGATTGGAAGTCATTTGCGCGGAGGATTTCGTCGCGGACGTTATCGAAAAAGCTCGGCACTTTAAATTGGAGGCCAAGGTCATCGGTCACGTGGAGGCGAGTGATAGTGACGGGAATTCTGTCGTTATAATGAGCGATGCAGGGACCTTTGCATACCCTTGATGCTGCGTCGTTGCATCGTTGATAAAAGCTCGACCTTTTTATTGCTTCATTTCATTTTATCCTCAAGATGAGGCACGAAGCGCTGAGGTACTTGCTTATCGTCGATGTGGACGGGACGATCAACATGATGGGCGCCAAGTTTGACGCCGCTAAGGTCCCCACGATTGCACCAATGGCCAATGCAAGGCAAATCCTCGAAAAATTTAAGCAGAATGGCGCGAAAATCGTGTATCTTACGGGACGATCAGAAAAAGACTTCAAGCATGTGACAGAAACATGGCTTCTTCGTCATAATTTTCCGGAACCGCAATCGGTCGTGTATTTTCAACCAAAACATGGCGATTGGACGTGGGAAGCATATTTCCGGTTCAAGCAAGTCGAGGTCGAGCAGCTCGCCCGACAGCATCCGGGTTACGTGCCGGTCGTCGTGGATGATAATGATGACATCCTGGCCCGGCTGCGAAAAGCCGGTTTTGACGCGTTCAAGGTCAAGCAAACGAATGACTGGAATGATTTCGAACAACGATATGGCAAAGACTCCGTTCCCTCTCAACTCGAGGATTTCTTGCCGCTGCCTTCCAATTCGTAATACGTCTTTTTCCTGGTGAACCCCGCATTTTCATAACACTTGATAGCAGGTTCGTTGTGCACGCTCACGAATAGCCCTGCCTTGCACGTCCCGGCATCGTGTAATCTTTCGAGATATTCGCGAACCAAGGCTTTGCAGAATCCCTTGTTTCTCTCGTCTTCAGCAACCAGGACACCGCCAATAGCGACGACGTCCAGTTGACGTGGCAAGATGGAAAGCCGGTCATACAAGGCCGCGATGATCTTCCCGTCTCGGGTCATGTACAAGCCGTTCAAGCGTGGGAAAATATCGGTTGAGGGACTCGTTGCTGGATATTGATAAAACGCGATCAAGTCCAACGAGATATCAGGATCAAACACGTGAGCCTTGCAGCCGGTATCATTCATCACGGGCACCAGCTCGTCAGGTTTCCAGCTCGTGCCAAGGTCGATCTCGTAATAATAACAGGATGGCACAGGTTGCTCGAGAAAAAACCTGGAAAAATGCTTCGTTTCTTCGCCCCTGATGTATTCGAATTTAACCTTGTCGCCCTCGTGCAAGCTCTTGAAAAATACGCGATACACGAGCACATCGCCCCGAATCACCACGGTGCTCGATGTGGGTGTCCCGTGCACCATGGCCCAGCCACGAAAACCATGCACTTTTCTATGATGCCAGAAAATGAGATGGTTACCCGGCAATTGTAACGCTGCATATGTAAACACGGGACTATTTTCGATGGGATTTTCAAGCAAAAGATTCAAGTATTTATTGTTTTTTCCGTCCCAAAGTTCCGGTGCATCGATCCAGGTGCAGCTCATGGGCAATCCTTCCTCTACTCTAGCTCTATGTTATTGGAAGATCAATGGTCAACCTTACAGGGCAGTGATCCGCGACCTCGATATCCCGCAAGATCTCGCTATTCACCACTGCCGGCCGAAATTCGCTATTAATCACGAAATAATCGAGGCGCCAGCCAATGTTCCGTTCTTTTGCGTCGCTACGCTGGCTCCACCAGGTGTAATGTCCACCTTCCGTGACAAATTCGCGGAAAGTATCGATGTAGCCTGCCGCGAGAAACGCGCTGAATGATTCCCGTTCCTCGATCGTGAATCCCGCATTTCTCTCGTTGTGTTTCGGATTCGCAATGTCGATTTCCTCGTGCGCCACGTTGAGATCGCCACACACGATGAGATTTTTTTGCGCCCGCAATTTTTCACAATAATTGAGAAAAATCACGTTGAACTTGAGCTTGTACTCCAGCCGGGGCAATCCCCTGCCAGCATTCGGCACGTACGCGTTCACGAGATAAAATGAATCAAATTCCATGGTAATCACCCGCCCTTCTTCATCAACCTCGGGGTCGTCGATCCCGTTATTGACGCGGATCGGCGTGATCCTGGAATAGCATGCCGTGCCGTGATGTCCTTTTTTCTTTGAATAAAACATGAATGCTGTATAATCGTTGATGGCAAGCAAGTCGGGATTGATGGTTGCCTCGTTTGCCTTGACTTCTTGAAGGCAAAGTATGTCCGCGTTCTCGGCCGCGATGAATTCCAGGAGGCCATTTTTTTTCGCAGCATTGATGCCGTTCACGTTCAAGGATGTAATTCGCACGGGTGATCACTCGGTGAGAGAATTTTCCAACAATGAATCAATTCGTTATGGAATTTAAAAAGGGTTGAATGTCGTTGCATCTTGCAACCGTTTTAAACGGGGGAACATTCACTATCTATGAACTAGAACTGGCAAGAACCCTTGCTAATTCCTTCCGTGGTAAATCCAAAAGGAACAAGGGATCGATGTCAATACTTCAATGGCAATAAAGATCCAAGGGGACGTCGCATAGCATGGATAGTGCTCCAGGTTGCGAACCTGGCTTCCGTCGGTTCGAATCCGACCGTCCCCGCTATTTTCCTTTATTATTATTCAAGCATCCTCTTCACCGATACAAGGCTTTTCGACGGATGGGCACCCCGGTAACAGCGTGGAAACAAATATATCCTGGCATAACATGATTCTATAAAGAGAGAGGTCAAAACAATGTTTTTCACCTATTTCATTGGACCTGCGGGGAGCGGTAAAACCACGTTGACCAGTGCAATTGCGGATTGGATTCGCAATGCCAGCAGCGAGGTCAGCGTGGCTTGCGTGAACCTTGATCCCGGTGTTAGGACGCTCCCGTTCACCCCCGACGTTGACGTCCGGGATTATGTCGATTATGATAAGATCATGCAGGATTACAATCTCGGTCCAAACGGCGCCCTCGTCGCCGCGACTGATATGATTGTCTTGCATCTTGATGAGATTCGCGAGGAAATTCGGGACACCAAGGCGGATTATATCCTCGTCGATACCCCTGGGCAGATCGAGCTGTTTTCCTTCAGGGTCGCAGGTCCGCGCATCTGCAAGGGACTCGGGGGCACGAAAAATGCCATCTGTTTTCTATTCGAGCCAACATTGTGCAGTGACCCCGCTGGATTTATCAGCATGATGCTCTTATCAAGCGCGGTTGAATACCGGTTTTTCCTGCCGCATTTCAACTTGCTTGCCAAATGCGACTTGCTGAAGGACGAGCAGGTGGACGAGATCGTCGAGTGGTCGGAGGACTTTTTCACGCTTACCGCCGCCATCGAGGAGAAAACCGAGGGCATCGAGCGCGAGAAGACCCTCGCGATGGCACAGATGTTCAACGAGATGGGTAGTATCTCGTCGTTAATCCCCGTATCGTCGAAAATGGCTATGGGCATTGACAATCTCTACGCGGAATTGCAACGTACATTCGCGGGTGGCGAAGACTTCGAGACGGATGATGCTGCGTGATCTTGGCATCAATGGGCATGGGAACGATAGCCGAAAACATCCTTGCATCACATTGCGGTAAATCGAGCTTTTCTCCAAGCGAATTTATCCTGACATCCGTTGATCTTGCATTAGCCAACGACATCACCGCTCCGAACGACTTGTTGTCGTTCGTCGGTGCTAGTGTGCAAAAAGAAGGGGGATATTTCGACATTCCGCACTTCGATGATTTTTTGAAGTGATCTTTAGGAATCCCGCGTATCCTTGCAATTGAACGATTAGACTCTACAAGACTCTAGCAGCAAACTATCATTCCCAGCGAATTAAATAACTCGTTAGCCGTTAGTGAACTCACCGGTGATTCCAAACTGCACGAGGAACTCTTTGAAGGAAAAAAGGAGAATAAACAAGATATTAGCGAAAAAATACAATCCTTGCGGGAGCCGTTGAGCGTCATTCAATATTCGACCTATTTCTTAATTCTCACGCTTGACATCCAGGACGAGAAAGTCAAGAAGCATTTCAAATTAATACGGGATGAATTGGAGCGCGCACGCTCCATGATCGACGACATCCTTTCGCGCTTGAAATCTTGAACGCTGGAACCGACCATTTGATTTAAAAAGCACCGCAATGTGATGATGGCGGTGACCTATCGTGAGCATGATTTTATACGGAATCGCAGAAGTGTGACTCTTTCTATTTGCCGATGCTGTCCGTAAATCGCCAGAATAATGTGTTATTTATATCACGGATTGCTGCTTCTCCGTGAAGTATGCTGAACGAAGGATCGACCAGAGGACTTCTGAAGAGGCTCCAAAAGGACTTGTTCTTTATCTAAGTTTACGTGCTTTAGTGAATATTTATGGGAACGATCGCCGAAAACATCCTTGCAGCGCATTGCGGCAAGCCAAGTGTTTCTCCTGGTGAATTCATCCTCGCATCAGTTGACTTGGCGTTGGCCAATGATATCACGGCGCCGCTTGCGATAAAGGCATTTAACGAAGTCGGCACCGACAAGGTGTTCGATAAAAAGCGGATCGTGCTGGTGCTCGATCATTTCACGCCGAACAAGGACATGCTCAGTGCCGAGCAAAGCAAGATCGTTCGCGATTTCGCGAGGAAGCATCAGATAGAGCATTTCTACGACACGGGAACGGTCGGTATCGAGCATTGCTTGTTGCCGGAGCAAGGCCTCGTCGCACCCGGCGATCTCGTTGCCGGCGCCGATTCGCACACTTGCACGTACGGCGCGCTCGGTGCATTTGCCACGGGCATGGGCAGTTCCGACCTCGGCGTTGCCTTCACGCTGGGAAAGGTATGGTTCAAGGTGCCTGAATCCATCAAGTTCGTGTACACGGGCACGCTTCGGGAGTGGGTATCTGGCAAGGACTTGATCCTTTACACGATTGGCAAGATCGGCGTGGAAGGCGCCAATTACAAGGCCATGGAATTCACGGGGCCGGTCATCGATGGCATCGACATGGCGAGTAGGTTTACCATGTGCAACATGGCGATCGAGGCAGGAGGTAAGGCAGGTATCGTCAACCCGGATCAAAAAACAATGGATTATATCAGGGGACGGGTCAATCGCAAGTATAACGTGTTCCGGTCCGATCCGGACGCGGAATATGCTGATACGATCGAGATTGATTGCGATGATATGGAGCAGCAGGTCTCGCTCCCGCACCTGCCGTCGAATGCAAAGCCCATAAGCGAGGTTACCAACTCGCGCATCGAGGTCGATCAAGTTGTCATCGGCAGCTGCACCAATGGCCGCATCGAGGACCTGCGGGTCGCCGCCAAAATCTTGAAGGGACGATCGGTTCACAAGGACACGCGATGCATCGTGCTTCCCGGCACCCAGCAAATCTACCTCGATGCGATGAACGAGGGTCTCATCAAGATCTTCATCGATTCCCACTGCGCCGTGTCAACGCCGAGTTGCGGGCCCTGCTTGGGTGGGCACCTTGGCATCCTCGCTAAGGGTGAAAAAGCAGTATCGACGACGAACCGCAATTTCGTTGGCCGCATGGGCGATCCCGGCTCAGAGGTCTATCTTGCAGGGCCAGCAATTGCCGCGGCGAGCGCCGTGAAAGGATACATTTGCTCGCCAGCCGATCTTGAAAAAATCACCAAGGTGTCGAAAAAATGATCATCCAGGGGAAAGTCATAACCTATATCAGGGATAACATCAACACGGACGAGATCATCCCCGCCCGGTACTTGAACACAAGCGACCCGGATGAGCTCGCCAGCCATTGCATGGAAGACTTGGATAAAGATTTCTTCGATAATAAAAAAGCCATCGAGGCCGACATCATGGTCACGGGCGCGAACATGGGCTGCGGATCGAGCCGCGAGCACGCGCCGATTGCCCTGGCGCATGCCGGGATCAAGGCCGTGATCGCGCCATCGTTTGCCCGGATATTTTTCCGCAATGCCATCAACACGGGCTTGCCCATCTTTGAATGCAAGGATCCCGCATTCTTCGAGGAAATCCAGGCGGGTAACGAGCTGGAGATCAACGCGGATGAAGGCATAATCAAGAATGCAACCACCGGAAGCGAGTTCCAAATCCAACCAATGCCTCCATTCTTGCAAGACATCGTCGGGGTGGGAGGCATCATTCCGTGGGCAAAGGCAATCTTGAAAAAAAATAGGTAGATAAAGCAAGCTCGATTACATCTTGAGCAGCAATTCCATTTTTCTTAACACGTTTATCCTGTTTTGGGCAGGGCCATTCCCATCATATTCGTCGAGCGTTGCACCGAGAATCATGCTCGCGCGTTCCTTGGGATTGGCAACTTTCATGAAATTCTCGAGGTACTCGTCTCGCAGCATTGTCAAGTGTTTCAATGCGATGTTCTTGTCGATGAGGTCATCGCGCCATGCTTTGCGTATGTTGTCCACGAGATATTCCGGAAAAAAGAATTGGTATTGAATGTCGGATTTCAAGGCCAGGATTTTTTTGGCGCCTTTCTTGTAAATCTTGATGATGTTATTTTTCTCGAGTAACTTGAGCAAATAATTGAAGTTCGATGGCATGTAATTGAATTTCTCCATGAAATCGATGCGAAATTCATCCATCTCGTAAACTTCTTCCCGGAGCAGCGTCACGATCTTGTAAATATTTGGGATTGCAAGCAGAACGCCGAGTTTATTTATTTCAGTGGTAGTGAGCTCGTAATCTTCAAAAAATTCCTTGACTTCGTCATAATAACCGGTCTCGGTGCCGTCCAATTCTTGAACCTTGCCTCTCTTGAAGGCATCGACGATTTTTTTCGGCGGAATCCTGAACAAGTAAACATCCTTGATCAAGAAATAATATAACTCCTTGCGCTTGCCCTTGACGGACTCGTAGGATTGCTTGGCTATGCCCGTCTTGAAAAACGGCGCGAGTAATCCTTGCAAGTCGATGGCAGCAATGTTATATTCGTCCCGCAACCAATTTTCCAGCTCGTTTCGGGAACAGGCACGTTCGGCTAGCTTGCTCAAGATGTGTTCCCGGACCTCATTGTCATACAAGCTCGCGACCCGTTGTTCATCGGAAATCGGCTCGAGAAAAGAGAAATTATCGATGATGTTGAAGAATAATTCGGGAAAGTCCTCGTTGTTTATGAGTTTCAAGATGAAAATGGAAAATTCGATGAATTGTTCCTTGATAGACTCGATTTTTTTCTCCAGATCAAGAAACAAGAAGACGATGCCATGTTCGATACGCGCATCTTCTTCGACCTCATACTCTTCCTTCATGAGTGGGGTGTAATACGTTGCGATTTGACGGGCATCGTCATCAATGACATCGAAGCCGGGCGTGTCATGGACAATCCGGTCATTAAAGATAGCTACCAATTTGGCATCTTCGATATTATTATCCCTGCGAAAATTCGAAGGATATTCCGCGTGCACGTGGAGACCTTCTCGGTCATTCCAGGTGCCCACACAGATCGAAGCTGCCATGTGATATTCATCCTCCAAGATGATACTATTGCACGGAGGTTCTTCTCAATTTAATAAAATTTGCATTATCAACATCTTATCGAGAATTAATTAGGTTTTTCCCTCGTTTTAGATTTAATTTGATATGGGTTGGTTTTAGCCCAATTCTTGGAAGACGTCCTCGCAAGGAGTGATAACAAACGATTTTCTCGATCCTTTACTCCAAATTCAAGACTTGACCTCCCTGGGAGTTATACCGGTAAATCGTGATCCCTTTTGTTTTCAATTCGTAGGCCTTGAAAAAGCAGCGCTTCACGTCCTCGACCGTCGCCGTTTCGGGCAAATTGATGGTCTTGCTGACGGAGTTGTCCACGAATTTTTGAAATGCCGCTTGGATTTCTATGTGCCAATCGGGCTCAACATCAAATGCCGTCACGTATAATTCTTTCAAGTCATCTGGCACGCCAGGAACATCGATACTTTTTAGTTCTTTGACTTCATCGAGAATTCGATCCACGTCGAGATCGCGTTCCTTTAACTGTGTCACGAAAAGAGGATGGAAATATTCGACCTCACCATGTTCCGAGATTTCCCGCTTGTGATACACGGAGAAAATGGGCTCGATGCCTGACGAGACGCCGGCGATGAGACTGATCGTGCCTGTTGGGGCGATCGCTGTCCGCGTCGCGTTTCTCATGGCTTCGACCTGGTCCTTGTAGATCGAGTGGATGAAATTGGGGAAGGAGCCGCGTTCCAATCCAAGCGCGATGGAGGTTTTATCTGCCTCATCCTGAATGAATTTCATGACTTGGTCCGCAATATCTAATGTCTGTTTATCGGAATATTTGATACCAAGCAAGATGAGCATATCCGCGAAGCCCATGACCCCGAGTCCTATTTTACGATTCAATTTTGTCGCCATATCGATGTCGGCGAGCGGATACTTGTTGGCATCGATGACATCATCAAGGAACCTCACGCCTAGGTCAACGAGAAGGCGAAGTTGCTCCCAATCGATGGCGCCATCCTTTACAACTTTCGTCAAGTTGATGGAACCCAGGTTGCAAGATTCAAAGTTATAGAGCGGTACCTCGCCGCAAGGGTTGGTGCTCTTGATCAAGCCAAGCTGGGGCGTCGGGTTTCGCCTGTTGATCTCATCGATGAACACGAGTCCCGGATCTCCCGATTGCCATGCTGATGTGGCGATCTTGTCAAATAAATCGGAAGCAAGTACTGTTTTCACGACTTTCATGGTCCTCGGGTTGATGAGTGGAAAATCCGTGTTATTTTTCACGGCTTCCATGAATTCATCCGTGATCGCGACTGACAAGTTAAAATTCTTGAGGATATTGCCCGTGCTCTTGGCTTCGATGAATTCCTCGATATCGGGATGATTGACATCGAGGATACCCATGTTTGCGCCACGTCGTTTGCCTCCTTGCGTGATGGCATTCGTCGTTGCATCGAACACGCTCATAAACGACAACGGGCCGCTCGACGTGCCCATGGTTGAATGTATGATGTCACCTTTCGGTCGCAATTCAGAGAACGAAAATCCCGTGCCACCACCGCTCTTGTGAATTTGTGCCATGAACTTCACGGCATCGAAGATGCCTTCGATGGAATCGTGCACGGGCAGCACGAAACATGCGGAAAGTTGCCCCATGGTGGTGCCGGCATTCATCAACGTGGGGGAATTCGGGAGAAATTTCAAATTTACCATCGCGTCGTAAATCTCTTCGGTGCACGATTGGATTTCCTCGAATCGTTTCGTTTCAACTTCACACACGCTGTTTGCCACGCGCCTGAACAAATCTTCCGGTGTTTCTATCGTTTCACCCTTTTCGTTCTTGAGCAAATACCGGTCTTTCAAGATCATTCGGGCAATGTCCGATATTTCCATGATGTATTCACCACTCTTCACTTCGTGCCAACGCATTAAAAATACTTTGTGCCTTTCGCAAATTATTTCATCGTGAGGTAATTCTATATCATATGGCTCGAGATATTCTCGTTGATGACGTTGGATCGTTCCCGATCTTGCAAGAAAAGAAGGATGCATTCGTCCAGTATTACATGAAAGCTTATCACGAGTTGGTAACCAATAATAGAGACGTGTCGGTCATCTGCGATCATCGCGGTCTTAATTTTCACGTTTACGAGCCAATCATTCGGAGTTTCAAGATGAAACTCGCAACCGGGCTCGATGTCGTGAATTATCCGCAACATTTCGACATGAACTTGCAATTCTCGCGTCCCATCGACTTGTATCCAGCAGGATCGGGCGATCGCATCCCATACTTGATTGATGAATCAAAGGCAATCGTTCCGGAAGTGTTTTTCATCCAGCATTACGTGAACAGCACGTCCGTGGAGGAATTAAGTATTCCCGAATTTTCCGCTTCCGCAGGCCAAGTGCAGCTCAAGGTGTGCATCACGGGTCCTATTGAATTGTACATCAAGAGTGACATGGGCTTCACGGTTTACAAGGAGATTTTGGCAAATATTAGCAAGAGCGTGAATGCTTTCGCGAGAAATTCCGTCATCAATGATGAACGGATAAAAACCGCGGTCATTTGCATCGACGAACCATCCCTGGGCTTCATTAATTTGTTCAACATTGATGAACAAGAGTTGATTAATTGCCTTGACATTGCCCTGGAGAATCTACCAACCGATGTCGTCAAGCAAATCCATCTTCACTCGCTCGCGGATGCACGCATACCATTACAAACAAAGTACATCGACGTGCTCACGTGCGAGTATGCCTCGGATCCATCAAATGTCATCGATAGGAGCCTGCTGGAGCAATATCACAAGAAGATGCGAGTAGGCATTTGCCGCACGAATTATAATGCCATCATCGGCAAGATGTTCGAAGAAGGGGTCGTTGTCGGAACGAATTACGAGGACCAGATAGGATTAGTAGATAGCGACGAAAAGATACAGGCTGCCCTTACCAATGCGATCGACCATTACGGACGCGAAAATCTTGCCTTTGTTGGACCCGATTGTGGCTTGAGCTCGTGGGCACCCCCGGAACTCGCGCAGCTATTGTTGAAGCGAGTCGTTTCCGTGGTCCAAAACAATGAGCAATAAATGGAATGCACCGAGCATCGTGGCAAATTAAGGTAAGTCATATGTTTTTTATTCACGACGCAACGCTTGAAATAACATCGGTGATTCATTTTTCAAGATAGATTCGAAGTGTTGCCCGATGATGATTCAAGCAAATGATTTCGTGAATTTTTTTACGAATCCGTTTTTCCTCATTGCCGTTACGTTCTGGGGGATTATAGCACTCTTGATCCTCGTTCTCGGGCATTTTAAAAAATCAAAAGCGTTGTCGGTCTTTTTCCCGTTCCTGGCCATGGTAAAAACAACGAGGTTGAACAAGCTGTTGCGGAAGATTGCCTTGAAATCGCCAAGAACATGGAAGGTCATTTTCACGATCGGCATTTTCATCTCGTTTTTCTTCACGATTTACGGGTTCTGGTATTTCACGTCGAACCTGATCAATTTGCTCCTCCCGGTTTTTTTCCCAAGCAGTTACAAACCATCCCCGGAGGCGCAGGTCACGCCGCTGGTGCCGGGTCTCACGATCGATTTCAACACATTCACGTATCTCATCATCCCCATCCTCCTGGTGCTCACGGTGCACGAGTTTTCCCATGCGATTTCGGCAAATGCGGATGACATCCCCGTGAAATCGACTGGCGTGCTGGGAATGGGCGTGTTTTTCATCATCGGCTTTGGTGCGTTCGTTGAAATCGACGAGAAAGCATACAAGCGAGGACATTATTCGGGTTGGCAAAAATCTCGAATGGCTGCCGCGGGTTCTTTTTCCAACGCGTTTCTAGCCTTGATCGCGCTCATTCTCGTTCTGAATTTCCCGTCGGTGGTGTCTCTTACATGGGGCCCGCCCAACGCCTTGTCAATCACTAATGTTTACACGTCGGCGCAAGGTGGATATAATCAGGGGACCTTGCAATCAGGCGACGTGCTTTTCGCGATAAACGGGAAAACCCTTGCTTCATTAGACTTGAATTTGTCTGCATATCTCGTGCATGTGCATCCAGGTGATGTCATTCTCTGCACGATAATGAGAAATGGCGTGAATCAAACGATCGCCGTTCGTACCGGTACACCGCCCGCCGGGACAGAGAACCAATCGATGGCATTCATTGGCATCCAGCTCGAACCGTGGTGGCCACCTCGTAATTGGTTCGGGAACTGGCTTGGTGGGCTGTTCCCGAACACGCTGCAAATCGAAATATTTTGGTTATGGACCATCTCGATTTCAGTGACGATTTTCAACATGCTGCCCGTGCCAATCTTTGATGGCGACAAGGTTGTCTACGAGTTGATCAATCATTTCATCAAGCCTCGCAAGATAAAACGCGGGGTGAAGGAACGATTCATCATCGGCAAGGATTCGAAAACCTACGAGCTTGCACGCCTGAGCGCCGAGGGCGAGCACAGCGTTATCATGCTTCCCAATCCCAAGTATCCTGATTCGCACGCGTTCGAGCTCGCCGAGCATCAAGACTACCAATTTACCGATTCGGATGGCGATGACCGCCTTGATCACGTCACGTTCGAGCTCAGCGATAAAGACCTTGTTGGAAAAATGGTAGAGATCGAATATATCGCTGAAGTTGACAGCAAGGAAGGACAGAAACGGGTTATCATGAACTTCATACGAGTGATTTCGCTGGCCTTGATCCTCCTCAATTTCATCATTTCTGCCCTCACACTTGGCTTTAAATTGCCGTTTGGTTGAACCATGTCGTATCAAGATATTATTTACTTTACTTTTTTTTCATGACCTGTTATGGACACGACCATGCCACTCTGCTCCCGGTGCACCAAGAATCATGCCGTGTTGGCACGTTATTCAGGCGAGCAAATTTGCAAGGCATGTTTCTTGAAAGAGATCGAAGACAAGGTTCGCAAGACCGTTGCCCGCTACAAGATGCTTGATGTGAATGACAAGCTCGTGATAGCCCTGTCAGGTGGCAAGGATAGCACGGTCTTAACGAGGATCCTGTCCAAGATACATGCCAATTTGCTGGAACAACAAGCAAGAAATGGGCACCCGCCAGTCGCGATCACGATAGATGAGGGCATTGCCCATTACAGGGCCGAGAGTATAACGATCGCGAATAACACGTGCGCCGAGCTGGGCATCGAACACGTGATTTTTTCATTCAAGGAAGAATTCGGCATGGATCTTGATGAAATGATCACGGTAATGGCAAGTGACGAGTTCTTGGCAAGACATGAGGAAAAACAGCCAGCCGGCCAGCTCAAGAACGCGTTCAAGATCATTGGAAAACCATGTTCCATTTGTGGTGTGCTTCGACGGCGCGTGTTGAATGACATGGCGGCCGGGTTGCACGCTACGAAGCTGGCCACTGGTCATAATCTTAACGACGAGGCGGAAACCTTCCTCATCAACCTCTTCAAGGGCGATATCAATCGCATGGGTCGAGCGGGATCCGTCTTGAATGACGAAGAGGCAACGCCCTTCGTTAAAAAAATCAAGCCGTTGCAAGACGTGCCCCAGCAAGACATCGTGCTTTACTTGTATTACACCGGCGGCGATTTTCAGGATTTTCCATGTCCATATGCCCATGATAATGTTTTTAGAGGCGAGGCAAGAGGGATGCTCGCTCGCCTCGAAGGAAATCACGCGGGCACCGTGTTCAACATCAAGAAGTTCATGGATGTCGTTTATCCCGTCCTGGCACGATCGAGGGATCAAAAACAGTATTCCACCTGTGAAAAGTGCGGCGCTCCTAAAAGCAAGGATTTAGAAACGTGCATGGCCTGCTACTACGTGGAAACCATTTGCGGAAAGGAGTATGCCACTGTAATGCGTGAATTCTTCAATCGCATCAATTAATTGATTATCTCCCCGGTGAAATAATACGACGTGCAGGAGAGAATTCGCACGCGCACGATTTCGCCAAGGGAACCTTGTTCGATCGGCAAGATGATGGGCTTGTACACGGGAATGCGCGCCACCCAATTATTTTTTACCTCATTATACTCATCGATGATAGCAATTTCTTCATGGCCTATCCATTGTTCATTATTTTGGCTAGTAATTTCCCTGTGCAGTGCGGTTAACATTCTGGAACGTTCTTTGACGATGGTAGACGGCAGCTGCTTTCGTTTCGACGCGGCCGTGCCGGGACGGTGCCCGTACATGGATATGTTGATGACATCGGGCTTGATGGCACGCATCAAATCCATTGTCGATTCGAAATCATCGTCAGTCTCGCCAGGATAGCCGCAAATGATGTCCGTCGCTACCGTGATCGTTGGAAACGCGGCCTTAAAATCATCGATTATTCTATTGAAATCTGCGACCGTGTATCGCCGGTTCATATCTTCCAAGACCCGGTCGGAACCGGATTGCACGGGCACGTGAATGAACTTGAAAACACGGTCGTCTTCAAGTGCATGGATCAACTTTTCATGGATCGGAAGCAAAGTTTTCGGGTTCATCATTCCAATCCTGACGAAATATGTCCCTGCTTGCTGTAAAAATGCGTCGAGCAATCCAGGGAGATTCACGTCATTTTCATTATCCATGTACGCGGAACAGTCCTCGGCCGTGATCCAGATTTCTTTCACGCCATCCTCGATCATGGTATTGAACTTGCTCGTGAGTACCGGCGCTGGATACGACATCAAGGGCCCGCGCGCGAATCTCGTGCAGCAATAATTGCACGCGCCGAGGCACCCTTCCGCGATCGCGATGATCCCCTGGTGGTCGTGGGAACGCTTTGGTTCAAGTCCGGTCTTTTCTTCAAGCGAAGTGCCGTCGATCTTGATGATGTTTCTTTTTCCCGCGCGGAGTTCCTGGATGATCGCCTCGAGCTCGTGGTAATTCTTAGGACCAATTAATGCACCAAATCCAGGCACCAAGCGCGTGATAGCATCCAGGTTCGCCTTGTGGATCAAGGGCAGGCAACCGCAAATGACCATGATCTTGCCTTGAAACTTGCCGTATTGCTCGATCTGGTGGAAGATTTTCCTTTCAGTCGGGGTTTTCACGCCACACGTGTTGATCACGATGAAGGCCGCGTCCTCGACGGCATCGACCCTGGCCATCTGCATTCCTTCAAGCAAGTTGGTGATCAATTCCGAATCGCTCGTGTTCAAGGTGCAGCCGTAGGTTTCGAGGAAAAAAGTGTCGAGGGTCGTGGCATCACTTCAAACCGGTTTGGAGCAGGATCATTCAAGATTCAGTGAATTCACCAAGGAGTTCGTAAAAACGCTCGGTCGCCTTGTAAACGGCATAAATGCCCCGGCGAAGGACTTCGTCGGAGACAATTTCGGCAAGGATCTCTGCCATCACCATGATGGCGTCGTCCTTGTCAATGCAGAACTTTATTCCGGATAGTTTCAAGTTTTCTTTCAATAATTTTATCAAAAATGCATTATCAGTAATTTTTTCATCAAAACTCGTGGAAATATAAAGTAATCCAGTTTCATCATCGATAAAATACAGGATTTCCTTTTCGATCTTGTTGGCTATCTTCCAATGGCTGATAATGTATTTCTCTTGCATGGAAACCTCGATGCCAAGGGATTGAACGAGCATCACGCGCAGATCTTCAAGATTCATCGAGCTTCCTCCGATGAGACAATCAATTTCCTGAGATCGATCTCGGTCATTTTTTGCAAGGATTCGACCTCGATGATGAACACCGGCTTGTTCACCCTAGACTCGATGAGTTCCTTGGATTCGAAGAGGGTTTGATCCGTATTTTCGTCCTTGACCCCGATCAAGAGAATTATCTCCTTGTTAGCCGATTTTTTCTGTATTTCCTTGAAAACTTTCTCTATCTTCTTCTCGATATTGGCCAGCGCAGCATCTGGAATGGAAGGATTGAGGCTCTTGTAATGTCGTGCTTCTAGTGGCCCGCCAGTCGTGACTTGATCTAGCGTCAGGGTCTGAAAGCTGTCAAGTTTCTCCTTGATAGCATTTCTGCAACTTATGGCAAGATATCGTTCCGGATCGATGTTAGATTGGACAGATGTATCTGATGTCTTGGCAGGGATCGCAGTCTCGACGATCAAATCAAGAGTTTCCAAAATTTTCGTGAACTTTCCATGAACACGAAGCAATTCCTTTGTAACCTGGTCTCGCTCCGAGAATGTTGCTTGGATCGTTGGAATTTCACCATCGAGCTTTGCTTTGGCATCGATCAACCCGTTTATCAAGCCTGATAGCTCGGCTTGCAACTGTTGTATGTCCATGTTCCGGCCACCTTCGAAATTTCTTGGAAAAACAATAACGTGATATCAATCTATGGTGATTTATTTTAAATCGCCAAGTTGAATAACATAGTATAGGAAAAATATTTTCACGTTTGGCTGATTCCGGTCAATCGCAGCCTTGCTAAATTAATTAGCGATATCGCGGCCTAACAAATGAAAAATTGCACGCGTGAAGCAACATGATTCGTAACTTCATGGTAATTGGTATTGGTGGGCTTCTCATGTATTCTCGCCAGTACGGGGACAAGAAAGTCGATCAAGACTTGATTTCTGGTTTTTTGACAGCACTCGCTTCGTTTAGCACGGAAGTCAAGGGGGGGAAAATTGAATCGCTGGTCATGCAAGACATTCGATTCATTTATTCTGTTGCTGATAACGAGCTCTTGTTCGTGTTTTGCTGCGATAAGGATGACTTGGAGGAAGAGGTGCAAGGCCGCATCGAAAAAGTCAAGGGAGAATTCAACCGCATGTTCGCTGATCAGGTAATAAATTGGAACGGGAACGTGACGATTTTCAGGCCATTTGACGAGATCGTCGATGACATGATCGTGTTACCGCTCAAGATCGTCTTGGTTGGTGAACCTGGCGTTGGCAAGTCCACGCTTTTCGATTTCTTCCCCGGAGAAGGCATGATCACGCTTGATGATAATGATAACGAGATTTTCAAGAAATCAGTTGCCGTGGATGGTATTCAAAACGTGAAACAAATGGACATGTTCAAATTTGACCTGGAATCACTCATGAAAGATATACGGTTTCAAGTGGATCTGTTAAAATCATCGGATATCGTGATCCTCGTCGTCAGCTCCGGGGTCTCCAACGTGAGCCGGACAAAGAAAAATGTTGACAAGCTCAAGGCAAATGTAAGAAAAGGCAGGCTCGTCGTGCTCGCGAACATGCAAGATATGAACGACGTGGCATTGGAACCAGAAATGATCGAGCAAAATCTCGGCTTGAAGACCTATGGCTTTTCAGCCACCGATCCGGAGGCAAAATCCAAGTTTTTTGCGCTCATCGGGACGATGCTCAGTAACGTTTTCACGCAAGTATGAGGTGATGCGGAACGGGAGAAACCGAATACGTCCACGACGTCTACATACCAAAGAAAATCCTCGACGAGATCGAATTAAGGTGCCAAAATAACCAGTACGAGATCATTGGCATGCTCGTCGGGAACGCTTACACCTATAAGAATAAAGAATATGTCATGATCATCGGATATTTATTCAGCGAGCAAATCGAGAAACATCCCATCTTCACGCAAGTGATCGATGGTGCTGTCGGTGAAATGTCCGCGTGCAAGGAAGTGGAGTTTCCTGGTTCTATCATCGCAGGCTGGTGGCACTCGCATCCGAATTTGGGCGTCTTTTTGAGCAGCGTGGATATTAAAACCATGGAAATGTTTAACCGTGGCTTTCACGTTGCACTCGTGGTAGATCCCGTGCGAAATGAGAGGGCATTCTTCAAGATCGATGATGAGAAGCACTATCATAGCGTGAGCTATGCCGTCTTGAAGGATAAGAGCTGAGTGTCATTGAGTGGCGATGGCGAATACAAAACAGATGGCGAACCAACGGCTGGCTCGAGGATCGAGGATATCAACATCCTCGGGATCGAGAGCATCAACCAGGACCTTTTTGACCGCCAGAAACGGCTCAAAGGCTGGAATCAAGAGAAAATCCGGTCGAGCACGGTTCTCGTCGTGGGTGCAGGGGCAACAGGCAATGAACTCGTGAAGAATCTCGTCTTGATGGGAATTGGCACCATTTACCTGGTAGATTATGACACGGTAGACCGGTCAAACCTCAACCGGTGCGTTTTTTTCAAGGAAGCCGACGCTGAAAGGAAGAATTTCAAATCGGAAATCGTCGCGAGAAATGCCATGGAATACGGGCGCACGAAAGTCATCCCGCTCGTGAAAAAAATCGAGGAGGTTGACGAGGCGATATACAAGGAATGCAACGTGGTCGCATCGTGCCTCGACAATATGGAAGCTCGATTGCAAGCAAATTCCTATTCGTATGCCTACCGGCTCCCGTTCGTCGATTCTGGCATCGATGGCTTTTATGGAAGCATCTTCTGCGTTATACCGCAGGATAAAGAATGCCCTTGCATTCAATGCAGCATGTCGTCGGTGGATCTTGATAACATGTTCAAGAAATTCTCGTGCACGGGCCAAGAAATCGCGAAAGAGGAAGGTTTCACGGAGATGAAAATGGCCAACATCATCACCACAACGTCCATTATCGGAGCCTTGCAAGCCCAACAAATCGTCAAAATTATCCTGGGCTTGGATTCTTTCGTGCAAAATGGAACGTGGAACGAGGCGGTTGGCCCTCCTGTCTATGGCAAGGAATTGCGATATGATGGGACGCACAATTCGTTCACGTTCATCGAGAAAACGAAGAACCCGTCATGCTGGATATGCAATATTCCCGGGGAAACTCGCCAACCCTTAGAGAAACCAATCGCGATACCCGCCGAGAAACCGGCGAAGCGACCCGCCAAGCGCGCCGCCAAACGAGCAGCCAAGCCACCAGCCGAGAAACCGGTAGCAATAACAGCCGAGAAACCGGCAAAGCGACCCGCCAAGCGTGCCGCTAAACGAGCAGCCAAGCCACCAGCCGAGAAACCAGTAGCAATGACCGCCGAGAAACCAGCGAAGCGACCCGCTAAACGCGCTGCTAAGCAATCCACCAAGCAATCCACCGAAAATCCTATTGAAACAATAGCAGAGAAACCCGACGAGGAGCCAACCACGAAACCTGCTGAGAAACCGGCCATGAAGCCTGGCAAGAAACCGTCTAAAAAACCGGCCAAGAAACCTGCCAAGAAATCAACCAAGAAATCACTTGAAAAAACGCCAGAAACCACGGGGATGGGACCTTAAGCCCGGGCGAGAAATTCCTCGAGAATGCGATGAACTTGGGCGAGTTTACCATCCCCACCAATATTAAACTGTTACAACTGATTATTCGTGGTCTTACAATGAGCGATGCATCTTGCCCGTGGGTTTGTTCTGGTCGCCGCGAGCATTATTCCCCCTGGAATTTAGTCGCGGAACTGGCATTCATCATTCCCACGTTCATCGCGGGCATCTATGGCTTATATTGGGTGCCTGAAACAGGGTTTGGCTTAGCTTTATTTTATGCTGCGTGGTGTTTCGGGTGCTACTTCTTCGTCTTCCGCGTTGTGTTGTGCCCGAATTGCTATTATTATGGGCGGTGGTGCCCTGATGGAATGGGAAAATATGCAAAGAAAGTGATTGGCGTACAAGGTTCCGTTCAGAATTACAAGAAAGCCCTCGTCATCCCGACGATCGGCTGGATGGCCATATTTTTCTTCCCACCGGTTATCCTATTCCTTGAGTCTGCTTTCCAGCCTACCTTCGCGATTCCATTTCTGTGGTTTAACTGGGCAATGCCTGGGTTCGGGTATGCCTTGTTCTTTTTAGCCTTGATATTGCTCTATTTTTGGGTGCACATTCGCTTATCGTGCAATGGTTGCGCCCATAGAAACACGTGCAATCTTCTGAAAGCTTTTTTCTTCTTGAAACCACGGAATTGACGCTTGAGCATGGATTCAAAGTGGAAACTTGACAATTCATATAAAGCTCCAACCATGCCGAACCACGAGCTTTATGACAACTTTTAATGGAAAATTGGCGCGGGATTCCAACGGCGTTCTCTGCTTGAAGCTGGATCAATACAGCCAAATAAGTGATCTGATGAACATCCCGCTCGATGAATTATTTGAAGAATTTTGCGACAACGATGTCCTGCTCGAGATCACGAGGGTAACTACCAGCACGTTCCGCGGATCCCCGTCAGCATCGCCAGCCACGACTTTCGAGGGAAAAGAGGCGTGATCACGCATGGATAAAATACGATTTGGAATCATCGGGTGCGGTGGCAGAGGCTCTGGCTTGATGCATCAATTATTTGCCGACGAGCGCGTGGAATTCACCGCGATCTGCGACACCGATAGCGACGCGCTGTCACGAGGGGCAGCAGCCATTTTCAAAACCTACAAAAATACCCCGAAGGAATTTGGCAATTATCAAGACTTGCTTGACCAGGATGATGTCGATGCCGTGGTCGTGGCACCACCGGACAGCCTTCACCATGAAATCGCGTTGGCAACATCCAAAGCAAAAAAACATCTCTTCCTGGAAAAACCCGTGGGCATCAATCTTGACCAGATGATTGACATCATCAAGGCAAGAAAAGCCGCGCGAGACGAGGGATTCATCACCGAAATCGGGTACGTGCTGCGGTATGCACCGTTTTATGTTGAAATGAAACACATGATCGATGCTGGCGAGATCGGCCGTCCCTTGTTTGCTACCGCCCTCGAACAGTATTACAATCCACCCTTTTTCAGGGGTTGGTGGAAACTCCGGGAAAACACGGGCGGTATCATGATTCAGAAAATTTGCCACGACATGGACTTGCATTACTGGATGTTCGGTAAACCGAAACGGATCGTGGCATTCGAAAGCTCGAATGAATTCAAGCCCGGGAACTGGCCATCCGATGCAAAATCATGCCCTGAATGCACGAATCATTGTCCCTACTACACCACGTCCAAGAGCACGAGCTCCGATACCTTCGAATGCGTGTACAATGATCCCCATGACGTTTGTGACAACGCGCAGGTCCTGGTGAAATTCGAAAGTGGCTTGAACCTCTCCATGGGTATGACGTTCGTTAACTCGGCACAGCAGAGCGACCGGTTCTGGCGGATTCAGGGGTCGCTGGCAGAACTGAGCGGGCGGCTGGGAACAGGCATGGTCCGGTATGATGAACGCCATGATAGGACTGGTGCGAACAGCAAGATGATAAAATGCGTCGGATCCGATACCGGTGGTCATGCGGGTGGTGAATTTTTCCAGATGAGAGCCTTCGTGGATGGCATCGTCGAAGGACATGAATCGCTCGCTGGATTGGAAAGCGCGTACTGGAGTTCCATCCTGGTCATGGGCGCGCAAATTTCTGCCGATACCGAGACCATCGTCAAGGTCGAAAACCTGGTGAAAAAATACCCGTTCCCGAATTAACGAGAAAGCGCTCGTTGTTTCAGTGCAATTTCATTTCACCAGGACCATTTATCATGTATTTTTCAAGTGCGCTCGTGTAAAGCGTCACGCCGAAACCAGGACCGCTTGGTAACTTCGTTTTTCCTTTTTTATATCAATCGGGTTCGTAATGAGATCATCCTTGTCTTGGCCATTCGACTCCTTAATCGCTTTACTTTTGATAATAGTAAAGAATAAGTTCTTACCTTACCCATTGTTTTACCATGGAAGCAAGACTCAGTAGCAAGGGTCAAATCGTGATTCCCAAGGAATTACGGGACAAGCTTGGTTTATCCCCACAAAAACCGCTCAGGATCTATGAACAAGACGGAAAAATCATCATCGAGAGCATCATCGATGCGGGTAACGATGATCCATGGGATGAAATGGAGTTTCTCGATCTTCAAGGGAAAGACGATGAAATTATTCGAGAGGCCATGGGTGAATTGAGAAAAGAAATTTCTGAAAATAATGAATCTTGAACCTACACGAGGATTCCTTGATATGTCATCTATCTACATCGATACCAATGTTTTCTTGGCACGCATGGATAAGAATCATCAAAATAACATTCAAGCATCGCGGTTCCTGAAGGAAATCCGTCATGAAGGAAATGGTGTCGTGAGCACTTATGTAATTTTTGAACTGATATGGGTTTTGATATATTTAAAGAAAAACGCATACATTCCAATCGTTCTCGACAAGATCTTCAAGACTAATGTAAAAATCATCCCGGTCACTGAGGAAATTCTCTTGCGATTTAGAAACACGTATGAACCGATCAAGGATGCAAAGGATTTTCTTCATTACACGATCATGGCCTCGTGTAATCTTGATACGATTGCTACGTTCAATCCTAAGCACTTCAAAGCATTTAATCTCAAAATCTACAAATTTAATTCATAAAAGACAACAATAAGAAACATTATACTCTGTCATTTTTCAACAGCATAGACATCTTTTCAAAAATAGGACTCGATAATCATGGTATCGTATAATGGATTGAAGTTAGGAAAAACAAATGGTTTATGATCAGAAAGGTGCGAGGGAAATGAGCAAGGTCGTGGCGTGTGAGCACCTGACGCTCGATGGCGTGATGCAGGGGCCAGCGAGACCCGACGAGGACCCCCGTGACGGTTTCGATTGCGGCGGTTGGTCGGTGGCCGGTGGTGATCCTAAGATGGTGGAGGTACAAGGCGCGCGCATGGGCGACTCGTGGTCCCTTCTCCTCGGGCGCATTACATATGAGGACCTCGCGAGCTATTGGCCCAACCAGCCCCTGCCTAACCCTTTCACTGAAGTGCTCAACAATGTCGAGAAGTTCGTGGCCTCCACCACCCTAACTGAGCCGCTGTCTTGGCAGAATTCCACGCTGCTGGTGGGAGACGCCGCTGACGCGGTTGCCAAGCTCAAGGAGGAACATGATAAGACTCTCGTAATATTCGGCAGCGGCGTGTTGGTTCAGTCATTGATGCTGCGTGACTTGGTCGACGAGTACGTTTTGCTAATCCACCCGCTGGTGCTCGGCAAAGGACGCCGCCTGTTCCCCGATGGCAGCCCGCTCACGCACTTCACGCTGGTAGACTCGGTGACCACGAGAACCGGCGTCATAATCGCGACGTACGCCCGACATCAGAACACAGAGAGTGAAAAGTGAACCAAATAAGAGATGCAAGAAGAATAATCGAAAACAAAGAAAAATCACTAACTGAGTCTACCTAAATGAACCGGGCGAGCTCGACATATTTATCTCCTTCTTTCTAAGCTATAATTCGAAAACCTCGTCCTTCGGGAACGCAGCACGATGCAATGCCCAATACTGCGGCCGTGGATGGTGATCGGTTCGATCGCGATGCATGAACGAGCAGAATCCCATGCTTCATGCAGCGAACGATGCGCTGACCGAAAATGCTAAAAAGAGGAACGACGGATGTTAGATCGTGAAAGATGCACCCTTTCACGAGACATCCGGCGAACCTCGT
>Ga0209039_10000828_pt1 | contig 29634 bp, 21 predicted proteins | sample BogFormECP12_OM1_FD_188238 | JGI IMG/M metagenome (GOLD analysis project Ga0209039, IMG submission 188238) | Bog forest soil microbial communities from Calvert Island, British Columbia, Canada - ECP12_OM1 (SPAdes) (version 2) | ecosystem: Environmental > Aquatic > Freshwater > Wetlands > Bog ... | reverse complement strand
ATCCGGGCACTCTCGTATGGAATGCCGCCGGCGGGCGGGGTGGGGGTGGGCATCGACCGGCTTTGTATGCTGCTGACCGATTCGCACACGATCCGAGATGTAATTCTGTTCCCGCTGCTGCGGCCGGAGAAGAACTCCACCACAGAGGGCACGGAGGACACAGAGGAAAAACACTAGGTTCTGCGATTACCCGTCGTGTAATAACTACCCAGTACCTATTAATGCACTATTAATGGTGCACCCCTTCTTCTTATACTTTTTTGTAGTTTTGGGCTCAGCAGTGGCGGCGCTACCGTAATGTCCGCATGCCTGCGGGACATTGGGTCGGTAGCGCTTTGTCGTTCCACACGGTCTACTTTGATTTCCTGGCCGCGGCGCTGGTCGCGGAAGCCTTCTCTGGTGTCTTTCCAACCGAAGTCCTCGGCGGTTCGTATTGGGGTTGATCGGGGCTGAAGTTCGTGCTCAGGTAATCGATCAGAGCATCGTGATCGCTGGCATCGACCACCGCTCCCCACTTCACCATCTTGTCGACTTCTTTGGCCCACGCCCCCTTGCTGAGGCGCTGCTGCAGGATGATGCGCGCCTCATGACACTCCAGGCATGAGGTGGTGGCCTTGGCTTGCATGGGGCCGGGAGGCAGATCCTCGGTTAGCTTCGCCGAAGCGGGCTTCTGGGAGAACGTCAGGGGCGATAGCGCGGCGAAGGCGAAAAGAACGATCGTGACCGCGCTGGCGAGTGAGCGAGCCACCTGGCATGCCAGGGACGCCGTCATGCCGCCTGGCTTCCCCCATAACTTCGAGCTATTCAGTCTCACGCTACGCGACATGGATCTTCACCTGATCGACGGCGTTGTAGAGATATCCGCTGGGATTCCATACGGGCGTCGCGGGCTGCACGCGGTCCTGGCTGTCGGTCGCGCGCGACAGAATCGTGTAGTCGCCACCCTTGGCCTTCCACTCATAGGTCCAGAGACGCCAGGCGTAATGGGCCTGGTCGTGGCCGAGGCTGGCGAGATGCCAGCTGGCGCCGTCGTCAGTGGAGACTTCCACCTTCACGATGCCGGCTTCGCCGGCCCACGCAGCTCCGTGGACAGCGATTTTACCAGCCTTAAGGTTCGCGCCATCCAGCGGGCCGGAGATCACCGACTTCACATTCAAACCTGTCAACACATGGGTATCTTCGGGCCTCACCGCATCGCCCGGCTTCACGGGCTGGTTGGGAAAGCGGTAGCCGGGGCTCATGAAGTTGCCTGCGAATTCCGATTCCAGAACCTTGATTTCAGTGAGCCACTTGCAGGATGCGGCGCCGATCCATCCCGGAACGAGGGCACGCGCGGGGAAACCGTGATGCCTGGTCAGGGGCGCTCCGTTCATGTGAGTGGCGACCAGCGTGTCAGCATCCAGCGCTTTCTCGATCGGGATGCTGCGAATGAACGGGGGAACTTTGCCCGGGATTTCATCGAGTCCGCGGAACATGACATGCTTGCCGGTGGGCTTGATTCCGGCGCGCTGCAGAACGTCCCGCAGGCGAGGGCCGGAGAATCGCGCGGTACTCACCGCGCCTTTTCCCCACTGGATGCCGGGGACCTGCGGACGATGCAGAGCGCGTCCGTTGCCGGCGCATTCCAGCGTGTTGACAACGGAGTGCGGTTCCAGGTTGGAGAGTTCGCTCAAGGTCAGGGTGATTGGTTTGTCGACCTCACCTCCGACGGTAAGGCGCCAGTCGCCAGCGTCGAGCTGGCTCGGTTCGTGCATGTGGTTCCGCACGAAGAAATGAGGAACGGGAGTCAGCCAGGTGCTGAGGTACTCGACCGGCGTTTCCAGGTCAACGAAGCGAAACGAACGAACGATCATGCCTTCTTCGCCCGGAATCTCGATGGCGCCGCTCTGAGAAACAGGCAGCGCCCTCGATAACAGCAAGGGAACGGCGCCGATCGTCATAGCGGCACCGGACATCTGTCTTAGAAAGTCGCGTCTCGAATTCATAGAGTCTGGGAGAGCCGAATGTCGCACTCGGAGTTGAGATATCGGCGGCGAACAGGTTAACACCGCCGGCCCGGAAAAGGAGAGTAACCAAAACCGGGCCGACGGCGATTCTGGGGAGCGAGCTCTCCAGAAACCGACGTTTCAGTTCGACAACTAGAAGATGTAGACCGTATCGAACTGCATGCGCACGAGCCAGGGTTCGGTGGTCGCAAGCGGGCGTCCGACTAGGGCCGTGACGCCGAGCTGCACGTTTCGATCGAACTGGTAGAAGGAATCGAAACGGTGCTGGGTGACGTTGCTGCCCTGGCGGATGTCGCTGTAGTTCAAGTTCCCCACCACGGCTTCGCGCTCGATGTAAATGTGCGTGTAGCCGAACTGGAAATCACCCTTTTCCTGCAATCGGCCGACGCGTCCTTCCATCCAGTATCCACGGCGTTGATTGGCGAAGCACGGTGAGTTTGCAGTTTGCTTGTAGGTCGCCGTAGCGGTATTCGCGGGAGCGGCCACGATGTTCGCAAGATTCTGGCAGGCACCCATGTTCTGCACGTAATCGCCAATGAATGCCAGAGGAGCGCGCGGGTGCCCGGTGTCGACGTCGAGACGCGCAAGGCTGTCGAAGAGCTTGAACTTCGAGGCAAACTGCGCGTTCGTGATGCTGGTAACTCCGGTCGGATAAGCTGTGCCGCCGACGGTGACGATGGTCGTAGCGGTCGTCGTGTAAGTGGAGTCCTGAACCGGATTCGAGGAGTACAGGGGAAGATATCCGGAGAAAGGGGTTTGAGGATTCTTGGTGCTGGCGCGCGCCAGGGCGATTGCGATCGCATCGGCCCCCCGGTAGTCATAGAACCCGGAGTAGGCATTCAGAGTCACGTGCGGCGCCAACTGCCAGGAGGTTTGCACCTGGCCGCCGTACGTGATCTGCTGCGTGATGCGCTGGTCGTTGGCAGCTTGCCCGGCAACCTCGGCGAAGGGCAATTCGAATCCCACGAGGGCAAAGCGCTTCAGGACCGGCGTGTTGAGTTTGAAGGCGAGAGTCTGCGCGGCGCCTTCGGGATTAAGATCTTTGTCCCAGGTGAGTTCGGTGTTGTACCAGGGATACCGGAACTTGCCGGCGATGAGCGTGAGAGGCTTGAAGCCACTCGGGTTAAATTGAACGTAGGCCTGGTCCAGAGCAACAGCTTTGCGCGTGTAGAAACCCGTCATCGTCTGGTTGGTCGAAATGGGGTCGTTGATGTCGCCACTGGCGAGCGTGAAGCCAGCCTGGAACTGCGAACCGAGGTCGGCGATGACGTTAAAACGTGTGCGAAAGCGGCCGCGAACGCGCTCGAGCGATTCGTTGCTGGGTCCGCCAAAGAAGGGCTCCGCGCGCAGGCGAACATCACCGCTGAACGAGATGGGACCGAGTCCCTTGATCTGCCTTTCCAGATTCCGGATTCGTTCATCGGAGCTGCCGGCCTGGACATTTTGGGGTGGGGCTGCCTGAGGAGCAGCGGGCGAGGGTGCGGGATTCGATACAGCTGGCTCCGTATTCAACGCCGTTGTGCGATCGGCCGATGGGGCAGCAGCCACACTGACTGCTGCCGGGGCCGGTGGGGCCTGATTCGCGCGCAGTTGTTCCTGGAGAGCCTCAATCTGCCGCTGCTGCGCCGCCAGGGCGTCTTTCAGGGCCTGGATATCAGCGGCGGTAATTGGAGTCGGAGCCGGGGCTGGCGCAGCAGCCGCCACTGCAGGTTCTGTTGCTGGAACGGCATTCGACGCCGTGATGGTTTGTGCCCAGACACCGGCCGTCAATGCGGTCAGAGCCAGGACGGTAACGAACAGTCTAGCGATGGCTTTCATAAGAGTATGGTTCTCTCCTTTGGGTTTGTGTCGCTCGCAATCTCGGGGAAGGCTTGTGCCAAAAGTTACACAATGATGCCTATCATTTTACTAGTGATTTACGGTACTATGGGGTTCCTTTCGTGAAAAAACGTTAAATTCTCCTGGGAGTAGGAATAATCCCGGCTGTTTCTAGGTGGCCGGCGCCAGTCCCCACTTATTCTGCAGGTGGCGCTCCATCCCTTTGAACACCACACCATCGATGATGTATCCGATGGCGATAATCAGGATCATGACGGCGACGACGGCGCTCATGTCATTCAAATCGCGGCCCATCATCAGAACCTGACCGAGGCCGAGACTGAGATACAGCATCTCGGCGGTGATCAGCGAGCGCCAGGCAAAGGCCCAGCCCTGCTTCAGGCCAGAGACGATGAACGGCAGACTTGCCGGCAGCAGCACGTACCAGAACAGCTTGAATCCCTTGGCCCCGAGGTTGCGTCCGGCCATGCCGAAGATTTTGGGCATCTGTTTGCGGCCGTCTTCCATGGCCAAGGTGACGGACAGCAGCGAGCCCATGATGACGACGAAGAGAATGGCATTCTGATTCAGCCCGAACCAGAGCAGCGCCAGGGGCCACCAGCAGATGCTGGGAAGGCTTTGCAGGCTGACCAGCAGGCCGCCCATCGTCTGTTCGAGGAACTTGTTGCTGGCCACGCCCAGGCCGAGGATCATGCCAAGAACCACCGAAATGCAGTAACCGATGAGGACGCGCTCCATGCTGACGCGTATCGCGATCCAGTAAGTGTGATCTTTGAATCCTGCATAGAGGGCTTCGCCTACGCCCCACGGCGTCGGGAACAGATAGGGCGGCCAGATTTTCAGTTCGGCAAGGAGCGTCCACAGGCCGAACAGAGCGGCGTAGAAGATGACGTAGCGGGCGGCGCGTTTCATGATTTGATTCGTCTTCATGCTTCCACTCCGGGCTCGATGCGCGGCTTCACGCCTTCCGCATATTCGGCTTCGAGCGAGCGATTGATCTCGTCGCGCAACTGGTCGAGGATCTGGCGAGCGGCACGCGCGACGGCGGGATCTTCGAGATGGCGCGGACGCGGTAGATCCACGGGAAATTCACTTTTGACCCGGCCCGGGCGAAAGGTCAGAAGAACTACGCGATCGCCGAGGCGAACTGCTTCACGAACATTGTGGGTGACGAAAATAACGGTGCAGCCGGTCTCGCTCCAGATACGCTCCAACTCGTCGTGCAACAGGTCGCGGGTTTGGGCGTCGAGCGCGCCGAAGGGTTCGTCCATCAGAAGAACATCGGGTTCAGTGGCCAGAGCGCGGGCGATGGCGACGCGCTGGCGCATGCCGCCTGAAAGCTGATGGATGTAACTCTTCTCGAACTTCGCCAGGTGAACCAGGCGCAGGTAGTAACGAGTCTTCTCTTCCCTTTCGGCTCGGCTGACGCCCTTCATCTTCATACCGAATTCGACATTCTGGCCGACGGTGAGCCATGGAAACAGTCCGTGCTCCTGGAAGATCATGATGCGGTCGGTTCCCGGCCCCTCCACCGGCTTGCCGTCGATCAGTATCTGACCCGAGGTTGGCGGTTGAAGGCCGGCGATCAAATGCAACAAGGTGGACTTGCCGCAACCGGAAGGGCCGACGACGCAGAGGAACTCCCCGGCCTTGACCTCGAGATTGATGCGATCGAGGGCAAGCAGACGATCACCAGTGTGCGTACGATACTTTAAGCAGATTTCGCGGAGGCCGACCTTGGCAATTGCCGGCAGCACCACCGGCGCGGGAAGTCCCAACGGGACCGCCGCGACTTTGGCGCAGGAATCGCCAGACCGAACTGGCCGGAATGGCTGGGCTGGATTCGGGAGTTGGGTTGGAACGTTCTGTGCGCTGGCGTTCATGGGATGGCCTTTCGTCCTTTTTCTGCCAGAACCTGGTTGAGGAGCGAGAGATCGTAGAGGCCGGAGAGATCCGGCATCTGGCGACCGAGAAAGCCGTCGTCGAAGGCCTGCCGGGCCGCCGTCATCAACGCGGCATGCAGCGGGTCGTAGGTCACCTGCATGCGGGAGAAAGCCTCGTCGAGAACGGAGGGAGGGAGGGCCTTGCCGGTCTCGCGCTGAATTTGCTCGTTCAGAAGCTTCTTGGCCTCGTCCGGGTGGGCGCTGATCCAGTCTGTCAATTCGACGTTGGCGCGTATCCAGTTCTTGACCAGATCGGGATGGGCCTTGAGGAATTTGGTGTTGACCACGAGCAGGCCGATGACGAACTGTCCGTTGGGCCATAGAGTACGCTCGTCCACGAAGAGGCGGCCGTTGCCTTCGTGGATGAGGCGCGTAGCCCAAGGCTCGGGAGCCCACGCCGCGTCGAGATCCTTCTTGAGGAACAGCGTCAACTGGTCGGGATTGGCCACGGGAATGACCTGCACATCGCCGCCCTTGTCGGTGGTTTTCATGCCGTGATCTTTGAGCCAGTTGCGAAGAGCGACGTCTTGTGTGTTGCCGAATTGCGGAGAGGCCACGCGTTTTCCGTGGAAATCCTCCGGCTTGGCGATGCCGGAATCGGCGCGCACCACCAGAGAAGCGCCGCCGCTGGCCGCTCCGCAGACGACGCGGAGGGCTTCGCCGCTGGAGCGGACATAGCCATTGATGGCCGGATTTGGGCCAACGTAGGTCAGGTCAATCGCACCGGCAAACAGCGCTTCAATGGCGGAAGGGCCGGCGTTGAAACTCGTCCATTGGACTTTGATCTGCGGGCCCATGGCTTTGTCGAACCATCCATTGGCTTTCCCGACCATGGCCTGAGCATGCGTGATGTTGGGAAAAGCGCCCACGCGGATGGTGCCGGCGCTCCCCTGAGCCCATGCCGAAGCCACCGTCGCGAGCCACAACAGAACGACAAGGGATCGGCTGCGCGCCGTTGCCCCAAACACCCTGGAGAGGATGCTGCCGGTTCTTTCTTGTCGGGTTCGCCGCCGCTGCCGACGGTCCACAGAGCGTAGAGTCCTCATAGTCGAAATCATGTACTACTGTTCCATAAACTAAATCATTTTACTAGACTTTTATGGCGCGGGGAATAAGTGCACGTGAGATTCCATCGTCCGGACAGAGAAGAACACCCTAGACCTTGCCAGCGAATGACTTGCCGGCGACCGGCCTGCAACCAGCAGCCCCGGTGTGCAAGCAATTGCAGTTCAAGGGGAAAGGTCCTGGCACGCCAGGAGAAGTGCCTTGCAGCTATTTGTGGAAAAGCGGTTCATCCCAAAGGATATGCATCAGGCAGAAATTCGCAAAATCAGCACCGTAATATTGTCCGGGCCGCCCCGCTCCAACGCCATCTTCACCAGCGCGACGCAGGATTTTGCCGGGGTCTGACCTTGGACGGCAACCCCCAGTTCTTGCTCGCCGACCAGGCTCCACAGGCCGTCAGTGCAGAGTACGAGCGTATCGCCTTCCTGCAAAGCGACCGGACGCTCGGGAAAGTCGGGCTCCACTTCCCTGCCCGAACCGAGGGCGGCGGTGAGAATGTGACGCTGCGGATGGGACTCGGCGTCTTCGGAGCGCACGATGCCGCTCTCGACTAGCCGGCTTACGTAGGAATGATCGCGCGTGAGGCGCGAGATCGCGGACTCGCGGACCAGGTACAAGCGGCTGTCGCCCACATGGGCGAAGCACAGCTCGCGGCCTACGATGGACAGCGCCGTGCACGTAGTTCCCATCCCCTGGAACTGCGGATGCTCCTCGCCATAGCGCTGAATGTTGCGGTGAGCCGATCCCAGGGCTTCGATGAGCATTTTCTGGGGATCGATCTCCGAAGAACTGTCGTAGATATGCCGGACGGTCTCAACGGCCAGGCGACTGGCTTCCTGTCCGCCTTCGTATCCGCCCATGCCGTCGGCCACGACGGCGAGGCGCCCTTTGCGGCGGAAGTCCTCGTCATTATCGGGCTCCCAGTAGAGAAAACAGTCTTCGTTGTTGGAACGCTGGAGGCCGACGTCGGTCAGGCTCGCCACTTCGATTCCAGGCTTCGCATTCTGGGAATCAACCGCCATCGCTGAAGCGTGCGAGCGTGTTTGTTCTGAGCCTTGATGCAATCGAGAACCCGTGTAGACCTCGGTCATTATAAGGGAAGGGTGACGCTTGCGCTTTGCGTCCCGGCCAGCTTCACTCCCCGGTGCAAGTGGATTAGCCTACCATTTCCTGCGCCACTCTGGACATACGGCGGTCATTTTTGTCTGGAAAAGAAAAAAGCCGCAGAGTTTGCGGCTCTCTCTTCTACCTGATAAGTCGAACTCGGAAGAGGATGCCAAATCTACTTCGCAGGGTGCTTGTCCTTGTAGATGCGCTTGCTCATGTTGTTGGCTTCGTGGTTGAGCTGGCGCTGGTTCTGCTTGGTAAGGTGGCCATTGTCTTTGGCCATATCCTTCTTTTCGTTGTTCTGCAGACGTTGTTCACCCTTTTCCAGGTGAGCGGCCTGCCCGGGCTTCAGCTGCCCGTTCTTGATGCCGTTCGCGATGCGGTTCTGCTGGTTGGTTTCGCGTCCGTTAACTTGATTGACGCGCGGATGGCCGGGATCGAGTTTGCCTGCGCCGGCGCCGGAAGTGTTGCTGTTCTGGGTTTGAGCGGCGGCGGAACCGATAGCCATCATTCCACCCACTGCCAGGATTAAGAGCGACTTCGTGATTTTGCTCGTCATGCGCGAGTAAACCCCCGTGAAGAAGTTTAGTCGTGCCTCTCGGTACCGGCGAGTTACTAAGGGGAGCGCGCCAAAATGAACCACCAGCACAATCTAGCGGTAGTAACTAAACGGTTGGTTACTGCCGTCATGCCGGTCTGGATGGAAGAGCCTGCTGCAGAATCCGGAACAGCAGCAGCCACCGCTTCACGTTGGTGGTCATCAGGAAGTTTTCTTTGACGTGTTCCCGGCCGCTCAGTCCCATGCGGCGTGCGGATTCCGGATGGGTCAGCAAGTAGCGGATCTGAAACGCACATCCTTCGACTGAGTGCACAAGAACTCCCGTGAGTTTGTGAATAATCTGATTGGGTATGCCACCGACGGCCCCGGCGATCGTGGGCTTCCCTTTCCACAACGCTTCGGTGACGGTAAGACCGAAGCCCTCCTTGACCGACTTCTGTACCACCAGAGTGGAAGCACGTTGAATGGCGTTGATTTCGAGCGCGCACCAGGGTGGCAGGTCAAGAATAATGATATCGGGATCGTTCCCGGCCGCTTCTCTCACTTCCTGCAGAACGACGGCGCCTTCCGGATCATCCTTTGCGCCTCCGCCGGCGAGAACCAACTGGCAGTCAACATATTTCTTGGCGAGTTTGTACGCCTGCACGACTCCCACCGGATCTTTCAACCGATCGAATCGCGATACCTGGGTTACGATCGGACGCGAGCGGTCAATCCCCAGCTCGTCACAGATCTTCCGAATCTGCGACTCCTCAAGTTCCTTATTCTTCTCCGAAAGCGGATCAATGCATGGGTAAAAGAGATATTGAGGAATGGGCAGTTGCCGGGCAAACGACTGCGAGGAAAAAATGGCAGCGTCGTATTGCTCCACGAAGGGGCGCAGGAACTCCCACACGTGCGCGTCAGGGTTCGATAAATCAATGTGGCAGCGCCAGACCCAATGAGCACGGCTTTTCTGGCGCGTGCGAACGAGCGCAAGCGGTTGCGGGTCGTGAATGACCACCATCTCCTCGTCAAACTGCAGGCGCTTTCGATTTTGCTCGTTGTACATCAGGAAGATTTCCTGGGCAGCCTTAGTAAGTTCGTAGGGCGTGCCGTGCAACGCGTTGTGGAAGGCCTTGGTTACCTCAAAGAAGTCGTTGCCGCCGGTGATGACATCCCAGTGCGCGGGCACTTCCAGTTCCGACAGTAAAGGAACGAGACGATTCAGCATCTCTGCCACGCCTCCGCCCACGGCTGTGGAGTTAATCATCTTGATCGTCTTTCCCTTCAGATCGCGCGCCAGAAAGCGCAAGGCATCCACTTGAGCCTGGCCGATGATGTTCTGGTAGTCCTGCAGATGCGGCGGAGGAGGCGGCGCGGGAGGGGTTAGCAAACTGGCGGGGAGCTGTCTGGCGCTTCCGCGGACAGGCAGAGAAGTGGGCGGCTCAGGGGCCACACCGTTCTCGGGTTCAAGCCCATTTTGAGGGCCAGGGACCAAACTTATGGCTGGCGCGCGCTGCTCTTTCGATTTCATATTCTTTCTAGTTCTAGTTCAGAACCTGTTCGACGATCCGGGCGATCTGCTGCCGCACGCCTTCCATGGTGTTGGTATAAATGTCGATGCGCTCGATCGAGTCGGCGGTGCGCGGAAGACCCGCTTCCTCCTCCAGCCATTGAGAGAAATCATTCGACATCAAGTGCAGGCGAAGGCGCGCCTCAATGAAATGGTGGTGAATGGAATGCACGCTGACGTGCTGCAGGCCATCGAGAAACCCCGCCAGCGATTCCGCTACGAACGGCGTGGGCAGCACCACGATATCCGATGCGCAGAAATAGAATGGCTCGTTCGCCTGGTGAGAGCCCGACCGGGGATGTTTCTTCAGAAATTCATCCACAATCTCGATCATTCTCTTGCGCAGGCCTTCGATGGCAGTGAATTCACGCACGTCCACACTGGCCAGCTTTTCCGCCAGCACCGGCTCGTGGCAGGCGGAAAGGATCCAGTGAGCGAAATCGTTCGAGAACCCCTGACGAATGAAATGATGCTCCTGCAGAGTTCGAAATGTGTGCTGGAAGATCGAATCCTCCGCGCAGCTTTCGAGCGCCTGCAAAAGTTCGGAGAGCGTGCTTGCTGTTTGGCTCCCGATGCGCAGCAGGTGCTCGGACGTGTTGAAGTAGAACGGTTTGTCCGGCTTGCGCGGCATTGACTTGTCAGGCGTAGGCATTGATCTCTCTACTGTGAATAGCTAGCGCTTCGGGTCTGCCTGGGCGCTGCCACCGTCTCCACCCAGCGGGTTAGAAATTCCAACAGTTCTTCCGGAGCCTGCAGCCAGATGCGGGCCGAAGTCCTGCGCGGCTCGGGACGCACCAGCACGGTCAGACCGTTCAGCCCGAGAGCCTTAAAGGCATGCTCATCGGTGGCGTCATCGCCCAGGTAAGCGGTGGGAACGGTGCCAATCTCTTTGAGGATGGTGCGCACTGCGTGGCCTTTGTCGAAACCTGGCATTCGCATCTCCACGCCACCGTCGAACTCCGCCAACTTTAGACAGCCCCGCTCAGCAATCCGAAACCAACCGAGTAGAATTCTTCCCCGCAGCTCAGAGGCAGCCGCATCGTCGAAGCCGCGCCAATGAACCGCGATACTCCCAGGCTTCACCTCGGCCAAGCCCTGTAAGCCCTGGTAGTTGAGCCAGCGTCTGCCGTCGTCCAGCGATCGCGTGACCTCCGAGGGAATCTCCGGCATGTCGCAGGTTCCATCCGGCCACAACCGCTGCAGGCCGTGCGCGCCCCACACTTCGGGCGAGGGCTGCAAGCCGAGCAAGGGACCCACCTCCCGCGCATCTCTTCCGGTAACAATGACCAGACGCGTTCGCCCAGTGTCTACAATTTTCTGCAGCAGATTCGTCAGCCCCTCATAAGGCAGAGCCTGATGGCGGTTCACCGAAAATGGCGCCAGGGTTCCGTCATAATCGAGCAGCAGCGCCGAAAGCGGAGCCTTCGCCACCCTTCTGAGGAATTCCTCCACCTTTCCATGCCGGACGATTCTTCCCAAACCCACCTTCCCTACCCTACCGAGGCCCCTGCCCGGAATGTTTCATTGCTTCCTGCGGCAGTATCCAGGCGAACTTCGCACAGCTCTCCGATCAGGCTGCCGGCCCACCGATAAACGTTGTGCTCGCGAACCAGCTTGCGCATTCTCTGCATACGCAGCCGTTTTTCCTCGGGCGGCATTTCGAGCGCCGCCCGAATTGCCTCTGCCGTCTGGTCGATGTCGTAAGGGTTGACCTGAAGTGCGTCCTGCAGCTCGCGGGCTGCGCCGGTGAAGCAACTCAGAATGAGGACGCCGAGTTCGTCGCGTCTGGTGGCGACGAACTCCTTGGCTACCAGGTTCATCCCATCGTGCAACGACGTCACCAGGCACAAGTCGGCGGCCCGGTAGTAAGGCTCGATCTCTTCATGGCTATGCTGCCGGTTCAACAGGACTATCGGCTTCCATTGCTCCGTCTGGAACTTCCAGTTGATGCGGTCCGCCTCGGCTTCCACTTCAGCTTGCAAATCGTGATACCGCTTGATGTGGGTGCGGCTGGGCGCGCCGATCTGGACGAACGTGAAAGCCTCCCGGTAGCGCGGATACTTTTCCAGAAAATGCTCGAGGGCAAGGAATCTCTCTAGGATCCCTTTGGTGTAGTCGATTCGGTCGACCCCAACGCCCATGTAGGCGGCTTCGACGCCGAGTGCCTTGAGCAACGTCGCACGCTCTTCATAAGCTGACTCGGAAGGAGATTCGGCGGGGTCGTCGCAAAATTCCACGCTGATGGGAAACGGACGGACCGTGGTGTGATGATCCAGGCGCTGGACAGAAAAGTGCTCCCAGTTGATCCGCGACTCAACGATCCGGTCAACCGTCTGCAGGAAGTTGGTGCAGTGCGACTGGATGTGAAAACCTACCAGGTCGGCACCCAGCAACCCATCCACCAGGTCGCCCTGCCAGGGGCAAATCCGGAATGCTTCCGGGTTGGGCCACGGGATGTGCCAGAAGATCGCCACGCGCGCATCCGGCCTACTCTGCTTGATCATTCGAGGAAGTAATGCAAAGTGGTAATCCTGCACCAGCACCACGGGCCGGCTGATGTCCTCCATCTCTTCCAGAAGAGCATCCGCGAACTTTCGGTTCACATCCTGATAATGCTTCCAGTCGCTGGCGCGGAAGAGCGGACGCGTGTGGGCGATGTGGCAGAGGGGCCAGAGACCCTCATTGGCAAATCCGTAGTAGTACCCCGCTTCTTCTTCCTTGGTCAGCCAGATTCGCCGCAGGGTGTAATGCGGATCGTCGGGCGGAACTCGCAGCCGGTCATGTCTGTCCACGGCTTCCATATCGGCGTCGCCAGACCCGTGCGCGACCCAGGTCCCATCGCAGGCGCGGAGCACGGGTTCGATCGCGGTGACCACGCCGCTGGGGGGCACCTTGACTTCGATGGACTTGCCGCGCCGCGTGTGGGTGTAGGGCTCGCGATTCGAGACCACGAAGAGCCGGCCGTCTTCCAGACGGTCATGAACATGCACCGCGAGCCGGTCGGCGGTCCAGGTGGACTCTCCCGTGTCGCGCAAGCGAGCTTCCATCTGGGCAGCCGAGCGGGCCGTGTTGAAGCTCTCGGCCAGCGTGGCTACCTCGCGCGCCAGCGGCCGAAACAGTTCCAGGTCCGGCACTCTGATGCGAGCAGATGCCGCTCGTCCCGTGCGCAGAGCTTTTATCCAATGGGCGGTCCGGGCGATTGGCCCGGCAATGCTCCAGCGCACGATCAGCAGGGTAATTAAGACAATCAGAAACACGTGCGCCAGGGCGCTCAGGAAGGTTTCCCGCCAAATCCTCACACTTTCAGCGCGGATATATTCCGCATCGTGAACGATGGCCAGGCTGCCGATGAGATCATCGCCACGATGCAAGGGCACAGCATAGATGTGGACAGCGGCGCCGCCCATCCTCAGGAAGGCATCCGTGCCGTGATCTGCCTTGATGGCCTGCAACACAACCGCGGGCGCGGTCGCCATCAGCGGCTCAAGACTAGCGGTAACGGCAATCGGCTGGCCTTGCGCGTCATAGACTGCCAGCCCCGTCAGGTGTTCCCGGTTGGCGAAATGCTGGACGGTTCGCAGCAACGTTTGCTGCGTCTCGTGCTCCAGGTCGCGTTCCACATTCCTGGCCAGACTCTCTGCCAGCACTTCGGCCCGATGCTGCAGATCCCTTCGCAGGCCACGCTTCAACACCAGAACCTGATAGTACGAGGTGCAGAGCGACACGAGCGTCACGCCAATGATGAGAGAGACGATGAGTCGAGCGCTTAGCAATCGCATTCAGTCGTTCCTCGCAACCCTGAAAGCAGCGGGTCGAACCCATTTCAACGATACTCTTTTTTCGATGAAACTCTTGGCAGCAAACTTCTCTTGCCGTTCTGACTAGCGAACGGGACAGAGTCCTTCTTGGGTGTTCTGTCGCGATCCTCAGATCGCGACAGTTAGACGAGGGCGGTTGGCGACACTATCGTTCCGAATGACACGTTATCTTCGCGGCGCTTCACGAACCGATACACACTTCACCTGAGGCGTGGCAATGGAATTAATGCTGCACAGGACTTGCCAAATGCTGAAGTTCTTGATTCTCAGGGGCTTGGTCTTTAGGACTGACAATTGTCGGAACAACAGGGGATGTAATTTTTTCATCGCTTAGCCATTCCGGCTCAGCGTTCGATCCCGGTTGGACTGTTGCGCTGGGCCAGCCTTATCGCGAACTTAGAACGCATCGTTGTTTTCCACCTCACCGTTGGCAAACGGTTTGCAGCACGTACCGAGGCTACCCGCGAGGTTACCTTGCATCAGTTACTCACTTTCCGGGGAAAGCAGGCACGTGGCCACAGAGTCCACCGTATCTGGATTGAAATCGTCCTGGTCGCGACTGCTGTCGCGTGCATGCTGGCGCTGCTGATTGCGACTCTGGGGGCCGTTGCTGGAGCTGCGGCCGGAGCGTTTAGACAGCCGCCAAACAAACCAGCGACGGCTGAGCAAACCTATCAAGGAATGGTCACCTGCTCCCGCTGCGGCGCGAGGCATTCCTCCAAGCTAGGCAGAACAGCCGCTGATTGCAGCCGTATTTGTGTGCATGGCGGCGCCAGGTTCACATTGGTTGACGGTGACAAGACCTATGTGCTCGACGGTGACCTTAATGCTCTAAAACGAATCGCCGGACAGCGCGCCGGTATCGTAGGCATGGTCACTGGAAATACTCTTCGAGTCTCGTCCGTCAGCCCTGCAAAGTAGCCAGATGGCCACAGGTTCACTGCAAAAATCGATAGCACAAAAAAAGGAGACGCCGCCATGAGGAAACGGTTGGCGGCAATCTTCGCGGGGATGCTATTATGCACACACCGTCGGGTCCGCTGCGTGTAAATTAGACTCGTGAATCGCAGGAGGAGACCTATGCGCATCATCGCTTCTGTCCGTACTGTCCTACTCGCTCTGGTCGTGTTGATCGTGGCGACCACATCATTCGCTCAAGTCCGCATTTCGGTTGAGTTTGGACCACCGGCTCTCCCCGTTTACGAGCAGCCCATTTGTCCCGGGGATGGTTATATATGGACGCCCGGATACTGGGCCTGGGACCCCGATGCCGGCGATTACTACTGGGTCCCGGGAACGTGGGTTCTGGCTCCCGAGGTCGGCTTCCTCTGGACTCCGCCCTGGTGGGGCTGGAGCGGGGGCGCGTTTCTCTTCCATGAAGGATATTGGGGTCCACACGTGGGCTTTTACGGCGGCGTCGTCTACGGCTTCGGCTATTTCGGTCATGGCTTTGAAGGCGGACGCTGGGACCATGACCACTTCTTCTACAACCGGTCGGTGACCAACGTTAATATCGTCAACGTTCACAACGTCTACAACGAGAGCGTGATTAACAACAACGTCACGGTCAATCGCATCAGTTACAACGGAGGACCGGGCGGAATCGAGGCGCGTCCCCGGCCAGAAGAAGAGATCGCCGGCCGGGAGCGGCACATTGGGGCTGTAGAGGCGCAAACTCAGCACATGCAGGGGGCCCGCGGAAACCGGGAGCTGCGCGCCTCGGTCAATCAGGGCAGGCCACCCATCGCCGCCACTGGCCGTGTGGGCGAATTTTCCGGCCACGAAGTAGTGGCAGCGCGAGAAGCCGGAGCGCCTTATCATCCTCCTGCCAATCATCCTGTTGCCAACCGGGGTGAAAATCCAGGCGGTGGGAACGCGTTTGGCTCGGCAGTCCATCCCAAGGAGCTTCCAAAATTTGAACGTCCGGCTCCGCCCAACACCGGCGACGCGAACCGCGACCGGAAATACCAGCAGCAACAGGACAGGATGTTCGCCAAGCAGGAACAGCAGCGGCAGCAACTCCAGCAAAAGCAGGAGCAAGAACATCAGCAAATGGAGCGCCAGAACGCCAGCCAGGCCCAAAGGCAGCAGACGGAGCAGCGGCATCAGCAGCAGACGCAGCAATTGCAGCAGAAACATGTGCAGCAGCAGCAGCACATGCAGGAAAAGCAACAGCCTAAACGGAGGTAGAAGGCATCCTGCTGTTTCGATTACGGCAGTGTTTTGGAAATCCGGTAGTGTCCTAATCTGAAATCCTGCACAGGGCACAGCGCCAGCCAGAAAAGACAGATTAGGACACTGCCGGAGACTACGATCGATTAACTACAAGGTGCTGGTGCCGGGAGGGGGAATCGAACCCCCACAGGGCTTTTGGCCCCTGCGGATTTTAAGTCCGCTGCGTCTGCCAATTTCGCCATCCCGGCTCGTGACTCGCAGATCATGCCTGCCGCAGATCTTATTGCAATACTTCTGGGCACTCCTTGTCTACGGCAGAATTGCAGCTTGGTTTCGTGGCCATTTCGCGGCGTTCTGCCGGGCCCGCTCTTCATTAATTATTGTTGTTTTGCGCCTTAGTATCACATAGCCGCCAGACAGCGGCCAATTGCTCTCTCGATGGATTGGGGACCGCTTCCAAATGCGGCTTCGAGCGGTTGGCTGTTTCGCTGTTTATTGTTCGATCGCCTGTGCCGGTTTCGGATGCACTTGCTCATTCTGGATCTGGGATGCGTCCCAACCTCCGCCGAGGGCTTTCACCAGATACACAGACGTGACCAATTTCTGGCCGAGAAGTTGAGTTGCCAGACGCTGGTTACTCAGCAGCGCCGCTTGCGCGGTGATCACGTCGAGGTAGCTCGTTACTCCGCCGGCGTAACGATTGTTGGCCAGTTGCAGCGCGTGCTGCGCGTCCTCAACGGCAGCGCTCTGCGAGGTCGAGGCCTCGGTGAGCGCATTCAATCCTGACAATCCATCTTCGACCTGCTGGAAAGCCGTCAGCACCGACTGGCGATAGTCGGCGACCGTGGCTTCATAAGCGGCCTTCGTTGCTTCCAGGTTGGCGCGGTTACGGCCTCCCTGAAAAATCGGCTGCAGCAAGTCGGCGCCTAACGACCAGACCGCATTGGGAGCGCTAATCAAGTTCGTCAGGCTCGTGCTTTGAAAACCGCCGCCGCCAGAAATCGTCAGGTGAGGATAAAAAGCGGTAGTCGCCACTCCTACGAGCGCGTTCTCATAGGCCATCTGGCGTTCGGCGCTGGCCACATCCGGCCGCCGCTCTAGCAGATCCGATGGCACTCCCAGCGGAACCGGCGGCGGTTCGGCCTCTAGCGGACGCACCGGCACGTTGAAGGTGGACGCCGGATTCCCCGTCAGTACCGCGATGGCATGCTCGTACTGCGCACGCTGCTGCTGGACGAGGTAGAGCTGCGTGACTGTGGAATCGAGCAGCGTCTGCTGCTGCGCCAGATCGAGTCCGGAGGCTACTCCGCCGGTATGACGGTTCTCCACCAGTTGCAGTCCTTTTTGCTGGATCTCGACAGACTCCTGAACCACCTGCATCTCGGCGTCAAGCTCGCGCAGACTAAAGTAGTCGGCGGCCAGTTCCGCCGTCAGCACCAGGCGCGCGTTGTACAGACCGGCGGACGTCGATTGCAGCGAGGCATTCGAAGCCTGCAAATTGCGCCGCACGGATCCGAACAGATCCGGTTCATAATTCAGCAGGAACGGAATTTGGTAGGTGCTCTGGGTGAGCGGCGCGACGGTCGTGACCTGCTCTGGCCGATTGGCGGAATAACGGGTTCGCGAAGCGCTGGGATCGGCACTGAGGGTTGGGAAGAATCCAGCGGAAGTCACTCGTGCCAGAGAGCGCGCCTGGTTCAGCCGGTCTCTCGCCGCTTCCAGCGACTGATTAGCTTTGAGTAATTGTCCCTCATAGCCGTTGAGCTCCGCGTCATTGAAGATCTGCCACCAGGCTTCTTTGGGGAGCGCGTCCTTCGGCGCGGCCACCCGCCAAGGCCCCTCTGTCTTGTATGCCACCGGAGCCTGCACCAACGGACGATGGTAGTTCGGCCCGACGACGCAACCGGCTAACAATCCGGTCGCCAGAATGCCGGCCGCGAGATTCAGTCCGCTCACGACGGCTTGCCTCCACTCATCGGCGGAGCATTCTCGGGAGCTACATTCACTGGCTGCCCTTCTTCCAGAGAATCGGCGGGATTGATGACCACCCGATCACCCACCTCGACGCCACCCAGAATTTCCAGAGCGGTCCCATAATCGCGGCCAATGGTGATCGGACGCAGGTGCACCTTGCCATCTATGCCCACGATGGCTACCTGCGCGCCTTCCTGGCGGAAGAGCATGGTGTTCACCGGGAGCGTAACTTTTTGCGCGTTCATCCCCACTCGGAAATGCACTTCCCCAAAAGAGCCGGGTAACAGTTGCCCTTTGTTGTTGGGCACGTCGACTTCCGTAAGCAACGTGCGCGTTGCCGGATCAATCGCTTCCGCTGTACGAGCCACTGTTCCCTTGAACTTTTGACCGGGATACTCCTGCAAGGTTACGACGGCATCCATGCCGTTCTTAATGGAAGGCGCATAACTCTGGGGAACGCTGACGTAAACGCGCAGAGGATCAACCTGCGCGATGTCGAACAACTCCTTACCCGCAGCACCGCTGACGCCGGCATTGATCAGCGCGCCGGGATCCACGGTGCGTTTGGTCAGCACTCCGGTGAACGGTGAGTAGACGTGCTTGAACGATTCCAGCTCTTCGAGCCGCCGGACATTGGCATCGGCGGCGGCCAGGTTAGCCACGGCCTGCTCATACCCGCTGGACTGCTGGTCGGCCTCCTGCTGCGAAACCGAATCGGTCTTGCGCAAGTTCACATAGCGGTCAGCATTGATCTTCGCCAGATCCAGCTGGGCCACGATCTGCTGGCGGTTGGCGCGAGCCTGTATCAGTTCCTGGTCCACCTCGGGCGTGTCAATGTCGGCCAGAAGCTCGCCTTTCGTGACGCGGCTGCCAATGTCCTTGTACCAGCGCAGCAGATATCCATTGGTCCGCGCGTAGATCGGCGATTCCTCGTATGCCCGCATGGTGCCGGGCAGCACCAGCTCCTCATCGGGCTTTTCCGCCACGGGATGGACCACGGCAACAGTCGGGACAGACTCTTGTTCCGTTTCTTTGGCCAATACATTGTCGTTATGGATTCGTACCAGCATGGTGATCACCGCGCCGATGATCAACAGCGACAAAACGACGCCAACCATCAGCAGGGCCTTGCGGGCCGGCGCTGGCGGCAGCTTTGGGGGCGGCGTTATCTGGGGAGCGCTGCGTTCAGGCTCCATGAGTTCAGGTTCAGTCGATCGCGAATCCATATCGATTCATTCCCTATCTGTCCATTCTTCGATCAGTTCTGCCTTACCAGGGTCGCACAACGTCAGGCTAGAAACTGCCATTGGGCTCTTCTCTGTCCAGTCCAAGAGTATTCGAATCCTCTACCAACGCCTGGCCGCCTGTTTTGCCTCAAGGTGGCCATGAATCATGGCAAAAATCGATGGCACGAAGAACAACGTCGCTACCGTGGCGAACAATAGACCGCCGATGACCGCGCGGCCCAGGGGCGCATTCTGCTCGCCGCCTTCGCCCAGACCTAGCGACATCGGCACCATACCGATAATCATGGCCAGGGCCGTCATCAGCACCGGACGAATTCGCGTGTAACCCGCCTCCAGAGCAGCCTGAACCGCCGGAATGCCGACTCTCATGCGATCGCGCGCGAACGAAACCAGCAGGATCGAATTGGCCGTAGCCACGCCCATGCACATCACGGCGCCGGTCAGCGAAGGGACGTTCATGGTCGTGCGCGTGAGCAATAGTATCCAGCAGATGCCGGCCAACGCGCCCGGCAGCGCCGTAATAATAATGAAAGGATCAAGCCAGGACTGAAAGTTCACCACGATCAGGAAATACACGAGCACGATCGCGAGTACCAGTCCGATGCCTAATCCAACGAAAGACGACTTCATCGTTTCCACTTGCCCGCGGACCATGAACTGCGTCCCGCGCGGCAGACTTCGCCGGAAGGGTTCCAGGGCCTTCATCGTGTCTTTGGCCACAGCTCCAAGGTCTCGGCCTTGTGTGCTGGCATAGACGTCAATGACCGGTTGCACGTCGTAGTGCGAAACCACGGCGGGCCGCGTCACCGGTGACAACTGCACCAGATTCCCCAGCACCTGCGAGCTGGATACCCTGGAATCGGTGACGGGCACGTTCATCAGGTCTTGCAGTGAAGTGACTCGGTACTGCGGCGCCTGTACCGCGACCGAGTAAGTCACTCCGTTCGTGGGATTGAGCCAGAAGTTGGGGGCGATCAGGAAGCTTCCGCTCAGCGAAACGAGCACGTTCTGCGCCACGTCGCGAGTGTTCATGCCGACTTGCGTGGCCCTGGTTCGGTCGATCTGCAGATGCAGCGTCGGCAGGCTCATCATCTGCTGCACGTGGACGTCGGCGGTTCCAGGAATTTGGCGCAGCCGGTTCGCAATTTGTTGCGCGATGGCATAGTTCTGCTCTGTGTCCGCGCCCACCAATTGAACGTCAATGGGCGCAGGCAACCCGAAGTTCAGGATTTGCGAGACGATGTCCGCCGGCTGAAAATAGAACTCCACACCCGGAAACTGGCGGGGCAACTCTGCCCTGAGCTTCCGGATGTATCCATCCGTGGAGTGGTGGTGTTCGGCATTCAGCCCAACCAGGATTTCGGCATCGCCTGTCCCGACGGTGCCGGAATTGCTGTATGAGAGGTTCATGCCGGAGTTCGGCAATCCAATATTGTCCAGGATCGTAACCAGCTCATCCTTCGGAATCTGCTGATGCAGGTATTGCTCGACTTGGTCGCACAGGCGCGCTGTTTCCTCGACTCGCAGCCCGGCGCGAGCGCGAACGTGCAGCCGCATGAGCCCGGCGTCAACGGAGGGAAAGAAGTCCTGTCCCAGGAAGAACACCAGTGCAATCGAGAGAACGCAAAACGCCAGAAAGCAGGAGGCGAACAGCCCGCGGCGTTCCAGTGTCGCTTCCAGCAGCTGGTAATAACCGTCGCGGAATTTCCCGAAGGCACGCCCGAACGCCCGCTGGTAACGCCCGAATGCCGTCTTGGGTCCATCCGCCTTGTGCTCGTGGGTCCGCATGACATACATCACCATCGTCGGGACCAGCGTCCGGGACAGAAAGTAGGAGGCCAGCATCGCAAACACCACCGCTTCGGCCAACGGCACAAACAGGTAGCGCGCCACACCGGTGAGGAAGAACATGGGCACAAACACGATGCAGATGCAAAGCGTCGAGACGAAGGCCGGTACCGCGATTTCGGCGGAGCCATCGAGAATCGCTTGCTTCATTTCCCTGCCCTGCGCAAGATGGCGTTCGATGTTTTCAATCGCGACTGTCGCATCGTCCACCAGAATGCCCACAGCTAGCGCGAGCCCGCCCAGGGTCATAATGTTGATCGTCTCGCCCAGTGCGCTGAGCACAATGATTGAAACGCAGATGGACAGCGGGATGGAGAGTGCGATGACGATCGTGGGGCGCCAGTCGCCCAGAAACAGCAGGATCATGACCGCGGTCAGCACGGCGGCGATCAGTGCTTCCCGCTCGACGCCATTGATCGAGGCTCGCACAAATAGCGACTGGTCGAACAGCGGCTTGATCGTAATGTCGCGCGGCAGTTGCAGTTCGGCGATGGGGATCAGGTCCTTTACCGCTTGCACGATCGTGAGCGTGGATGCGCTGCCGATCTTGTACATCGACATCAGCACGCCGCGCACGCCATCCTGGCGCACGATATTGGTCTGTGGCGCAAATCCGTCGCGAATATGGGCCACGTCGCGCATGTAAATAGTTGAGCCGTCCACCGTCTTCACCGGCAGGTCATTCAAGTCGGCGATGGTGCGCGGCGAGCTGTTCATCTCCACCTGGTATTCCAGCGGCCCGATCTTGGCCGTGCCCGAGGGGGTAATCAGGTTCTCCGCGTTGATGGCATTGACGATGTCGTTGGGCGAAAGCCCGTTGGCCTGCAAGCGTGGAATGTCGAGGTCAACCTGGACCTGGCGGATCTTGCCGCCGTAGGGATAAGGCGTGGCCGCGCCGGGCACGGTGGCCAACTGGTTACGCAGGAAGTTTTGCCCAAGGTCGAACAGTTGCTGCTCCGGGAGGGTCTTGCTGCTCAGGCCAAGTTGCACAATCGGCGTGGATGAGGCCGAGTACGTGATAACCAGCGGCGGTGTAGTTCCCGGCGGCAGGCTGCGTACCGTGGTTTGCACCATCGCGGTCACCTGTGCCAGCGCCGTCTGGATATTGGCATGGGGCTGGAAGAAAATCTTGATGATGCCGACACCGTTGACCGACTGCGACTCCGTGTGCTCGATGTCGTTGACCGTAATGGAAAGGCCGCGCTCAGAGTTGGTGATGATGCGGTCGGCCATCTCCGAAGGCGCGAACCCGTCATACCTCCATACGACGCTGATCACCGGAATATTAATGTCAGGAAAAATATCGACAGGAGTGCGCAGAATGACAATCGGCACCAGCAGGATGATCACCAGCGCCATAACGACGAACGTGTAGGGCCGCCTGAGGGCGAGCGCAACAATCCACATAGAGCAACTCGAATTCCGGCCAGCGACGTTTCCCCAATCTACACCCGGCCGGACTCACACAAAACTTTCTGATTCGATACGGTACGTATTGGATTCAATATATGCTATGGTGAGCTGATGCGGCAATTACTTTTGGCTGGGCGGAAACACGAGCGTGCTTCCGGCGATGGCGTGAATGGCCGGCGTTCGCCCGGGCGTCCCCGCAGCGAGCAGGCGCGCCAGGCCATATTTCGAAGCACGTTGAAGTTGCTGCAGCGCTCCAGTTTCTCCGGTCTGACCATTGAAGCCATTGCCGCCGATGCCGACGTCGGCAAAGCCACCGTGTATCGCTGGTGGCCGAACAAGGGCGCCCTGGTGGTGGACGCATTCGCCTCGAGCGCAGAGTCGGAGCTGCATTTTCCCAACACCGGTTCGGTGTACCGCGACATGAGCCTGCAGATGGCCCAGTTCCTGGGTGTCCTGCGCAGCCCGCGCGGGCGAATTGTCGCCGCATTACTGGCTGGAGGACAATCCGATCCCGAACTGCTTTCCGCCTTTCGTGAGCGCTTCCTGCGGCCGCGCCGGGAGGAAGCTTACAAGACGCTGCGGCGGGCAATCGAGCGCGGCGAACTGCCGGAACATCTCGACCTCGATGTGGTGCTCGACACGCTGTACGGCGCGATCTACATGCGTTTTCTCATACGGCATGACGAACTGAGTGACCATTACATTAGTGAGGTCTGCCGCCTCGTGCTCGGTGGAGTAAGAGCAGGAGAATGCCCGCCGGCGCGGGAGAAATTGCGCAGAGCGAGGACCGACGTATCCGCCAAGGCTCAGGTTTGAGAGTTCGGGTTTAACCCCCAGGCCTCACAACTGCCCCTCAGGATGACTTCCGATAGGGCCGGTTCCGTTTCCTCCAGACTTCCGATACAACCATGCGGCATCCGGTGCACGATGTCCGCACCGCCTGGCTTTCGACCAACCCTGCATTTCAACGTGTCGGTGTCACTGCCGAACTCGCTAAAGAAGCTGATCTGGGCTTGAGCCTAGCTCAGAGCCGCTATCAGCTAGGTCTGGGATCGATCGTCGAACTCAGTCAGGCCCAATTGCAGCAAACCGACGCCGCCACCGGCTATGTAAACGCCCAGTACCAGTACCGGCTGTCTCTCTCGACCTTGAACTTTGAGATCGGAGTGCAACCCTGAACGCAAGTGGCGATGTATGGACCCCTGGGTGACGCTGGTCTTGTAGTCCCTAGCTCGCAACCGGCTTCAGGGACGGGATCGGGGGATAGGAACCTACTTCCGTATTAACGCACGCCGGGGGCTGCTTGCCGGTCTGCAGCGCAGAAGTCAGAAGCTCAAGGGTGTGACCTGCATTAGCGGGAATGACAACCGTGGCTGACATCCGGCCGCTCTTGACCGCGGCTTGCCCCGTTCCCGGCAGACCATCACAACCAATGAAGGGCAGACTGAGCCAGCGGTCTCGAGTGGCTCCGGCGGCACGTTCTTCAAAGGCTCTGCGTGCACCCAGAGCCATCGCGTCGTTTTGGGCTGCGACCACCCCCACACCAAGGCCTTTGGCGATGTTGAGGTCCAGCCATTGCGTGACCGCATGGTGGGCGCTTTCTTCCGTCCACAAACCGCGCAGGACACGCACCTCGATATTGGCGGGCTTGGCCGCCATCATGCCCGTACACCGGCGCTTCGATGCGTCATTGTCGGACGGACCCTGGATGTAGAGCACGGTGCCCCCTCCGGGCAGCAGATGAGCGATCTGTTCCCCCTGGAGGCGCCCGACGTCAGCATGATTTGCAGTCACTGAAAACATCGGAGCGGAACAGTGTTGGCGAAGACTGGACAAATAATCGACGGACTCCCGGTTCAACACGACCCAGCCCACACCGATTGACGCCGCGAGTTTGGCGGCTTGCGCCAATGGCGTTCCCACGGGTTCAAAGAGAATGGCGTCCGGACGCTCTCCCGCTGCGCATTGCAGAAGTTTCAGAACCTGATCGGCCTGTACGATCGCGTCGTGCTCGGTGTGTATGACTTGAAGTTGAATCCCCAGGCGATTCGCGGCCGCCTGTGCGGAAATCACCTGTTCTGTCTGGTAATCGTTGTTCTCTACGACCAAAAGGGTGATGCGGAATTTTTTCATCCGAACTCCCCCTCATTGACCCTGAAGACCATCGTTATTGTACGCCCGTCATGGCTGTACTCATTGACACCCGCCCCAGCTGCAGGTCAGCCGTCCGGTTCGACAATAATGCGCAAGGGGCGTGAGAAACTCAGGCCACGATCCCCTGATTGGCTAGAACGAGAGCGCGACCGACGGATACGGCTCCAGCATGCAACAGCAAAGAAGATAGAGCGATCGGTGGAGAGCGTGCCGAGGAAGAGCCTGGACCAACAACGGCTCTGGTGTTGATTCCGAGCCAGCATCAATGACAGAGAATGTGCAGATGGCGTCGACGATGGATCTGCTGCATTCGAGCCGGATGGAATGTATGGACTCCGAAGGCGGGCGTCTTATAGGATTGCGCTGCCTTTCCAGGCTGGGAAGAGGAGCGGTTTCATCTGGAGAGGAACGCCGCTGGCGGGGAGAGAACAATGAAGATTTCGTGCCTGATGGATGGGTGCAGCCGTGATGGTCGTGAGTTCCAAATCAGTCGGCGTTCCGCGTGGAAGACACTGGCCCACAGACTGGGCTGCGTGTTCCTGACATTGTATGTGGGAGGCATGGCGACCGCCCAGAGTGCCCCACTTGTGCTGGAGCGGGATGGACGGGTCATTTCGCTTGAGCCTTATGCCGCGAACATTGTTCGGGTAACGATGAGCATCGACAAGACGGGGGCGACCGGTGCACCGGGCTATGGTTTTGTGGCAAAGCCGTCGGAAGGCGAATGGACGCACGAGCGTGACGCGGAAGGCGGCGACGTATTTCGATCGGCCAGGATGGTGGTGCGTTTGGGACCAGGAGATCTTCCGGCTGAGAAGCGGCCGCAGCTGATGCCGCTGGACGCGTTGAATCGTCAACTGCGCGAACGCTACTTTGGCGGAGGCGGCGGGCAGGGCCCGTACAACGATGCGCTTCTGGTGACGACGCCGGACGGCAAGATGCTGCTGCACATGCGCACCTGGACGATGTCGCCGGAACGCGCGGACGTCGCTCAGCAGGACGCCGGAGCGAAGGGCTACTCGGTAGCGGCTACCTTCGACTCGCCCGCGGACGAACACTACTACGGGTTAGGGCAGCAGCAGAAGGGCTGGATGGACCTGCGGGATCGCGAGATCCGCTGCTGGCATGACTACTCGGCGATTGGCGGCGAGGACGTTTGCGTACCGTTCCTGTTGTCAAGCCGCGGCTATGGACTGGTGTGGGATAACCCTTCCAAAACGACGGTGGACTTGGGGTTCAATGGACGGAATGCCTGGTCGTCGGAGGTGGGAGACCGGGTTTCGTATTTCGTGATTGCAGGGGATACGAGCGACGAGATTTACGAGGGCTACCGCCGACTGACGGGCGTAACGCACATGCTGCCGAAGGCAGCGTACGGATACATCCAGAGCAAAGCGATTTATCCAACGCAGGAACAGGTTCTGGATGTGGCCAAGCAGTATCGCCAGAAGAAGTTGCCGTTGGATGTAATGGTCGTGGATTTCCTCAACATGACCCGGCAGGGAGAACTGGATCTCGACCCGGAGCGTTGGCCGGACCCCGCAGGGATGAATCGTGAACTGCATGCGATGGGTGTCAGCACGCTGTTGAGCGTGTGGCCGCACTTTTCGCGCGGCACTCAGTTTTACGACATGTTGCAGAACAACGGCTGGCTGATCCATACGCGCGACGGAAAACCTGATCCGGGATGGACCAGTGAAGCCATCGGACCGAATCTCGACACAACGAACCCTGAGGCGGCGAAGTGGTTCTGGGAGAAGATTCGCGACCGGTACGTAAAACCTTACGGATTCGATTTCCTGTGGCTGGATGAGACAGAGCCGGATATAGATCCAGCCGGGGATGTGTTCTCGATCGGTTCGGGCATACGCTTCTACAACGTCTATCCGCTGTTTCACACGGCTTCGGCGTACGAAGGGTTCCGGAGGGATTTCGGAGACAGCAGGAGGGTCATGATCCTGGCGCGCGCGGCGTACCTGGGGGCGCAACGCAACGGCACGGTTTTCTGGTCGAGCGACGTTGTTTCAACTTGGGACATGCTGAAGCGCTCGATTCCGGCGGGGCTGAATTTTGCGGCAACAGGACTACCGTACTGGGACACGGATATTGCAGGGTTCTTCTCGCCGGCGATTCCCCCAGACTACCGCGCACAGCACAAGCCTCTGATCGATGGATCAGACGCACGCGACACGATTGCAAATTATGACGACTATCCCGAGCTGTTTGCGCGCTGGTTTGAATGGGGCGCTTTTCAGCCAGTCATGCGAGCGCATGGAGAGAGAGCTCACAACGAGGTATGGTCATACGGCAAGCAGGCGGAGCCGATTCTGGCGAAGTATCTGAAACTGCGCTACCAGCTTCTGCCCTACACCTACTCGTTAGCATATCGCAGCTACCAGACGGGCGCTCCATATATGCGGGCATTGTTCATGGACTTCCCGGCAGATCCGAAGGTTGCGGACATTCCTGATGAATATATGTATGGGCCGGCGTTCCTGGTGGCTCCGGTGACCGATCAGGGCGCGACACATCGGACGGTGTATCTGCCGGCGGGTTGCGACTGGTACAACTACTGGACCAATGAGCGACTGCACGGCGGACGGACCATTGAGGCGGATGCTCCCATCGATACACTGCCCCTATTCGTGAGGGCGGGAAGCATTGTGCCGTTTGGGTCGGACGTGGATAGCGCACAAGAGTCGCAGAGGATTGCGTCTGTGCGCGTGTATCCGGGAGCGAACGGTAGTTTTGCCCTTTTCGAGGATGACGGAAAGACGTATGCCTACGAGGAGGGTGGCGGCTCAATCACGAAGTTGACGTGGGATGATGCCGCGCATCATCTGAGGCACGAAGGCACCTCAGCATCGAGCACGCTGGATAAGGCAACCGTGGTCGTGATCGGCAGGTAGGTGAAACCGATTCACGATTTAGCTGGGAGTTGTCGGCGCGGCCGACATTCATCGAGGGAGGCACGAATGCGTTCGGAAACCTTGTGCGCCACAGTCTTTCTCATATTTGCGTTCGCTCCGTCTGCGTTCGCTCAACCGAAGGACTCATGCACCACTCTGCGGGACGTCAAGGTTCCAGGCGTCGAGATCACCAAGGTCGCTCGTGTCGAGGCTGGAAGCACTGAGCCGATTCCCTGGAACCAAAGTCGCAGCGCCCCTCTTCCTGGATATTGCCGCATCGAGGGAGTTATCGCCCGGCGGACTGGAGTTGGCGGCGAGGAATTTGGAACCACCTTTGCACTGGCGATGCCCGACAAATGGAATGGCGATTTCCTGATGCAAGGCGGAGGCGGAGGCGGCAGCAACGGTATTGTCTTGGCGCCGCTTGGGTAACACGTTTGCGTCGCAGGAGGTGCGTATTCAGACCGAGCGCAACTGGAGCCCGATGATGATCGGCGTGGGGCGCATCGGGAGCTGAAAACATCATACTGCCGAGACGTGCTTGCCTTCTACTGTCGGAGCGGATTGCCTCGTGAGGTTTGACGGGCGGCAAGACTCCTTCGGGCGGATCACAGCTACCCTTCCCTAATCTTGTAAAGGAAGAGTTGCCGACCATACGCCTGCAATGCCAACCCTCCGATTGCAACAGAAGTGAGGCGTGAGTGTTTCAGGTTGAGATTTATCGTTCAGCTATCTCGTGCCTGACGGAATGACGGTTAGTGCCGATTCCGCGCCGGACGAACCGGGGTACTCAGGTCTTCCTCAGTTGTAAAACTTCGCGAGCGGCCACAATTCCGCCAGAGGTTTCTTTATGCCACGGCAGACCATAATCGGAATATCGTATTCGGAGGGCTGTATCCAGGGAGCTTCAAGCCTCGCTTCCAGTGAACAAGTACGAAACTGCTTAGCAACCGAGTCGCAGTTGTCTCCAACACAGATGAGAATGTCGCCCGTGTACGCTCCAGGCCCCCAGAGAAAATATTGATTGTGTCCGCTGATGACAGGCAGTTTTGGCTCACTGAGGAACTCGATCGCCGCAGCTTCGCTGTAGTTCTGTGCCATTACCACTGCCTGTGCGCGATCCCCGGGCGGAAGTCCCTGGTAAACGCGATTCACGATTGCGGTCAGCTCTGTCCAGCCATGCATGCTCGCGAAATCGGTTGGCAATTCCGCCTGTACGCGGTGTTCGGTAGCAATGCTCTCTCTCGAAATGTGCAAGAACGAATGCAGTTCTCTGTAGTAACTTGCCAGCCATGCTTCCGGAAGCACTGGCATCACGACGGGGAAGAAAACCAGGCCAAGCAGGATGGTGGTTGCTGCAATTACCGTTCGTGCCCGACGAAGTTTGCTGGTCCAATCTTCGATTTGCACGCATCCTGCCGCGACGAGGTAAGGATATGCGTTCGCGGGGTAGTAATGCTTTCCGTGCTCCACAATCATCATGGCAATCAGGAGCACATAACCATAGGCCAAGAAACGAAAACGTGGTCGCAAAAACAGCCAGGCCAGTCCGATAATCCAGAACTCCGCCAGCAAGCCGCTGATCCAGAGTTGTTGTCCGAGGTAGCCCAGTGGCCCAACGATGACGTTCTTGCCGTGTTGGACCGCCCGCAACAGTTCGAGCATCGGGTATCCGTAGTGCGCTTGCCACAGGAACGCCGGCAGCGCGATCACGGCGGAAATCACTGCCCCAACTATGAACCACCACGAATACAGAATCCGCCTTTCCGGTGTGAGTAGAAGCCCCATCAGCAATGCGACCGCGAAAAACAAAACGCTGTATTTGCTCAGTATGGACACTCCCATCAGCACGCCGATTCCAACCCACAGTCGCGGGTTCGCTCCTTTCGTCAAGCGCACGATCCACAATGCGATAAGGGGCCAGGAAAAGAGGCCGACCATGTCTGGCGAGACCTTCATCCCGAAATCCGTCAAGACCGGGAGGAAGAAAACCACAATCGCTGACAGGAGTTGGGCGTAAGC
>Ga0209039_10000827_pt1 | contig 29697 bp, 17 predicted proteins | sample BogFormECP12_OM1_FD_188238 | JGI IMG/M metagenome (GOLD analysis project Ga0209039, IMG submission 188238) | Bog forest soil microbial communities from Calvert Island, British Columbia, Canada - ECP12_OM1 (SPAdes) (version 2) | ecosystem: Environmental > Aquatic > Freshwater > Wetlands > Bog ... | reverse complement strand
TGGCACTGGCCGCCATTCAGCTTCTGGTTCCCAGGTTGGAGCCGGCCAACATCCATTGAGAGGACAAACAACATGGTTTTGGAAAGTTTCAGCCTTAACGGCAAGAATGCGCTCCACGCGAAGTGGTGGAGACAAATTAGCCGCGCTTAATTTTCCACTTCCGCCTCAATCAAATCCATAAGGCAGTGCAGCAGGAATTGATGGCCCTCCTGGATTCGGGCCGTATCGGGGTGCGCAACAACCAGGGCGCTATCCGACAGGGGGAGTGCGGCTCCGCCGTCGCCTCCGAGGAACGCAATCGTCTCCATCCCCATTTCCCTGGCGGCCCGCAGCGCTTCCAGAACGTCGGGCGACCGCCCGCTCGTGGTGAGCGCGATCAGCACGTCACCTGGCCGTCCGAGAGCCCGCACCTGCCTCGAGAAGATTTCATCGAAGCGGTAGTCGTTTCCGATGCAGGTCAAAATCGAGGCATCCGCGCCTAGCGTGATGGCCGCCAGCGGACGGCGGTTCTTCTTATATCGCCCCACCAGTTCACCCGTCAGATGCTGTGCCTGAGCAGCGCTGCCACCGTTTCCGCAAATCAGCAGTTTGCCGCCGTGGTTCAGCGCGGCCAGGCACCGGTCGGCGCAATTGCGCAGCTGCCCAGACATGGCTCGCAGCGATTCCATCATCGCCAGCGAATCTTCAAGAGACTTTTCAAAGTCGTTCATGCCCGGTCCATCGCTCCTTCCGGCGTTGTCAAGCACGCGACGCCCTCCATACTATCAGCAGTAAGGATTTCCAGCCCCTGCAATCAATCACTTTGCGCATTCTCAACCGCTATTTCCAGACAATCCGTGGATACGGCCGCTCGACCTGCCCTTCGCCTTCCTTGACGGCGATAATCTGGTCGCTCTTCAGGTTTGCCAACTTTGTTGCCGCCCCGCTAGGCCACGTAATCTCAATTGCATTCACGTTCGCGCGTTGTCCCAGACCAAAATGCAGCCTCGGGTCCTGCGCCGATTGGTAGCTCATGCCGCCTTTGCGCTGGTCGTAAAGTGTCAAGTCGCCGGCCACGACCTTCACCCGTGCTCCCACGCCATCGCGGTTGGAACGCGTTCCGATCAGAAAAATCTCCAGCCAGTGATTGGCATTTCCACCGTCGTTGCGCAACAACTGCGCGGGTTGCCCATTGTTATTCACCAGGATGTCCAGATCGCCGTCATTATCGAAATCGCCGATGGCCGCGCCTCGGCTCACGCAGGGCTTCAAAAAATCGTCCCCCAGTTGGGCGCTTACGTCTTCAAACAGTCCCTTCCCTGTGTTTCGGAACATCAATTTGGGTTCGGCGTAGTGCACGCTCGATTGGTAACGCTCGATGTTATCCAGGACGTGCCCGTTGGCCATGAAGAGGTCCCTGGCTCCGTCATTGTCATAATCCATGAAGCGCGTGCCAAAACCGCTCATGTGAAACGTGGCATAGGAAAGTTTCGAGCGGAAAGTGGCGTCATCAAACGAGGCGTCTCCCGCGTTCTGGTACACCCGCGTGAGTTGCTGATCCAGATGCGTGACCACCAGGTCCATGCGCCCTGTACCTGTAAGATCCGCGGCGTCCGTGCCCATCCCCGCTTCGAACTGGCCGTCCATGCCCACGGCCACCCCCGACGAGTAGCCCACTTCCTCGAAGGTTCCATCGCGGTTGTTGTGGAACAAAAAATTCGGCATGTGATCGTTGGCGATGAAGATGTCCTGCCAACCGTCATTGTCGTAATCAAACGTCACGACACCTAAACCATTTCCTTTTTTTAGTCCCAGTCCGGATTTCAGGCTCACGTCGGTGAAGGTGCCGTCTCCATTGTTGTGATAGAGCGTGGGCGGTTGCGCGTTATACACATCCGGATGGCAATAGCTGCGCATTCCCGGCCCCTTATCGCCGCACCAGTAGTTGCGCTCTGGCGACCAATCCACATAGTTGGCAATCACCAGATCCAGTTTGCCGTCGTTGTCGTAATCGAACCACGCCGCGCTGGACGCCCACTGCCCTTTATTCTCCACCCTCGCTTGCGCTGTCACGTCCGTGAATGTGCCATCGCCATTGTTGCGGTACAAAATACATCGTCCGTAGCCCATGACGAAAAGATCCGGGTAGCCATCGTTGTCGAAGTCCCCCACGGCTACGCCCATGCCCCAAAGGCCTTCCGCGGGAACCCCTGCCTTTACGGTGACATCCGTGAATGTGCCGTCGCCATTGTTGCGATAGAGAGCACTGCGCAACGCACGCTTGGGCGTATAGATCTTCGTGGCCGCGCCGTTCACCATGTAGAGATCGAGCAAGCCATCCTGATTGTAGTCAATCCATGCGCAGCCGGAACCCATCGTCTCGATCAGGTATTTCTCCGGGGAAGCAGCGTTGTCATGCCGGAAGTCAATCCCGGCGGAACCTGCTACGTCGCGAAACGTAACCCGATTGGAACTCGGTGGGATGGCAAAGCAGGGGTCCGCAGCCAGCAAAACTCCACCCAGGTACTTCAATAGTTGCCGGCGGGACACAAGCAGGGAGTTCGTCATCGGCAAGACCCGTTAACAGTCTCAAAATTAACCATATACGATGGGCACCGTGTTCACCAGGCGGGCCCGGAACTGCCCTGAACCACTCACCTGAATGCTGTTGTTTTGACGCCGGGATGGGACTAAAATCCAAGCGTCTATAATCCTTTTTGCCGCAACGGGCATTATAGCGCAGTGCGAGTAATCGTTTACTTGATTCTGAGTTTGCCCGTCACTCTATCATTCTCGGCACTCCATCTAGGGCTGGCCTCCTTTGCTTCGACTCACTCACAGAAAGGTTGCGCAAATGACTGACGGTACCTTCCGCCCACGCGGCGCCACTCGCAGGTCGCTCCTCATACTCAGCTTGCTTGCTGTGCTGGGGCAGGGAATCCTGGCGCAGCAACAGCGCCAAAAGAAAGAACCTCCTGCACCCGGTCCCATGCTCGCCCAGGGCATCATCACCCTGGATACTCCAGACTTTACGCTCGAACTCGTGCGTTCTTCACAAACGGTTGCAGCCCTCAAGCCCAAAATAGCTAGCGACTTTGATTTCACGCCCGGCGACCTGCTAATTGAACGATCCAAAGACGGCTATTATCACCTCGGTGATCTGGATCTCCGCTTGCGTTCCGGAAACTCCGGCGCATGGAAGAACTATTCCACCTCCACGGCACGCAAACCTGTCATCGAGCTTCCCGCCTCTGGCGAGACGCTTGCTGCCGCTGATCTCTCTCCCACCTTGCCCGCCGATATTCCGTTGCAGGTGTCGCGGAGTTGGGTTCTCGATCAGGGCAAACTGGTTCTGCGTTTTGCCTTGAAGAACAAGACCGCGGAAACCATCCAATTGGGCGCCTTGGGCATTTCCATGGTCTTCAACAATGTGCTCAACGATCGTTCGCTGGAAGAAGCCCACGCTAAATGTTCTTTCTACGATCCCTACATCGGGGAAGACGCCGGTTATCTGCAAGTCACACGCCTCAACGGGCACGCTCCCGCTCTTCTGGTGGTTCCCGATGGCAAAACTCCATTTGAGGCCTACAGCCCGATTCTCAGCCGAGGCAGATCCCGCGAGGCCGCGCCAATCTTTGCCGATCCCACCCCACGCTGGGTCACCTTCGAGGGTTTCTATGATTGGATGGTTCATAGCAAGGCCTTTGCCGACAATGAGTGGAAGAACGCTCAACAATGGAATCCGCCAACGCTGCTCACACTCGCTCCGGGTGAGTCAAAAACCTACGGCGTCAAATTCCTTGTCTCTGATTCCATTCGTGGCATCGAAAAAACGCTTAACAAGAATAACCGCCCTGTTGCGGTCGGTGTCCCTGGCTATGTGCTTCCCACGGACATCACTGCTCACCTCTTCTTGCAGTATTCCCGCGCCGTAAAGTCCCTCGAGATCGAGCCCAAAGAGGCTCTGACTCTTAGAGAGGAAAAGAGTCCATCCGCCGGCTGGAAAAACTATGAAGTGAAAGGCAAGACGTGGGGCCGCGCGCGACTAACGATTTCGTACGAAGACGGCTCCGTGCAAACCATCCAGTATTTTGTCGTCAAACCTGCTCAGGAAGCGGTTGCCGACATGGGCCACTTTCTGACCACCAAACAGTGGTTCGTTGATCCCGCGGACCCGTTTCACCGCAGCCCCTCGGTCTTGACCTATGACCGCGAACTGAACCAGTTGGTCACGCAGGACAGCCGCGTGTGGATTGCCGGGCTCAGCGATGAAGGCGGTGCGGGGTCCTGGCTGGCCGCGATCATGAAGGAATTGGGCCAACCCAATAAAGGAGAGCTCGACAAATACCAGCAATTCGTTGATGGCGTCCTTTGGGGCGGCTTGCAATTCAAGGACGGCCCTAAGCAATACGGCGTCCGCAAAAGTCTCTTCTACTATCAGCCCGATCAGTTGCCCGCTAATTTCTATCGCAGCGATCTCGACTGGAAAAGCTGGACAAGTTGGAACAAAGAAGCTTCCGAGCAGGTGGATCGCTCTTTCAACTATCCCCACGTCGCGGCCGCCTACTGGGTGCTTTACCGTCTGGCGCGCAACAATCAGGGCCTTGTCACCGCTCATCCCTGGTCATGGTATCTGACGCATGCCTATGAAACTTCCTTGGCCATGACAAGATTTGCGCCGGACCTCGCTTCATTCGGACAAATGGAAGGCACCGTGTTCGTTCAGATCCTCGCCGACCTCAAGCGCGAAGGCATGACGAGCCAGGCCGAAATGATGGAAGCCAAAATGAAGGAGCGCGCCACCCACTGGAAGAGCGAAGCCTATCCCTTTGGCAGTGAAATGCCCTGGGATTCCACCGGCCAGGAAGAGGTTTATGCGTGGATGAAATATTTCGGTTACCAGGACAAAGCGGATGTCACGCTTAACGCCATTCTGGGTTATGACCCCACGATTCCGCACTGGGGTTACAACGGAAGTGCGCGCCGCTACTGGGACTTCGTCTTCGCCGCCAAATACAGGCGCCTCGAACGCCAGCTCCACCATTACGGCTCCGGTATCAACGCGATCCCGGTGCTTGCAGAGTATCGCGAGCATCCTGACGACTTCTATCTCCTGCGCGTGGGCTATGGCGGCACAATGGGTGCCCTCACGGACATCGATCAAGAAGGCTTTCTTGCGCCCGCGTTTCATTCTTTCCCGGACATGCTCAAATTCGATCCCCTCTCGGGTGACAACGGTCCGAACTTTTTGGGCCACGCTCTGAACACCGCCACCTACATCGTCCACCATCCCGAATTTGGTTGGGTCTCCTTCGGAGGCAACACCACGCTTGATGGCAATACGGTGAAGGTCACGCCGCTCGATTCCTTCCGCACTCGCGTTTACATCGCCGCGTCGGGGTTGTGGCTGACTCTTGATGCCGGGGAATTCGATGCCATCGAGGTGGACTCCAAAACCGGCGCGGTTCGCGTCGGCCTTAGCCCCGCAACACAATTCACGCCGACGGCCCGTCTGCGCGTGGAACAACCAGCCAAGCTTCCCGGAGTTGGTGCGTTTCACCCCACTAAGCTGCTGAGCCTCGAACGCGACGCCTACGTGGTTCCTCTCGAAAAGGCCACGACCTGGGTCGAGCTTACCGCTAAGCCCTAGAAGGGAACTTTCCGAGCTATTCGAAATGGAAACAGGAATCGCATAGCAATCTGCCGTTTTTCTCCGGAACCTGTTCACGTCGCCCCGGTAATGCTGCTCGCGATGAATCTCTTTCTCTACCGCGGGGAATCGGCGCGGATCATCCGAATACCAAACACGCCCGAGATTTCGCCTCCGCTCGCAGCTTCGAAGCGTACGGTCACTTTCTGCTTTCCCTGAACCAGCGGAGCTGGCAGCGGGTATTCGACGTCAAAGAAACGAAAAGTCTGCTCTGGGCTAATGCGTTCCGTCTTCTGCTCTCCCACCTTTGTTCCGTCCACCAGAATGGCAAACCTGCTAGTTCGCCACGCCCCATTGCTGTACGTCACAACCAACGTCATCGGGTGAGCCGTATCAACGGGAACATCGAAAGAGAACCACTTCGTCCCGCGCCGCCCATAGTGGCCCGGTATTTGGATGGGCGAGGTATCTTCTCCCTGCTGGTTGAAGTCCCGTTCCGCCTGCATCTGGCCGGGCTGCACAAAAGCCACCGTCGCCGCGTCCAGCTTCTCTTTCTTTTCTTGCTCCGCCGCATATGCTTCGGACTTTTTCTTCCATTCCGCTGGGGTGAACACGTCCCAGTAAATGGCGTAACGCCGCCGCGGCAGTTCATAGAATGGATGGAACTCGATGTCTGTCGTCAATCCCACTCCTGATGTGCGAAACGTCCCAGGCTTGCCGGCAACGGGCTTCAGCCATTGATCCACGGACTGCGCCGCTGTGACGAAGACGGGCGCTGGTTTCTCCGCGCCCTGCTCCCACTCCTCTTTCCTCTCCAGTTCTGGTCCCAGGTCTCCCGCCAGCGCCAGCGGGCCCCACAGCAGCGCCACACGATTCGGGTTGTCGGCCAGGGGCTCCGTTCGCAGTGTTTTAGGCAATACCAATTCCACCTTGTCCCCCTTCTTCCAGGTGCGATTGATCTCCACGTAGGAATCCACCTTGGGAAGATTCGCCACCGCCACGCCGTTTACCTTCACGCTAAAGCCATTGCCTGCCCAATAGGGCCGCCGCAGCGCCAATGTAAATTTCTTCGGCGAATCCGAAATGATCTGCAATGCCGCGGCTTGCCCATCAGGAAAGTCCGTGCTCATCTCCAGTTTCACTCCTGCCGATTGCCAGTTCACCGCCGTCGGCGCATACAGGCTCACCCAAAGCTTGTCGCCGGATTCGTAGTAGATTCCGTACCCGTGCAGCGCATGGCTCTCCATCCCCGTTCCCACGCAGCAGGTGAAGTCCTCAAACTTGTCCTGGTATTCATGTTGCACGCCGCGGCCAACCGGCACCATGTAGCACACGCGCCCGTCGTTGAGATCCTGTGACGCCAGGATATGATTGAACAACGCCCGCTCGTGGAAATCCGCATAACGTATGTCCGGGTTGACGGAGAAAAGATCCCGCGCCATCTTGATCATGTTGTACACGTTGCAGGTTTCCGCCGTGCGCCCGTCAACCATGTCACTCAACTGGTCCGCTGCACCGAAATACTCGTTCTTGCCGTGGCCCCCGGTGGCAAAGCTGTGGTGCAGCGCCACTTCATCCCAGAAAAATGTAGCCGCCCTGTAATCCGCTTCATCCCCCGTATAGATGTAGCGCACCAGCGACCCATAAAGCTTCGGCACTTGGGTATTGCCATGTTTCCCCGCCAGGATGTCCTGGCCCGCAGCCAGCGGGTCCACGATGGCGCGGTGTTCAAACTTTTGCGAAAGCGCCAGCCATCGCTGTTCCCCGGTGTCCGCGTACAGGTCGGCGGTCACTTCGTTCATCCCGCCGAATTCCGTATTCAGCATCTTCTGAATCTGTTCATCATCCAGTTTGGCCAGAATACCTTCCGCCCATCCGGCGAACTTGATTTCCACCTCCAGGGCTGTGCGGTTTCCTGTGTAACGGTACGCATCCCGGAGCCCGGCAAACAGTTTGTGTTCCACGTACCACGGAGACCAAAGCCCATTCAGGTCGAACCCGCCTGACCGGATGACGCCGTGGCTCAATTCCTCAAAATGGACCTTTCCATCAACTCCATCCTTGTCCAGCAAAGCGCCAAGGTAGCCGTCCCCCTGCTTCGCCTGAATTTCCTGAAGTTCCTTTACGATGTAGTCCGCGCGCTCCTTGAACCGCACGTCCCCAGTCGCTGCCCACATGAGGCTGACCGCCGAAAGGTAGTGCCCCGCGATGTGCCCCGTAAGTTGCCGCCCGGGACCATCCCATCCTCCGTAACCCTTTGCCTTCGGTTCCAACCCGGCGCGCTGCCGCAAAAAAGCCAGCATGCGGTCGGGTTCCAGTTCCAGCAGGTACTTGGCATCCAGTTCTTGCGCGGTCTTCAAAGGCCCGCCTAGCAATCGCACGCTGTCTAAAGGAAGAGGCCGGGCCTTCACTATCTTGTCTCTAGAGATTTGTGCCGCATTGGGGGTTTGGGCGAGAGCGATAGTTGAGAAGCAGAGGCAGAGCGTGAGAGAGCAAGGAAGGGTTTTGGTCATGGGGACTCCTAAGCGCTTTGAATATATTATACAGTACGTCACAGGCCGCCACCGCCGCCAGCCTTGCCGTTCAACCCGATTTCCCAGGCAGCGGCGCGCAATCCCGCGGCCTTCTTTTCGCGGTATAGTGAGAATCAAGAAATGGGGTATCCATGATGCAACCTTTATCTCGGAGAAAATTCGTGGCCGGCACGGCAGTCGCCAGCCTGGCAACGCTGCTTCCTCGCAACATTTTCGCGGACACGACCACCATGCAACGGGTTGTCGTGCACACCGATTCTGAAATCGCCACCGTCAAGCCGGAATTCCATGCCCACTTTGCGGAACATCTGGGCTCCTGTGTTTACGGCGGTTTGTGGGTTGGCAAAAACTCCAAAGTCCCGAATCTCAACGGTCATCGCAAAGCCGCGGTTGATTACCTGCGCGAATTGGGTGTTCCGGTACTGCGCTGGCCGGGCGGTTGCTTCGCGGATGATTACCACTGGCGCGATGGCATTGGCCCGGAGGCAAAACGCCCGAAACGCGTGAATATCCACTGGGGCGGCGGTGTGGAGGACGGCAGTTTCGGTACCCACGAATTCATCGACCTCTGCCGGAAGATTGGCGCCGAGCCTTACCTGGCCGGAAATGTGGGCAGCGGCTCGCCCCGCGAAATGCGCGATTGGGTCGAGTACTGCAATTATCCATCGGGCACCGATCTCTCGCAGGAGCGGGCCGCCAATGGCTCCCCAGATCCGTTCCGCGTCCGCTACTGGGGTGTGGGCAACGAGAGTTGGGGATGTGGCGGCAACATGAGGCCGGACGAATACGCGGCCTTATATCGGCGGTTTGCTGTGTACCTCCGGGAATTCGGAGGCACGAAACCCTTCCTGATCGCCAGCGGGCCTTCCGGCGACGATGTCGGTTGGTCACGCGGTTTCCTGGACAAGATGAAGTACGAACTCCCCGATGGCTTCTCCATGCACTATTACGAAGGTGGTGAAGATGCTCCGACGGAATTCACCGTGCCGCACATGAACGAACAATTGAGCCTCTTCGCAAGAGTCGAAGACTCCATACGCCTGCAGCGCTCTGTTTTGGATGGCTACCACGAAGGCAGGAAAGTGGGCCTGATTTTGGACGAATGGGGCGTGTGGGACCGCATTCCTAAGCCGGACGAAAAACTTCATGGCGCCCTTTGGCAGCAAAGCACCATGCGCAGCGCTCTTGCCGCCGGTTTGGGGCTCAACCTCTTCAATCGCCTCGCCGATCAACTCTACATGTGCAACATCGCGCAGATTGTCAACGTGCTGCAATCGCTCCTGATCACCGAAGGCGCGGAGAGTGACAAGTGCGTCCGGACCACCACCTATTACGCCTTCATGCTCTTCAAGGCCCATCGTTCAAAAACCGCTCTGCGCGTGGATACTCAGGATTCTTCTCCGCTCGGGCTTTCTGCATCCGCTTCACGCGGCGCAAATGAAATCGTCCTCAGCTTTGTCAATCCCCATTCCGATGCGGACTTGCGTGTGGATTGCTCGTTGCTCGGCAGCAGCGCAAAAGATGGCTCCGCCGAAATCCTCCACCATCCTGACGTGAATGCCTGCAACACCTTTGACAAGCCGGACACCGTGATCATCCAGAAGCACCCGGTAAAAGTGGACGGCGCAAGAATTCAGCTCGATCTGCCGCGTATGTCCGTGGCCACCGCCACGCTTCGCCTGGGCTGATAAAGCCGTCCAGTTTGGTGAGACCCTATTTGCGAGTTTATGCCTGGGAGCTTGGAAGCTTCTTCCCAGTTTTGGCCAGAAGTAAATACACGGGAATCCCCAGCACGACAATCACCAACCCCGGCCAGGTTGTGGCCGAGCGATACACGAAAAGCGCCGCCACAATCGCACCGGCACCCGCAATATAGAGGATGGGCAGCACCGGATACGCAAACGCGCGGTAAGGCCTCTCTGCCTGGGGTTTCGTGATGCGCAATCGTATAACTCCCGCGATCGTCAGTATGTAGAAAAGCAGCGCGGCGGAAATGATGTATTCCAGCAAGTCGCTGTAGAGATTTCCGTAGGCATGCGTGGCGGAGTTGAACGTGCGCGGAAGTACAAGTACGACAGACCAAAGCCCTTGAATGAACAACGCCACCGCAGGCACGCGCGCAGTATTGAGGCGCCCGGCTGAGGCAAAGAACAATCCATCCTGGGCCATCGCGTAATACGTTCTCGCGCCCGCCAGCGTCAGCGCGTTCACGGTGCCCACGGTGGACACCATGATCGCCGCTGCCATCAATGCCGGGCCAAACCTCGGGAAGACGGTCTGCAGCATGGCTGTCGCCACGCGGTCCGACGGTGCATGCTGGATGGCCGATAGCGGCAGAGTGACCAGATAGGCCACGTTCGCCAGCAGGTAAAGTACGATCACAATGCTCGTTCCCAGAAACAAGCACAGGGGCAGATTGCGTTTTGGATCCTTCACTTCTCCTGCCGTGAACGTGATGTCATGCCAGGAATCCGCGGAGAAGAGCGAGCCAGTCTGCGCCACGCAAATCGCAATCAATAGCCCGAACGCCGTCGTTGCATCAAGCGCTCCCCGAATGGGGCTGACGCCGCGAGCCGACCAGGCGTGCCCGAAATTCTCATGTACCGCAGCCCAGTTCCAGCCCACCGTAAAACCCACCACAATCAGTGCCAACAGCGCGATGGTTTTCCCAATCGTAAAAACGTTCTGCACGATCTTGCCGTACCGCAGTCCGCGGCTATTCGTCCACGTTAGAACAACGATCACTCCAATCGCCACGAGCTGCGTATAGGAGAGAGAGAGTGCATATCCAGCCGACACGTGAATCGGCCGAATCAGGTAATGTTCCTCGGAAATCGCCGGAAACAGCACACCCGAAAAGCGCGCAAACGCAATGGACACCGCCGCGATCGTGCCCGTCTGAATCACGCTGATCAGCGTCCAGCCGTACAGGAATCCCCACAGTGGCGAAAAGGCCTCGCGAAGGTAGATGTACATTCCACCCGCGCGCGGCATCATCGCCGCCAGTTCACCGTAAGCCAGGGCCCCTGCAATCGTCAGCACGCCCGCGGCTCCCCACGCCACCAGCAGCCAGCCGGCGCTGCCGATCTGCCGGCTCATTTCCGCGGACACGATAAAAATTCCCGAGCCGATCATCACTCCCACGACGATCATGGTCGAATCGAAGAGTCCCAACCCGCGTGTAAATCCGGAGGAAGTTTTTTCGGTCAGGTGTTCGGTTCCTGCAAGCTGGCCCATGAAACTCCTGTGAGGCTGGCGCCCGGCATTACGATCATGCGACCCGTTCCCATTCCGTGGCAGGGCATACTGCGCCATTCCGTGGAATGCATACTATATGCAATCCGTCGAGGCGCCTATCGAAAACACACCTCTCCCCAAGCCGCTATTCACTCGCGGCTTCCTTTTCAGGATGGCGCATCCTTACTCGTGCTGCGCGCGATGTTTTTGGATGAAATCCTTCAGGTAGATCCCCGCATCCGTTATGTGTTTCCAAAGTGCGTTGGACGCGGTTTCTGGATCTCGTGTCTTGCAAGCGTCCAGCAGATCATGGTGAGCCTTTCCCGCAACGTGCAGCCCACGCGTAACCAGCAAGTGCAGCCGGGTGTACCGGTCGCAATTGTTATTGAGTGTCTTGATGTACGCCAGCATTGAGGCACGATTTGCCGGTGCGTATAAAGTTGAATGAAAACTCCAGTTCCAGTCGCCCCAATTCTTTATTTCCGAATCCTTCTCCAGCGATTGTTCGTACTGTTTCAGTATCTTCTCCGCTTTTGCAAAATCGCTGTCCGTAAGATTCGGAATCGCGCAACGCAGCATGTAGCATTCCAGGACCGCGCGCGTCTCAAATAGCTGCTCGATCTCCTCCGGGGCCAGCGAGGAGACGACGGCGCCGCGGTTTGCCACGATGGTGATCAGCCCTTCGGCCGCAAGATGGCTCAGCGCTTCGCGAACAGGGATCCGGCTGATTTGAAATTCCGCCGCGATGGCGTCCTGGCGCAGTTGCTCGCCTTCGCGCAATTCGCCATTCAAAATCTGATCCCGCAGCCGTTCGACCACCGCAGCGGCAAGCGACTGCCGTGGAATGGGCGTGGATCTCCTTGCTTTTCCCGCGCTTTCCACTCTTGAGGAAGCGCCATGCGCAGAACGGCTGGTTCTCATCTGAGGCTTTCTCATATTAAATTCTTTCTATTTTATAAAGGCCGGTTTCTGACGCTGAACCTCAATAGAAGCGGAACTTGGCTATTGGGTGTCTGTCAGGCCGTGCCGGAATTATTTCAGCCTTAAATAGTTTATCACGCCGGCTCCCTGCTCGGCTTCCCGTCCACCATTCTCCACAGGCTCAGCGGGTTTTGCCTCTGTAGCTCTTCGGGAAGCGCCTCATCGGGAAAATTCTGATAGCACACCGGCCGCGCAAACCGGTAAATCGCCAAACTCCCCACGGACGTCGTTCGAACGTCCGTGCTCGCGGGGTACGGCCCGCCATGCACCATGGCGTGGCACACCTCCACGCCCGTCGGAAATCCATTGAAGAGAATTCGCCCAACCTTCGTCTCCAGAATTTGCAGCAGTTCGCCGTGTTCCTGCAAATCCTCTCGCGTCCCATGGATCGTTGCCGTCAAGTGTCCGCGCAGACTGCGAGCGCATTCCAGCAATTCCTGCTTTGTGGAATAAGGTATCAGCATTAGGGAAGGGCCGAAGTGCTCCTCCGCAAGTTCCGGGTTGGCCAGAAATGTCGAGGCTTCTGTTGCAAACAGCAAAGCCGTGGCGGAAGCGCTCGCATTTGCCGCCCCCGCGCCTCCCCGTGCCAGTAGTCTTGTTTTCGACCCCCCCTCGCGTTTGGCTGCTTGGCGGCCAAACGACGAACTGATTCCCGCGGTGAGCAAAGTGAAACCCGGGGCCGCGGAAACCTTTTCCCGCAGCTTCGCACAGAACAATTCAAATGCCTTTCCTTCCTCAACGAATACCAATCCTGGCTTCGTGCAAAATTGCCCCGCCCCCAGCGTAAATGATCCGTACAAGTCCGCCGCAATTCGTTCGCCGAGTGTCGCCGCCGCTCCCGGCAAAACAAACAGCGGATTCGTGCTGGCCATTTCGCCGTAAAAGGGAATTGGTTCTGGCCGCCGCACCGCCAGATCAAACAGCGCTTTCCCGGCGGCCTGCGAACCTGTAAACCCTGCCGCCTTCACCAGCGGATGCTGTACCAGTTGTGTCCCCACGGAAATTCCGGAATCGAAAAGCAGTGAAAATGCTCCCTCCGGCAATCCGCATTCCTGCACGCTATCGCGAATCACGTGCCCCACCAACTCGCATGTTCCGGGGTGCGCGGGATGCGCTTTGACGATCACGGGATTTCCAGCCGCCAGCGCGGACGCGGTATCCCCTCCCGCAACAGAAAACGCCAGCGGAAAATTACTGGCGCCAAATACGACGACTGGGCCGATCGCCCGCAGCATGGACCGGATGTCCGGTTTGGCGGCGGGCTTGCGGTCCGGCTCCGCGCGATCAATGCGGGCCATCACCCACGATCCCTCTTCCGCCACCTCCGCAAACAGGCGCAATTGCCCGCAAGTGCGCCCAATTTCGCCTCGCAGGCGCGCCTCTGGCAGAGATGTTTCTTGCCCTGCACGTTCCACAAGCTGTTCGCTGATCTCTTCCAGACGCCGCGCCATCGTTTCAAGGAATTTCGCTCTTACCTTTCCCGCAAGGTTTCCGTAGACGGCAAAGGCCTCCGCTGCAAGCTGGGCAGCAAGATTTACTTCCTCCGCCTCCGCGGAATGAAATTGTGGCTCCAGCGCTTCGCCGCTTGCAGGAGAAATTGCGCGGAAAGTGGCTCCCCCTGTTGCTCCGTTGCGGCTGCCAATGAAGGAACGGCCGTGGATTGTTATTGTCATCATTCCTCCAGGTTAACTGCGTCGCAACGCCGAACTGGCGGACGCGGGACGATTTTTCATCGCTTCACGCACGATCTCCCTCGTGCATTCCAATTCCTGCCCGATTACTTCCATCCGCGGTCCGCGGACCCGTGCGCTGCCAACGCCAAGTTCTTGTTGTACTTGCTTAATGAGCTGCACAAATTTGGGAACCGTGTCCAGACGCAGCAAGGGCAAGAACCAGCGGTACAATTCCTCTGCCGCCTCCTTTTTCCCCTTCATCCCATTGTTAAACAAGTCAACCGATTCCCGCGGCAGGGCATCCGCCAGCCCGGCGACCCACCCTGTTGCTCCGGCCCCAATGGCTTCCAGGATCGCATCGTCAACGCCCACAAATACGGCCAGCCGGTCGCCCAGCAAAGCGCGAATCGCCGTCACCCGCCGCACATCCGTGCTGGATTCCTTCACGGCCGCAAGGTTCGCGTGCTCCTTCGCCAGTTCCGCAATCTGTTCGGGAAGAAAATCTGTGCCGTAGGCAACAGGATTGTTGTACAGCATGCACGGCAGGCTTGCCGCTCTCAGCACCGTGGCCACGTACGTTTTCATCTCTCGCCAGTCCCCTTTATAAACGTAAGGCGGGAGAATCATCAGCCCATCGCAGCCGGCGCCCTCGGCACTCCGCGCCAGTTCAACGGCTTCCGGCGTGGAAAGCGCGGAGATGGATGCTACGACCGGTGCTCTGCCTTTCAACGCCATCGTGAAGGTTTTCAGGATCGCCAGCTTCTCCGCGGGATTCAACGTCGCGCCTTCTCCCAGCGATCCCAGGGCCACGATTCCCGTGCAGCCATTATCGATCAGCCATTGGGCATGATCGGCCAGGAACGCGTGATCCACCTCGTACTTTTCGGTGAAACAAGTTGTGATGGCAGGCATAACGCCGTTCCACTTCATTGTGTTCCTCCATTCAATGCTCTCGGAATTGTGTTTGCGGAAATTGCCGCAAGGCTTGAACAACGCACCGGAAACAACGGTGGCCGCAGTGCATCCGCCTTCCAGCCAAATAGGAATTCGGTTGCAGGGCCGCAAACTTTGCCCTGGCATGGGCCCATGCCGCACCGTGTTTGTAGTTTTGCCTCGCGCCACGATTTGTGCTCGCGCAGCCTCGCGAACGAAACATCCTCGCAGCGGCACACCAGCGCGTCCGCCTCCGCCAGGGTCCGCAATTCGGCGCGCAGTACAAATGCTTCCTTCATCGCGCGAACGGTGAGTTTGCTGGCGGCCCGCGCCTTGAGTAGTTTCCTATGCTCCACAGTTCTTCCTGCCGCGGCTTGCCCCGCAATCTGGCCCTCGATCAACGCCAATTCCAGCCCGCCGATCCCCGTGGGTTCTCCGGCCGCATACACGCCGGGAACGGACGTTTGTTGCTCATCGTCAACCACCACAAATCCATCCTGAATCTTGCACCCCAGGTATTCGGCCAATTCCGTGTTGGGAATCAGGTGAAAGCCGCACGCCAGGTAATCACACGCAATTTCTTTGGTTTGCCCCCCGTGCGAAAGGCGCACTCCTTCCACTCGCTCTTTCCCCAAGGCCGCCAACGGCCAACAGTTTCTCCAGTGCGGAACCCCCTTAAGTTCCCAGCCCAGCCGCATCGTTTCGCGGAATTTCCCCGGCGCAAACAGCATACTCATCCCAAACTTCACAAACTTCGTTCGCGTCGTCTGTTCCGCGATGCAGACAACTTCGCCGCTGTGTTCTTGTACGCAGGCGGCCACTGCGAGCAACAGCGGGCCCGTCCCCGCAATCGCGATTCGTTTGCCCCGCACCGCCAATCCCGACTTTATGAACGCCTGCAATCCCCCCGCACCCAGCACATTCGCCAGCGTCCAGCCAGGGAAGGGAAGGAAGCGTTCGCGCGCTCCGGTTGCCAGAATCAATTTCTCGAAGAAAATCTCGTGCGTAGTTTCGGGCGACTCTGCCAGCAACCTGCCCGCTTCCGCATGAAACACTTGCGCCGCGCGAATCCATTTCACTTGCGAGTGTTCAAACTCTTCAAACCAAGTCGCCGCCGTTGCTGAAGTGGAAGCTCGACTCTCGTCCCGCCAAATCTGCCCTCCCAGCCCCGGGTTATCGTCCAACAAGGCGACCGATGCTCCGCTTCGCGCCGCCACGGTAGCTGCCGCGATCCCCGCCGGCCCGCCGCCGACCACCACTACATCGAAACTCCTCTGGCTCGCCTCACTCATCGCAAGAAATGTCCATCCCCGCTTCGCACTGCACCTGACACCCGCGCGTGTGTCTCTTCCCGTTTATCGTGATTCGGCATTCGAAACAAATCCCCATTCCGCACAGTGGCCCGCGCGCCTGACCCGTAACCGACATTCGGCAAGGTTCGCCTGCAGCCAGCAACGAGGCCGCAACACTGGTTCCCGCCTCAACGGTTACTCGCTTCCCATTCAATCGAATCACGATGTTCTCAGGCATGACTCATGGCTTTCTGTTGTCGTGATGGCAAGTAGGGCCCACTGGGAATTTCCGAAGCGCGTCCCAGAAAGTGATCCGTAATCAGCCGTCCCGTGGCAAGCGAAGTTGTTATGCCCAGCCCTTCGTGCCCAGTTGCCAGAAAGATCGTCGGGTCCGCGTCCCACGGCCCGATTAACGGAAGGTTGTCCGGTGTTGCCGCTCGGAATCCCGTCCAGACTCGTATCGCGGAAAGTGTGGCCAACTCCGGAATATATTGGAAAGCTCGCCGCAACATCTTTCCAACTATCGCCGCATCGACTTTCCCATCGTTGCTCGCGTACTGGCGCGATGACCCGATCAGCAGTTGGCCTGTCTGGCGCGGTTGCACATTGAAAGCGACGCTATCCGCCCGAGTGGAGTGCGCGCTCTTCAAATATCCCAACTCCACAAGCTGATGCCGGATCTTGCCCGAGTATCTCTCCGTAATCACTAGGTGCCCCTTGCGCGGTTCCATCTGGATGCCTGGCGTCAACCTTGTGGCATGTTGTCCGGCGGCATTCACAATCACTTTTGCGCTGAAGCTGGTTCCGTCCGCCAAAAGTGCAGTGCCTTTGCCAATGCATGTCACCGCGTGCCCCGTGTAAATCCGCGCGCCTCTTTCCACCGCTTCCTGGATCAAAAAAGTTGCCGCGCATGGCGGATACAACACCGCATCGCCGGGCACATGCAGGCCGCCCACCAGCGACTTGCTAAGATCTGGCTCCGCCTCTCGCAGCGCCTGCGCGTCCAGCATCTCCGACGCGACGCCGCGCGCGCCATAATAATCATGTTTACGTTGCACTTCGGCCATTTCGGCTTCATCCGCCGCCACCCAGATTGTTCCCGTTTCCTGGTATTCCATCGTGGCGGGACATTGCCGCCGCAACTCTCCCCACAGCTTCTGCGAGTAGCGCGTCAATGCAAATTGCGCTTCCGAATCATCCATGGTCACAATGTGACCCATGCCCGCCGCCGTGGCCCCTGTCCCAATGCCGGTAGCCTCCACAATGGCAACATTGATTTTCTGTTTGGCCAACTCGTAGGCACACGCTGCCCCGACAATCCCTGCTCCTACAACGACCACATCCGGTGTCCTGCTCATGTGGACATGCCGTGGCGGAATGGATCTTCCGGATCGAGGATTAAGTCCGCTTCTGCTGTGATGTACGCTGAACCCTTCACGCGCGGCAGGATTTTCCCGTTCTCAATGCGCACGCTTCCTTCGAATACGCTCCCAACGATGCTTTCTTGCCGCCACACTTCCCCTGGCTTCAGTTTGCCGTCCATGTATAAGCAAGCCAGCTTCGCGCTGGTTCCTGTGCCGCATGGAGATCGGTCATACGCCTTTCCTGGGCACAGCACAAATGTTCGGCTATGCACACCCGCCACGTGCGATGGCCCAAACAACTCCACGTGATCCACTTCCTTGCCGTCCACTCCGTGTACACCATTCCCCTTGATGCCGCTATCTTTCAAGGCTTGGCGAATGGCCCAGGCGAAATTTGTCAATTCCTCCACCTTCGCCAACGAGGGTTCCACCACAGGTTCCTTCACCAGAAAAAACCAGTTGCCTCCCCACGCGATATCCCCGCGCACGATTCCGTAGCCCGGCACTACAACCTCTACATCGCTTGCGCTTCTGTAGCTCGCCACATTTCCGACCGTAACTTCGCCGCTGTCGTGCAGCGTCGCGCTTACCACTCCGACGGGCGTCTCAAAGCGATGTTCGCCCACTCCAATCTTCCCCAGATGCGCAAGCGTCACCACCATTCCAATTGTGCCGTGCACGCACATCCCCAGGTAGCCTACGTTGTTGAAGAAAATCACGCCCGCGGCGCAGGATGGATCTACAGGCTTGCAGAGCAGTGCTCCCACAATAATCTCAGAGCCGCGGGGCTCGTTAATCGTGGCTCGCCGGACATAATCATGATTTTGCCGAAGATACTCCAGCTTCTCCGCCATACTCACGGGGGTAAGTTCTGGCCCGCCCGCCACGATTACACGCGTCGGCTCCCCGCCGGTGTGCGAGTCAACGACATGCAAGCGTCGAAATTGCGAGGGCATAGCTCAGTCGCTCCCCAGTGAGGACAAACTGCATACTTTATCCAATTGCGCACACTTCCGCAACCTCATTTCCTCCCCTTCCTCCCCCGCCGAATTTACCCGTTGACTTTCCTCTTCGCCACGTTTACTTTGCCTTCTTGAGAAAGCGTTTACTCATTTCCGCTTCCTCAACGCTTTTCTTCCCGGCGCTCTATATCCTTGTCTTTCTTTGCCTTACACTTTGCCTTAAGGATTAACTCTTATGAACGCTCTTCTTTCGCGTAGAACTTTTCTGGCTTCCTCTTCGGCCGTTGCGGCCTTGTTTTCTTCGCCCCTTCGCGGCTTTCGTTCTCTTTTGGCCGCACCTTCCCCCGGTCTTGCCACTAGCGTTGCCAATAAAGTCCCTGCCAAGCTCCAGCCTTTTCCCATGGCCCAGGTTCGCCTGCGCGATGGCCTCTTCGCTACTGCCATGGACATCAACCGCCGCTACCTTCATTCCATTCCCAATGACCGCCTTTTGCACACCTTCCGCCTGACCGCTGGTCTCCCCACCACTGCCGAGCCTCTCGGTGGCTGGGAAGCAATCGACTGTGAGTTGCGCGGCCATTTTGCGGGCGGTCATTATTTGTCCGCCTGTGCCCTCAACTATTCGAGCACCGGCGACGAGGAATTGAAAAACAAGGCCGATGCGCTGGTCAGCGAATTGGCCAAGTGCCAGAAAGCCTTGCGCGGCGGCTACCTGAGCGCCTATCCGACCGAACTGTTTGATCGCCTTCGCGATGGCAAGCAAGTGTGGGCGCCCTTCTACACCTACCACAAGATCATGGCCGGCCATCTGGACATGTATCTGCACTGCGGAAATCAGGAGGCGCTGGATGTAGCGGAGAAAATGGCCAAGTGGGCCGGTGACTTCGTCAATCCGCTCACGGATGAACACATGGCTCGCGTTCAGGTTGTCGAGCACGGCGGCATGAACGAAGTGCTCTTCAATCTTTACGGTGTCACCGGCAAGGAAGAGTATCTTAATCTTGCCCGCCGTTTCGACCACAAGAAAATCTTTGATCCTCTGGCGGAGCACCGCGACGCTTTGAGCGGCAATCATGCCAACACGAATATTCCCAAGATCATCGGCGCGATACGCGGTTATGAACTTACCGGCGAACAGCGTTATTTCGACATCGCGGACTACTTCTGGAAGGAAGTCACTTCCCAACATAGCTACTGCACCGGCGGCACGAGCAATGATGAGTTCTGGCAGGACCCGGGGAAAATATCCACTCAATTGGGCCCCAATGCGGAAGAGTGCTGCTGCAGTTACAACATGATGAAACTGAGCCGCCGCCTCTTTGCGCTCACGGGCAATCCCGCCATAATGGACTATTACGAAAGACTCCTTCTCAATGCGCGCCTCGGCTCTCAAGACCCCGATGGCATGGTGATGTATTTCATTTCCATGGCCCCGGGGCTCTACCGCACTTTTGGCACCCCTTTCGATTCCTTCTTCTGTTGTACGGGAACAGGCGTCGAAGAATTTGCCAAGACCAACGACTCCATCTATTTCCATGACGACCGGGGAATCTACGTCAATCTCTTCATTGCCTCGCAACTGGACTGGAAGGAAATGGGCGTGAAAGTCGTTCAGCAGACCGCGTTTCCCGAAGAGGAAAGCACCACCCTCACGATTTCCACCCCCAAGCCCATCTCCCTTGCGGTCAATCTGCGCATTCCGTATTGGGCTGGCAAAGGCGTCGTCATCAAGGTCAACGGCAAGCCACTGGCGATCCCCGCGCAACCCTCGACTTACGCCAGAATCGAACGCAACTGGAACGACGGCGACAAAATCGAACTCGCCCTCCCGATGTCTCTCCACTCTGCGCCCACGCCAGACGATCCTTCCGTCCAGGCCATGATGTACGGTCCCATGGTTCTCGCTGGCGAGATGGGCAAAGACGGTCTGAATAACTCCATGATTTACGGCCCACAAGGCCCGTATCTGCCTGAAGGCCAGAAACCCGCGCGGCCTCCCGTGATCAAGTCCAGTCACACGGATGCGACTGCTTGGGCGGAGCCTGTGCCCAACATGCATCACGCCTTCCGCACTGTGGGGCAAAGTGAATCCACCAGCCTCGTGCCGTTCTACAAGATTCTTAAGGAACGTTACACGGTCTATTGGAAACTGAACGCTTAGGCCTTTCTCTGACAACTTTCAACCGAACGGCTGGAGCCGAATACTTTGCACAAAACGGAATGCACGGAGGCACAGATGCACTGGAAATTCCCAAGTGTGGTTTTGGTTGTCGTGTTGATTTGCTGCGCTGCAGCTCCATCGCATGTTGCGGCCCAAGAACAAAATCTTGCCCTTACCCCTCCCATGGGATGGAACAGTTGGAACCATTTCGCCGAGAAGATCAATGCCCGCACGGTGCGTGCTCAGGCCGACGCCATGGTCGCCAGCGGCATGAAGGATGCCGGCTTTCTCTACATCAATATTGACGACACATGGGAAGGAAAGCGCGACGACAAAGGCTTCATTCATCCCAACTGGAAATTCCGCGATATGAAGGCCCTCACCGATTATGTCCACTCCAAAGGCCTGAAAATCGGCTTGTACTCTTCGCCCGGTCCCAAAACTTGCGCTGGTTTCGAAGGCAGTCTTGGCCACGAAGAGCAGGATGCGCAGACCTACGCCGACTGGGGTTTTGACTATCTGAAATATGACTGGTGCCAGGATACGGGAACTCCTGAGCAGATGAAAGCGGCATATACCAAGATGCACGACGCGTTGAAAAAGACCGGCCGCCCCATCGTGTTGAGCCTCTGTCAATACGGTTGGGGCAACGTGTGGGAATGGGGCGCATCGGTCGGCGGCAATCTGTGGCGCACCACCGGGGACATTGAAGATAACTTTGATTCCATGGCCAAAATCGGCTTTGGACAAGCCGGCCTGGAAAAGTTCGCTGGCCCGGGCCACTGGAACGATCCTGACATGCTGGAAGTCGGCAACGGCGGAATGAACGAGGATGAGTATCGCACGCACCTGAGTTTGTGGTCCATGCTTGCCGCGCCGCTCATCGCCGGAAATGACCTCACCACAATGACTCCTTATACGCTCGAGATGCTCACCAATCGCGAGGTCATTGCCGTCGATCAGGATCCTTCGGGCAGGCAGGGTTTTCCCGTTGTCCAGGAAGGCCCTTTCGAAATCTGGCAAAAGCCCATGGCCGATGGCAGTGTGGTTGTCGGTCTATTCAACCGCAGCAAGGAAGCCGACAAGATGACCGTCTATTTCTCCCACTTGGGCATCACGGGTGAAGTGACTGCGCGCGATCTATGGCTGAAAAAAGATTTGGGCAGCTTTCAGGAAAAATACAGTGTGAACGTGCCTGCCCATGGCGTCGTGCTGGTGCGGTTGAAAACCAAATGAAGGATTTTCTTTCACAAATTCGCTGCGTGCAAACGCCGCCGCTGGCTTTGTAATTCCGCCTGGATCACATAGGGAGCTGCAAATGAGAATAAACGTATCGCGCTGGTTGCCGTTTACGGCACTGATGGCCCTCGCGCCGCTAACAGGGTTGGCCCAAGGCACCATCGAGGACTATCGCCGCGCGGAGTCCTTTCAAACAGGGGCACAGCGCAAACTGATCACCGTGGCCGATGTCACGCCGCACTGGATCGCAAAGTCCAGCCGCTTTTGGTATCGCGCTGCCGGGCCTAAGAAAACGGAATTCATTCTGGTGGATGCCGCGCTGAACACATCCGCCCCGGCTTTTGATCACGAGCGCCTTGCCGCCGCCCTCTCTCGCGCCGCCAAACAGGAAGTTCAAGCCACCAAGCTTCCCTTCGATACCTTTGAGTTTGTTGACGACGCGAAGTCCATCCAGTTTCACATTCATGACGCCGAATGGACCTGCACCCTCGCCAGCTATGAATGTACGAAAAGCCCGCAAACCAAAAAGGAGAACGAGTACGAAGAATTGTCGCCGGATGGCAAATGGGCCGCCTTCGTCAAGGATCACAACTTGTTCGTGCGCTACGTTCCCACCGGCGCCGTCTCTCAGATGACTTGGGATGGCGTGCAGGACTTCGACTATGCCACCAATCTTCCCTCCCTCGGTGACATGGTCCGTCAGGGCACTCAGGATGTGAAGCAAGGCCCCGTGGTTTTCTGGTCGCCCGACTCCTCAAAGCTGGTCACCTATCGCATTGACTCCCGAAAAGCGGGCCGCTTCACCAGTTTGCAATTCGTTCCCCCGGATCAGCTTCGCCCCAAAGCTTTCACCTTCGTTTATCCCTTGCCGGGAGAAGTCCTGCCCTCCGTGGAAGCGTTTATTCTCGACGTCAAATCCGCCAAGCTCACCAGCGTGAAGACGCCTCCTCTCGAGGTCTCCTTCGATTCTGGGCCCGATTATGTTTGGTTCCCGGACAGTAAGAGTTTTCATTACGATTTCAACGAGCGCGGCTTCAAGGCTATCGAACTCCGTGCCGTGGATGCCGAAACGGGCGAACAGAAAGTCGTTCTTCGTGAACAGTCTGGCCAATATGTGGATCCCGGAGAATCCTCTTCCCGCTTTTTGGAGGGCACCGGCGAGATTCTTTGGACTTCCGAGCGCGACGGCTGGAACCACCTCTATCTCTACGATGGAAAAACTGGCAAGCTGATCAACCAGGTTACCCAGGGCCCGTGGGTTGTCCGCCAAATCGAAGCTGTCGACGAAAAGCATCGCAAAGTATATTTCCTGGCCGGCGGCCGCGAAAAGGACGAGGACCCCTACCAGACCCATCTCTACTGCGTCGGCCTCGACGGCAAAGGCCTCACCCTCCTCTCTCCCGAGGACGCTTCGCATACCGCCAGTGTTTCGCCCGATGTTGCCTACTATGTCGACAGCTTCTCCCGCCCCGATCTTCCTGGCGCTTCCATTCTCCGTCGCACCAAGGACGGTTCCGAAGTGCGCACTCTCGTCAAAGGCGACGCCACCGACTTACTCGCCACGGGATGGAAGTATCCCGAGCCCTTCCGTGGCAAAACCGCCGATGGCAAAAGCGATCTTTACGGACTCATCTGGCGCCCGTCGAATTTCGACGTCGCAAAGAAATATCCCATCATCGAGCACGTTTACACCGGCCCGCAGGATTTCTTCACACCCAAGACCTTTGCCGGCTCCATTTTTCGCGGTGGTTTGCAAGCCGTGGCGGAGCTTGGCGCAATCGTTGTCATGATGGATGGGCGCGGCACCACCGGCCGCTCGCGCGCCTTCCATGAATTCTCTTACAGGAATCTCGGCGGTGCCTTCGAAGATCATGTGGCCCTCATTAAACAAATGGCCGCCAAGTATCCCTACATGGATGCGGATCGCGTGGGAATCTACGGCACATCTGCCGGCGGTTATGGCGCGGCTCACGCCATGCTCGTCTTTCCCGAATTCTATAAAGTGGGCGTAACCATTTCCGGTGACCAGGATGCCCGGCTGGACAAAACCTGGTGGAACGAGCTCTATCAGGGCTACCCGGTGCAAGACGACTACGTCGCGCAATCCAATGTCACCATGGCTGGCCGCCTTGCTGGTCGTCTCCTGATTGAACACGGCGATGTGGACGACAATGTCCACCCCGCGGGCTCCATGCGCTTCGTTGATGCCTTGATGAAAGCCAACAAGAGTTTTGACATGCTCTTCGTGCCCAACATGGCTCACGGCGAAAGAAATAATTATCTCGCCCGCCGCCGCTGGGATTATTTCGTCCAGAACTTGCTCGGGGTTACTCCGCCTGTCAATTTTGAAATTAAAACCCCTGAGTTGTGAAGCATCGCTTTCAATTCATAAACGCGGCGGATGACGCTGCGCGCATTCCGTATTCTTAGCTGTACTCCCCAACCACCTCAAAGGTGCGTGCGCTGCCGGTCGCGATAATCACGGTGTCTTTGTGCGGCCCGCCCAGGTTCGCAGGCCGGCCATTCACCGTCACGCTCGCCATTTTGTAGTCGGCAGGCAATCGAAGTTTCACATGCACCTCCTTCGGCGCCGCCCCATTCGCCAGCGACACCCGGGCCGTCACGCGTTTTGCCTCTGGATTTGCGCCCATCGTGAAATTGATTCGCCCCCACCGTGTCGGCGCTTTTTCTATCTTGATCTCTTTGCCAGACACCACCCATTCGCGCGGCACTCCCTTCGCCAGGTAAAGCCTGTCTTCATCCGAGTCTTCCAGGACCAGCATCCACCGCACCATCAGCGGGATTGTCTGTTGCGCCGGTATGCAGAAAGTTGCGCTGTCCCCCTCAAGGCCAGATACCTCGCCGGCCGTCCAGCTTCCCGGCGTATGGTCATGGTAGCGATGCGAATAAAGGAACAGCAGGTACTCCTCGATGCGATCCAGCCGCAAAAGCATTTGCGCATACCCGTAGGAAATGAAGCCGAGGATCGCCCGGCTCTTGGGCAGCGCCGGCCCCACGTTCGCCACCACTCCCAATGTTGTCGCTCCATAGCCGCGCATGCAATCGATCACAGTGTCTGCCAAATCCAGCGGAAGCATGTCTGCCTGCAGCAATTCCGCATACGGACGGTGCGCCCACAATTGCACGGGAGCCTCGCCCCTCTTGAATGTTTCGCGAAACGTTCCTGGCGATCCCGCGTACGGCCCGATGTATGCCGGTGTCATCTCCTTCCGGACGTTCCTCCGCATCGTGGCCACCAGCGTCTCCTGCAAGGCCTTCGAGCGTTTCGACCACTCCTCCGCGTGTTTCTCCAGTCCTGCTGCGGGCTTCGCTCGGCCGATTTCCGTCCACGCCCGGCTGATGTCCTTCAATCCTCTCGCCGCAAACGCGCTGTTGCTGTAGTAAGGCAGCCACCACGTCATCGGTTTTGGATGCAGCGACGAATCCGATTCGCTCCATCCGTGGATGATTCCGTATCCCGGATTGTCATGCGGCATCTTCAAACTGATCTCATGCAACTCGGAAAGCAGTTCTGCCGTGGCTTCAATCTTGGCCCTGTGTTTCAGCAGCAGCGCGCTGTCTCGCGTGTAATCGAAATAACGCGCCAGTAAAGCCAGCGTAAGCCCGTATTGCGCGGTTTCCGGCCCGCGCATATTCACGTTGCCCTTGGCATCCACAAAATCTGTGAAGTAATTATCGATAATCGCCCGCGCCGCTTCGAATCGTCCCCACTCCAGGTTCGTGTAAACGCTGCTCGTGAAAATATCCTGAAAGCCATCGTATTCCGGCCCGTAGTAATCACGGTCCACCGCGCCATACTTCGGGTACACCCCGCCGGGCCGCACCATTAATTCCCGCGCCACAGCATGCTTGCTCATATTCGTCCACGATTCGTCGGGGAGCGACGTGGGCGCAAAATCCTGCAACTGCCTGTCCCAATACTCCGCAAACTCCAGCAGCCCTCGGTAAAACTCCTCGGCGGCGGGTTCCACCCGGCTCGGCGGAAATGCGGGATAGCTGTATCCGTAGAACACGGACGTAATCTTTCCATTCTCGATTCGCGCGCTGCGATGCCACGTCTGCACGATGAATTTGTCTTTCGCCAGCACGTCGCCGAACACCACGATTTCAATGCAACTCCTTTCAGAAAGAGGGAAGACCTTCCGCACCGCCGGCATCCACCCGCCCAGGAGTCCTTCAAAACGCTTTTGCGCGGCCGTCGCATCAAGTTCTGGAAAGTGCTGGCCGGGATGGTAGGTGCGCGTACTCCCGCGGGACATCACCGGCATCGTGTCATAGCATTCTTTCGTCCCCACAAACGTGTTCCATGGCAGCCGTTCTCCCCATTGTTCCGGCGTGGTGATTTTCGATTCCAGCAAGGGAGCGGCCGACCTTACCTGTTCAGGATTCGGATCGCCTCCACCCTGCAGCAAGCGATCCGCAAGCAAATCCGGCCCCGACACGCCGATGTCATCCAGGCTGATTCCCAGGTACGGAGGATCCGTTTCGTCGAATGTGGCTTCCACGTTTTTGGAAAGTACGCGCCATCTGCCCGTCACGGAAAGGAACGTGATTACTCCGTCTCGCGTGCGCAAATCTTCGTAGGCTTTCCACTTCACGTCCCCAATGTTGAACTCCGCAAGAAGTGTGTGCCCCTCGATGCTCGGCGCATTCCCTGTGCTGGCGCTTGGTCTTGGCTCGCCGCTGTGAGCAGCCTCATCGCTCACTATGCGCGCCGCTCGGGCGCTCGCCGCCAAACTCTGGACCCCGGCCGTTGCCACCGCCAGATCTTTCAGGAATCTTCTCCGATTCATGGCTCGCTCCTTTTTCTAGATTCTATTGTCCGGGCTACTGTGCATTTGCCTTGTCTTCATAAAATTTCCAGTTCGTTTCGTAATCGCGCGTCAATGGCAGGTTCAACAGCTTCGCTCGCAGCATTTCCACGGGAATCGCGTTCTGCATCAGGATCGCGTCGTGATACTCGCGGTTGCTCATGTGTCCGGCGGATACCGTCTCTTTCCGCAGCGCGCGAAACTGCAACGCGCCCAACATATACGCCGCCTGATACAGCGGCCCGTAAGAGCCATCAAAGGATCGGCGAACCTCCGCCGTGGCGTTGTCCAGTTCATGCCCCACGTTCTTCACAAGGAAGTCCACGCACTCCTCCGGCGTCATCAGTCCCAGGTGGAAACTCAGCGAGAATATGATCCGCGCGCAGCGGTGCATGCGCCAGAACAGCATCCCCACGCGCTCTTCCGGCGTCCTCGCAAATCCCATATCCCAAAACAGCATCTCCCAATACAACGCATTCCCTTCGCCCCAGAATGCCGTTTCAAAGATCTGCCTGTAGCTCCGGTATCGTGCTGCCATGTACCCCTGCAAATGATGTCCAGGGATTAATTCGTGGAATACCGTGGCCCGCGCAAAGGGAATATTGTTCCCGCGCATGCTCATCATGCGCTGTTCAAACGTCATGGTGTCCGTTGGATACGATACGCTGATCACTTCGCCGCCTGTAAAAAATGGATTCACAAGTTGCCGCTCCGGGCTCATCATCTCCATTCGCCAGGTTTCCTCCGCCAGCGGCGGCACCGTCACCAGGTCGTGCTTCTCCACGTATTCGATCGCTTCCTGCGCCAGCTTGCGTATCAATTCCGGTTGCTCTCCCGGCTCCACGTGCATCTCCTTCACGTGCTCCAGCGCCTTGTGCCAGTCGTCTCCATAACCCATTTCATTCGAAGCCTTCAGCATCTCCTTTGTGCACCACTCCATCTCTTTCTTGCCGATGGCGATCAACTCCTCCGGCGTGTACGGAATCATGGCGTAAGAAAGTTCATCCATCAGCGCTTCCCGGCCCACTGGATCGCCGATGATGGTCGTCTTGTCATCGGCTTTGATTCCCACCAGCTTCTCCGTCAAAAATGTTTCGTACCCTTCCAGGGCCTTGTCTGCTTCCTTATATGGCTCATTCACCCACCACGTGAATGAAGGGTCATACCCGGAATAGTTTTGATACCACTCCTTCAAAGCCTTGCGCAGGCTGTCGGTTGTCCGCGCGGCCCGGCGTGCCACCGTGCGTTTCGCGCGTAGGGGCTGCACCCCAGAGGCGCTTGCTGTCTTTGCTTTGTCTCCCTCGGGTAATCCTGCTTCCTCCGCCTTCCGCACCCGCGCAATCTCTTTCACCATTGAGGCGAGCGTCGCGGCGCACTGCTCTCCTTTCGGTGTTTCCATGCGCCTTCGCGCGTCGTCCAGCTCCGCAATTGTTTTTGCGAAGGGAAGTAGCGGTTCCATTTCCGCGTATTGCTGGCTCTGCAGCGTAAGCCCATGAAGTTGGTGGTTCAGGTAATGTTGGAAGACCACGTAATCAACCTTGCCGTCTTGGTTCAACTCATCAAAGTCCACCCGTTTCAGCGCGGCAAGGGAATCCTTGTAAAACTCCGTCATTCGTTCCTGGCGAGAGCTTGCCGTGGGGATCCTGTACACTCGCAGCAGGCTCCTTTGATCCGCGCTGAACTGCGCAATCATTTCCCGTAAGTCCGTGCCCTCCGCCGCGCCCGCATTTTGCGCCATCATCACCAGCGGGCTGCACGCGAGCGCGAACAGAACTGCGGCAAAGCCGCAAACTCTTGCAATTCGTGAGTGCATCGATCCCCCCATTCTTGTTAGGCAGGTTCTAGCAGGGAGCCAAATTCACGTATAAAGTATACGAACCACCTTGTCCTGACAAGACGCCTCTTTTCCAACCCCCGGCCAACCTTACCCTTTGGCCCCACTCCGTCCACTTGCCCTGGCGCATTTCTCTTTGACTGTGTATACTGTATACAGATATTCTTTCCCTTACCCTTCGCTCCCGTGGGTCGCTCCTTTGCTCTTCCTGGACTCTATCTCGATCGATTCTCCCCAGACGACCTCCGGCCTCGTCTTTAACATCATGCGTTTCTCTCTCCATGATGGCCCCGGCATTCGTACCACAGTCTTCTTGAAGGGTTGCCCTCTCAGTTGTCCCTGGTGCCATAACCCGGAAAGCCAGTCCTATCAACCCGAAGCGATGTTCGTTTCCGACCGCTGCATTAGTTGCCAGACTTGCTGTTATGTTTGCGAATCCGGGGCGCTCCGCTGGAACGATGGCCCGCAGCGCAACGCTGCCCGCTGCACCTATTGCGGAGCCTGCGCCGAGGCTTGCCCCGCTGAGGCCCGCAAGTTGATGGGCACTCCGATCCGTGTCGGTGACCTTATAGAAAAGATTCGCCGCGACGTCGCCTTCTTCGACGAATCCGGCGGCGGCGTCACGTTTTCCGGCGGCGAACCGCTTGCCCAGCCCAGGTTCCTGGAAGCCGCGCTGGCCGCCTGCAAAACAGAAGGAATTCACACGGTCCTGGATACTTGCGGCTATGCGCCCTCCGCCGTCTTGCGCCGCGTCATGCCTTTTGTCGACCTCTTCCTCTACGACCTTAAACTGGTTGACGACGCTCGCCACCAGCGCGTCGTGGGTGTCAGCAACTCATCCATCCTCGAAAACCTTGCTATTCTTGCTTCCGAACACGCCTCGCTCGTCGTGCGCATCCCCGTGATCCCCGGCATCAACGATGATGACCAGAACCTCGCACAGAGCTTCCAGCTTCTCGGCGAACTTGGCCTTCGCAAGGTTGACCTGCTCCCGTTTCACGCCACCGGCATCGAGAAGTACCACCG